>Ga0194037_1000319_pt1 | contig 37841 bp, 31 predicted proteins | sample JunL306m_MetaG_FD_148653 | JGI IMG/M metagenome (GOLD analysis project Ga0194037, IMG submission 148653) | Anoxic zone freshwater microbial communities from boreal shield lake in IISD Experimental Lakes Area, Ontario, Canada - Jun2016-L304-6m | ecosystem: Environmental > Aquatic > Freshwater >... | reverse complement strand
GGTACACGCGATGGTATTTGCGGTGTGCAAATGGATATTAAAGTTGACGGTTTAAGTATGGACATTATGCGTGAAGCATTGTCTCAAGCTAAAAAAGGTCGCTTACATATTTTAGATGCGATGTATGAGTGTATGCCAGCTGCACGTGCCGATGTAAAACCTCATGCACCAAGAATGGTTAAGTTAATTATTGATAAAGAATATATTGGAGCCGTAATCGGACCAGGTGGTAAAATCATCCAAGAGATGCAAAGAACCACTGGTGCGACTATTAATATTGAGGAAGTAGGCAACCATGGTGAAGTAAGTATCTTCTCTGCTAATAAAGATAGCTTAGACGCTGCTGTGAAGTGGATCAATGGTATTGTTGCTGTTCCAGAAATTGGAGATGAATACGAAGGGGTAGTGAAAGGGGTGAAAGAGTTTGGTGCCTTTGTAGAATTCATGCCAGGCAAACAAGGTTTATTACACATTAGTGAAATAAGCTGGAAGCGTTTGGAAACAATGGATGGTATTTTTAACGAAGGAGATGTAGTAAAAGTGAAATTGGTTGGTTTGGATCCTAAAACAGGCAAGTTCAAATTAAGTCATAAAGCTTTATTACCTCGTCCAGAGCAAGCGCCTCGTGAAGATAGAGGTCCTCAACAAGGTTAATTTTTTCTGCGCCTTTTTAAAATGTAAAGGCTTGAAAAATTCTATAATGATTTTTAAAATGCCTTCCCATTACTTGGGAGGGCATTTTTTTGGTTTATTTTTTTTCAAAAACCTTACAAATGAATAAATCCAATTCCAAGCTTATATCATATATCGATGATTAAATACATAATCTTCGTCTCTCTCTGCGCATGCTCGAAAGTTCGACTCAGATTAGTATTTAATCATCTTACTATTATACCTTTACGGCCTAAGACCTATTAAGAACCTAATTAAAGACGTACAAAACAATCTAATGTCTAAAGAATACATACAAATAGCCTTCAATTTCGACAATCAAGAACAGTTTGAAATGCTGGTTGCTCAGCTTTCTGCATTAGGATTTGAGGGGTTTAACGAGGAAGAGGCAAGCCAAGGCATTAATGATGGGGTGAAAATGTCTAATAAGCTTGGAGAAGGGGCTGGTCATTGCAAAACCTTTATACTGCAGACTGAATTTGAGGCTAATTTATTGGGTAATGAATTAGATATTATATTCAAGCAGCATAAGTTAACTTACACAAAATCAGTTATTAAAGAAGAAAATTGGAATGCCCTTTGGGAATCTAATTTTGAACCAGTAAGGGTGGGTGATTTTGTGGGTATACGAGCTAATTTTCATCCCCATTTTGAACCTAAAGTAGCATATGAGATAGAGATTACGCCTAAAATGAGCTTTGGAACAGGGCATCATGCCACTACTTTTACCGTTATTGAATTAATGGAATCAATGGACTTTAAAGGCAAGACGGTTTATGACTTTGGAACGGGTACGGGTATATTAGCCATACTTGCTGAAAAGCTAGGGGCGGCATCGGTTTTGGCCGTTGACAACGACGATTGGTGTATTGAAAATTCTATAGAAAACGTACAAAACAATGGTTGTCAGTTAGTTAGAATAGAAAAAGTAGAAACAGCCTATCAAAAAGAAAACTTTGAAATTATTATAGCCAATGTAAATAGGCATATCATTGAGGCCAATATGCTTGAATTGACCCAAATTGCTGGTCCAGCATCTACCTTAGTATTAAGTGGCTTACTTATTGAGGATCAAGCAGATATGATTCAATTAGCCACTAATAATGGCTGGAATTTTCTAAAGTCAAGGCCTTTAAATGGCTGGGTTAGTTTAATGTTTAAGCTTTCCTAAAGGTTACAGCTGGCACTGTTAACAAATCATTAATTTTTTTCGTCGTATCTTTGTCCTCCAAGAAATTCTACTATGACAGAGATCATTCTAATTATTCTGGCTTATATCATCGGATCTATCCCTACAGCAGTGTGGGTGAGTAAGTCTGTTTTTGGCATAGACATTAGAGATTACGGAAGTGGAAATGCTGGAGCAACCAATTCATTTAGGGTATTAGGTACTAAATGGGGAAGCTTTGTAATGCTTGTGGATGTTACCAAGGGTGTTATTGCAACTTCATTATATATTCTTATACCTTATTACTTAACCAACGAACTAGCAAGAACTAATTTTATGATAGCCCTAGGAATGGTGGCTGTCCTTGGACATATATTTCCCATTTTTGCCAACTTTAGAGGCGGAAAAGGGGTGGCTACTTTATTAGGAATGGCTTTAGCTATTCAACCAGTGGTCGCTTTATTATGCTTAGTAGTATTTTTAATTACTTTGCTTTCAACTCGATTTGTATCATTAAGCTCTATGCTCGCGGGAGTGGCTTTTATGGTATTGATCCTCTTTATTTTCAATGAAAAGGAGACAGTTTATCGCCTTTTCGCAATTATAGTGGCTATGATGGTGGTGGTGACTCATCAAAAAAACATCACAAGGCTTATCAAGGGTACTGAAAATAAGGTGCCCATTTTCAAAAACAGGAATAGAAGAAGCCTTAAATAAGGATTTGTTCATCAAATTTTTTTAAGATTTCACCAAGATTGTACTTCTAAAAAATTAGAATTTCGTAACTTCGTCGTCCCTTAAAACTTTAAAGCTATGTCAGGTAATCAGAACATTTTAGAGAAATTGCAACTGAAGGAAGAGAAAAATTTACTGATTCAAGGCCTACCGTCTTCTGTAGAGAAGCAGTTTGCTAAGCTTTCTTACAACAAGAACTTAACCCCCTTATTAAAGACTAGAAAAATTGATTTTGCCCTTATTTTTGCCATCAATCAATTGCAATTAAATAATATCTTAAAAGAGGTATTTTCAGCCTTGCATCCAGAAAGTAAATTATGGATAGCTTATCCAAAAACCACTTCTAAAATAGTATCTGATTTAAACAGAGACGCAAGCTGGGAAATTTTATCTAAGAATGATTATGAGGCAGTAAGACAAGTAACCTTAGACCATGTTTGGACGGCTATGCGTTTTAAGAAATTAGATCAAATACCTAATAGAAACAGAACCTTTGTTGAATTTAAGGCTGCCAATATTAAAGTGGACGATTTTGAAAAAAGATTAATTGCCCTTCCTATAGAATTAGATAAATTATTTGGTGCGCATGAAGAAGCTAGAGAATTCTTTATTTCTTTATCTATACTAAATCAAAAAGAATATTTAAGTTGGATTCAAGGTGCAAAGAAAGAAGAAACTAAACAAAAGCGTTTGGAATCAACTTTAGAAAAATTATTAGCAGGGAAGAATAGCCCTTCAGAGAAATAATAAATTTACACTCTAATGATTTTTAAGGCTCCAGGTTTGGAGCCTTTTCTATTTTAAAAATTATTTCAAGATCACCGTTCCAATACCTTGCGTTAATTCACGCTCCACTTCTTTTAAATGCTTATGTATTTGAAGTAATTGTATTTGTTCTTTTTCAGGTGCAGTCTCTAGGTCCATTTGATTTTGACTAATCATCTTTTTCACCTTTCTTAGTTTAAAGTACATTAAGCCTATTTCAACTTCGTTGATAATATCTTTTACATCTTCGCGTTCTGGCTTTCCTAATTTCTCATTCCATCTTGTACTTAATTCATGGTCAGGTTCAAATAAACTCACTACCCATTTTTGCACTCTTTCGTCTTCATGGTATTGAAGTGTTTTGCCATTAGGAAGTTTACCTGCATAAAACCATTTTTTATAAGCTTCTATCAAGTACACCATATCCTCATTTTCTAAAGGGAAGCTTTCTATTTCATCAAAAATCCACTGCGCTACTAATTTATTTTCTTTAGTAAGTTCATTGCCATATTCAATAATTAGCTTCACTAAATTTTTTTCGTGGGCTAAATCTTTATCTGTAAATAAGTCGGTATCCTGCTGTTGTTCTTGTCCTTGAGGGAAGCTAGGCATTAGAATAGCCGCTTCGTCATAAGACATTTTCTTTTCTTCCTTTACTATCTTATCTCGCTTAAACTTATTCACTAATTGCGTTAAGCCTGTTTCGTCAATACGCAATAGGGAAGAGCACTTTCTAACATATTCTTGTAGCTTGGTAAAGTCCTCTGGTTTATTAATTTTACTTAAGGTTTCTGCAATTTGATTCACCAATGCATTTTTCTTATTCAAATCTCCACCCACTTCTTTTAATTGCACTTCTAATTGAAAGAGTACAAAATCTTTTTTAGCCGATTGTACAAATTCTCTAAAAGCGTCGGGTCCCACTTTATTGACATAACTATCTGGATCTTCTTTATCGGGAATTAAAACTAGTTGCACATTCAAACCTTCTTCCAATGCCATATCTAATCCACGCAAGGCTGCTTTCACACCCGCTGCATCTCCATCATAAATAATAGTAAGGTTCTGTGTATATTTTTTAATGAGCCTTAACTGGTCAATGGTTAAAGAAGTACCACCACTGGCCACCACATTTTCAATACCAGCTTGGTGAAGACTTACCACATCGGTATAACCTTCTACAAGTAAACACTCATTTAATTTATCTATAGATGTTCTTGCAAAATAAGAACCATATAAAATTTTACTTTTTACATAAATATCATTCTCGGGTGAGTTAATGTATTTAGGAGACTTGTCGTTCTTTGCAATTTGTCTTGCACCAAATCCAATAATTTTTCCGGTGGTGTTGTGAATAGGAAAAATAATACGGTCTCTGTAATTATCCTGCCACTCGCCATTGCGTTCTACTACTAAACCTGTTTTCGCAAAAAGTTCAGGATTGAATTGGTTTTGAATTAAAGCCTTGGCTAAACTGTCTTTATCGGAAGGGTTATAACCAATTTTAAATTTCTCTACAATGGGTTTTAAAAAACCTCTATGTTGCATATAGCTTTGCGCAATAGATTCACCAGCCTCTGTTTCCCAGTATTGCTTTGCAAAAAAATCCATCGCGAAATTATTAATCGCATATAAACTATCGGCTACTTGTTGTGCTAATTTTTGAGCAGGACTGCTTTCTGTTTCTTCAATTTCAATATTATACCTTGCTGCCAACCATCTTAAAGACTCTACATAACTATACTTCTCATGCTCCATTAAAAAAGTAATGGTATTGCCACTTTTACCACATCCAAAACATTTGTAAATTTCTTTAGCAGGGGAAACGGTAAAAGAAGGCGATTTTTCGTTGTGAAAAGGACAGTTGCCTATAAAGTTGGTACCTCTCTTTTTTAACTTTACAAATTCACCCACTACATCAATGATGTCAATGCGGTTGGTGATTTGTTGTATAGTATTCGAGGTAATCATGAGGGCGAAAATAACTAATCTTAAGAGAAAATAGGGCTATTCTTGGTTCGAAAACTCCATATCATCACTATCTAGTAATTCCCTTTCAATTTCCTCCATTTGGACTATGTCCCAAGCCTCTGATTCTGTGGGGGTCATATTCATTATTTCGGCATATTCGGTCAAATCTAGGGTATCTTGAAGGCTATCTGACAGGCAGCAAATGACAAATGAGGTATTATTCTCATAGAAGGTAGCCTGACCTTCTGCTAATTGGGCAATCACCGGCAACTCCCAGCGGGCCACTTGACCAAGGTTCAGAACCAGGTTTTTAGGGGCTTCAGCACCAATTTTAGCTATTATTTGGGCTAATTCTGGCACGAGATTTGAACTAAGACTATTCTCGAGAATGGTAAGAACAGTAAATTTCTCTTTGGGTTCGGTTTTGTATTGCATATTGGCTTAATAATAAAAGGTTGATAAACAAGTAATACTTAACATACTTTAGGTCAAAAATATTCGTTATTCTTGTAACAGCTCGAAATAAATATATGGATAATAATTTTTCAACACAAGTTAAGGAAATCATCTCTTATAGCCGTGAAGAGGCTTTGAGATTAGGTAATGACTTTATAGGAGCTGAGCATTTAATGCTAGGCCTTATAAGAGACCAGGAAAATACTGCGATAAAGGTATTGAAGCAGTTGAATGTAAATTTAGCAGAACTAAGAAAAGAAATTGAATTAGCCGTTAAGGATAAGTCGGGTAAGAATGTGGCGAACATTAATAGCTTGCCTTTAACCAAGCAGGCTGAAAAAGTAATTCGTGTTACGGTATTGGAAGCAAAGGCGCTTAAAAGCCCCATGGTAGAAACGGAGCATTTACTTTTAAGCATTTTAAAAAACAAAGAAAACATAGCCACTCAAATTTTAAATCAATTTGATATTGACTATGATTTATTCAGAACAGAATTAGGAATGATTGGATCCAATACAGATGAACCTATGAATCGTCCTAGTGCAGAATTTCCTGAAGAAGGAGATGATGAATTTGAAGAAGAGAAAAGAGGTGGTGGTGCTGGCGCCTTTGGTGCTGCATCTAAAACAAAACCTACAACACCTAATAAGTCAAAGACGCCTGTACTTGATAATTTTGGTCGTGATATTACCAAACTTGCTGAAATGGATTCATTAGATCCTATCGTAGGTCGTGATGCAGAAATAGAAAGAGTAAGTCAAATTTTAAGTAGAAGAAAAAAGAATAATCCCATTTTAATAGGTGAGCCTGGTGTGGGTAAGACAGCTATAGTAGAAGGTTTAGCACTTCGTATTGTACAAAGAAAAGTAAGCCGCGTATTATTTGATAAACGTGTTATTTCTTTAGACTTAGCAGCACTTGTTGCAGGTACTAAATACAGAGGACAGTTTGAAGAGCGTATGAAGGCCATTATGAATGAGCTTGAAAAAAACAGAGACGTTATTTTATTTATTGATGAAATACATACTATCGTTGGAGCAGGTGGAGCAAGCGGTTCCTTAGATGCTTCCAATATCTTTAAGCCAGCCTTAGCGCGTGGAGAATTACAATGTATTGGTGCTTCAACATTAGATGAATATAGAATGCACATTGAAAAAGATGGCGCCTTGGATAGACGTTTCCAAAAAGTAATTATTGAACCACCAAGTGTGGCCGATACTATTACCATCTTAAATAATATCAAATCTAAATACGAGGATTACCATAGCGTAGTATACGATCAAGAAGCCATTGAAGCTTGTGTGAAATTAAGCGACCGTTATATGACCGACCGTTTACTTCCAGACAAAGCCATTGATGTATTAGATGAAGTGGGTGCCAGAGTGCATTTGAAAAATATTAATGTTCCTTTAGATATTGTTGATTTAGAAAAACAAATTGAAGAAGTTAAGAACGAAAAAAATAGAGTGGTAAAAAGCCAACGCTTTGAAGAAGCGGCTAGTTTAAGAGATACAGAAAAGAAATTAGGAGAGGCTTTAGAAAAAGCTAAAACTACTTGGGAAGAAGATAGTAAGAACAAGCGTTTCCCTATTAACGAAGAAAATATTGCTGAAGTAGTGAGCATGATGACGGGCATTCCTGTAAAAAGAATGGTGGAAGCAGAAACTACGAAGTTGAAAAAGATGACGGAGGAAATGAAGACCGAAGTCATTGGACAAGACGAAGCTTTAGGCAAAGTGGTGAAAGCCATTCAAAGAAATAGAGTAGGCTTAAAGGATCCTAAAAAACCTATTGGTACTTTTATTTTCTTAGGTCCTACTGGTGTAGGTAAGACAGAGCTTGCCAGAGCACTTGCCAGAAATTTATTTGACTCAGAAGATTCTTTAATTAGAATTGACATGAGTGAGTATATGGAAAAGTTTTCTGTAAGCCGTTTAATTGGAGCGCCTCCAGGCTATGTAGGCTATGAAGAAGGTGGTCAGTTAACAGAGAAAGTGCGCCGTAAGCCTTACTGCGTAATACTCTTAGACGAAATTGAAAAAGCGCATCCAGATATTTATAATATTTTATTACAAGTATTAGATGATGGTATATTAACAGATGGCCTAGGTAGAAAAGTAGATTTTAAAAACACTTTAATTATCATGACTTCTAATATTGGCGCTCGTCAATTGAAAGAGTTTGGTGATGGAGTGGGATTTGCAACTGCTACCCGTGTGCTTCAGACCGATGAGAACAATAGATCTGTTATTGAAAAAGCATTGAAGAGAACTTTCTCTCCAGAGTTTTTAAATAGAGTAGACGATGTGGTAGTGTTTAATTCATTGACTAAGGAAAATATTTTCTTAATCATTGACATTATCATGAAAAATGTCTTAAGCCGTTTAGTGAATTTAGGATTGAATTTAGTTTTATCTGAAGAAGCCAAAGGTTTTATTGCCGATAAAGGCTATGATGTTCAATTTGGAGCAAGACCTTTACATAGAGCCATTCAAAAATATATTGAAGATCCTCTAGCAGAAGAAATCTTAAACCATAGTGTTAAAGAAGGCGATACTTTAATGGGTGATTTAGATAAAGAAAATGGGAAGCTGGTTTTTACTTTGCAAAAAAAGGAAAAAGAAAAAGCACCCAAGGCTCCTAAAGAACCTAAAGAAGACTAAGTCTTGAAATATAATTAAAAAAGCCTCCTAGACTAGGGGGCTTTTTTTTAGGAGATAATTTAAGATCTAATAGTATGCTAGCCTCTAGGCTTTAGTACTCGTCTTAATAATTTTTTATTATTAGTTATTTGTTATTACCCCAACGGTAACTATTTGCTTTTAATCCTGCTAAATCAAGTATGCGGTGCACTACAGTATAAGCTAGTTCTTCAATGGTTTGAGGCTTGCTATAAAAACTTGGAGTGGCCGGACAAATAATACCACCTGCTAAAGTGATTGTTTCCATGTTTTTAATATGAATTAAGTTATAAGGTGTTTCACGCGCCACTAGTATGAGCTTTCTTCTTTCTTTTAAAATTACATCGGCAGCCCTAGTGACTAAATCATCACTCATACCACTTGCAATACGGCCCAAAGTACCCATACTGCAAGGAACAATAATCATAGTATTATATTGAGCCGAGCCTGAAGCAAAGGGGGCGTTAAAATCGTTTTTTTGGTAAAAATGAAAGGGGTATTTAGTATAGTCTTGATTGCCTAATTCTGTCTCCCATACTATTTTTGCATTATCACTCATAACAATGCCTACCGACTCAATTTGGTCCTGCATTTGGCTTAAACTATCCAATAAGCATTTTGCGTAAATAGCGCCACTGGCGCCTGTAATAGCTACTACAATTTTATTCATATACTATTAACAAAAATAGGCACTAATTGTTGAATTATAAACTGCCTATGTATTTAGGGCCTAAATCTTGCTTAAGATGGATATTTATAATTAATTTACAGCAACGAAAATGAAGGCCAATATGCGAAGTCAAGAGCAGGATTTATTTACACTGAAAAATAAAGTTATTGTAGTGACTGGTGCCACCGGGGTATTAGGAGGCAGTTTTGTAGAGGCTATCTCCAAGCATGGGGCCACTGTTGTTTTAATTGGTCAAAACAAGGAAGTAGGTGAACAGCGTGCTACATTTATTAGAAGCCAAGGAGGAGAAGCCCTATTTTTAAAAGCCAATGTACTTCTGGAAGCGGAACTAGAAGCCGCCAAGAATAAAGCAGTTGAAAAATATGGTATCCTTCATGGGCTCGTAAATGGTGCAGGAGGTAATTTACCTGAAGGAGTATTGTCACCAGACCAAGATGTTTTTACAATGAATATGGAGGGGATGAAAAAAACAATGGACTTAAATGTTTGGGGAACTTTATTACCGGTGCAAGTTTTTGGTCCTGCCATTGCAAAATCGGGTGCAGGAAGTATTGTCAATATTTCTTCTGTGAATGCTAAAAGAACTGTTACGCGTGGGTTAGGTTATAGCATGGGAAAAGCAGCTATTGATTTATATACAAAATGGTTTGCAGTTGAAATGGCCAATAGATATGGCGATACTGTAAGAATTAATTCCATCATGCCTGGTTTTTTTCTTACTAAACAGAATAAAAATTTATTAACTAAAGAAGATGGAAGCTTAACGGATAGAGGAAATTTAATTATTAAAAACACTCCTTTTAAAAGATTTGGAAGTCCAGATGAATTAACGGGAGCTTTAATATGGTTATTAAGCGACGCTTCGAAATTTGTAACAGGTATGGATATTGGTGTTGATGGAGGTTTTACCATTAACACTGGTGTCTAATTAAATTATAAAAAGGGTTGCCCTAAATGCTCATGAATCAATTTCCTTCTTATGCGAATATTGAATACAGCATGGAACAGACCATGCGTTGGTTTGGTCCATCTGACCCTGTTTCATTAGCTAATATTAGGCAAGCAGGTTGCACAGGTGTGGTTACAGCCCTGCATCATATTCCCAATGGAGCAATTTGGACAGTAGATGAAATTAATACTAGAAAAAAATTAATTGAAGCCAGCGGTTTAAGATGGTCGGTAGTGGAGAGTTTGCCTGTGCATGAATTTATTAAAACACAGAAGGGAGATTTTAAAAAATATATAGAAAACTATAAAACAAGCCTTCGAAATTTAAGCACTGCTGGTATTAAAGTAGTGACCTATAATTTTATGCCTGTTGTAGATTGGACTAGAACAAATTTAGCCTTTCCTATGCCAGATGGTTCCTTGGCTTTGCGATTTGAAAAATTAGCACTAATAGCTTTTGATGTATTTATTTTAAAGAGAGCCGGTGCTGAAGCTAATTATTCAAAGGAAGAAATGGCTGCTGCTCAAATTCGATTTACTGAAATGTCTACGGCTGAGAAAAATCAATTACAAGCCAATATTATTAAAGGACTTCCAGGGAGTGAAGAAAGTTTTTCTTTAGAACAATTTGCTGAGGCTTTAAAAACATATGAGGGTATTGGAGAAAAGGAATTAAGAAAACATTTAATTTATTTTTTAGAACAAATAGTGCCAGTCGCAGATGAATGCGGTGTTCAATTAGCTATACACCCCGATGACCCACCTTATTCTATATTGGGACTGCCTAGGGTAGTAAGTACTGCTGCAGACATTCAAGCTTTAATAGAGGCAGTACCTTCATTGAATAATGGACTTTGTTTTTGTACGGGTTCTTTTGGTGTTAGGTCCGATAATAATTTACCTGCCATGATTCAAGCATTTGGTAGTAGAATACATTTTCTTCATTTAAGAAATACAAGAAGAAATGAAAAAGGAGATTTTTTTGAAGACAATCATTTAGAAGGAGATGTAGATATGGTGGCAGTGATTAAGGAAATTGTTTTATTAATGCAGCAAAGAAAAAAAGCGCTACCTATGCGTCCCGATCATGGGCATCAGATCTTGGATGATTTAAATAAAAAAACAAATCCTGGTTATTCAGCTATTGGGCGTTTGCGTGGCTTGGCTGAATTAAGAGGGGTGGAGTTAGGTGTTGCTAGAAGCTTAATAGTTTAATGAAGCTACTAGTGAAGTGAAGTAAAGTAAAGTATAGTAAATGAATTAATAATTGTTTAAAGTGTAAATAGATAAACGAGTATACAATGAAAAAAGGAACAACTGCAACCATATTTAATGATACATTTTTATTGGAAACTAAATTAGCCAATACATTATATCATAGTTATGCAGCAAACCTACCTATTATTGATTACCATAATCATTTATCGCCTAAGGCTATTGCTAAAAATACATCCTACGATACCTTAACAGATATTTGGTTAACAGGGGATCATTATAAATACAGAGCCATGCGCGCTTATGGTATTGCTGAAAAATTTATTTCAGGATCTGCCACCAAGGAACAAAAGTTCTTAGCCTGGGCTGAATGCTTACCACAAACTTTAAGAAACCCTCTTTTTCATTGGTCACATATGGAATTAAAAAATTCATTTAGGATTAATGAGTATTTAAATAAAAACAATGCCTTGGCTATTTATAAAAATGCCAATAAGCAATTACAGAAAAAAGCTTTAAGTACAAGAGGCATACTTTCAAGTTATAAAGTGGAACTAGTGGGCACCACCGACGACCCTTCTGATAATTTGCAATACCATAAACTATTACAAAAAGAAGCATTGAAAGTGCTTCCTACTTTCCGCCCCGATAAAATTTTTCAAATTCAAAACAAGGATGCTTTTATGCAATACCTGCATGCTTTAGAAAAGGCAGCCAATTGCAAAATTAAAACCATTTCCGATTTATTAGGGGCATTAGAGCAAAGAGTAAATTATTTTCATGATAATGGCTGCCGCATTGCAGACCATGGTTTAACCAATATGCCTACCACGCTTAGTTTCACTAAAGAATTAGATATAGCCTTTACTCAGTTTATACAAAATAAAAAAGCCTTACATTTTTCTATGGCCGATAATTTTGTAGGGGTTGTTTTATTGGCGCTTTCAAAAATGTATTATAAAAAAGGATGGGTGCAACAATTTCATTTAGGGCCTATTAGAAATAATAATACAAGGTTACATGAGAAACTAGGTTTTGATGCAGGGGCCGATTCTATTGGCGATTATGCTCAAGCAAAAACCTTATCTCATTTCTTAAATACATTAGACAGCAAGGGAGAACTATGTAAAACAATATTATATAATTCTAATCCAGCAGACAATGAGGTATTTGCTACGTTTTGTGGCAATTTTAATGAAGGGGGCGTAAAAGCTAAAGTACAATTTGGTTCGGGCTGGTGGTTTTTAGATCAGAAAGACGGTATTGAAAAACAAATTAACGCCATCTCAAACATGGGACTTGTTTCTACATTTATAGGTATGACCACCGATAGTAGAAGTATATTATCCTATTCCAGACATGAATATTTTAGAAGGGTTATTTGTAATTTATTTGCAAAGGATATGCTAGCCGGGCTTTTACCCAATGATGAAAAATGGGTAGGAGAGATAGTAAAAAATATTAGTTATTTCAATGCCAAAGAATATTTTAAGCTATGAGTATAAACAAAGTATTTTGTTTTGGTGAAATATTACTGCATTATGCACCACCGGTGAATAGTAATTTTATGGAGCAGCAGCAAATGCCTTTTTATTTAGGGGGTGCTGAATTAAATGTGGCCACTGCATTAGCCAAATGGGATATGCCTGTAAAATATGGAACAGCCATGCCGTCTCATTTTTTAACCGATACTATTATAAGTTATTTATCGAAAAAAAATATTGATACTTCGGCCATTCAGTTTTCTGGTAATCGTATAGGTTGCTTTTATTTAGCTACAGGCTTGGATATGAAAAGTGCAGGGGTAGTCTATGATAGAGCCCATTCTTCTTTTGCTGAAATTAAGAAGGGAAGTATTCATTGGAAAGAAGTTTTAAAAGATGTGAATTGGTTTCATTTTAGCGCTATATCTGCCTCTTTAACACAAAATGCAACAGATGTTTGCATGGAGGCTTTAATAGCGGCAACAGAACTTGGTATTCCTATATCCGTTGATTTAAATTATAGAGCTAAATTATGGCAGTATGGTAAAACGCCCATTGAAGTAATGTCTCAGTTGGTTAAGTACTGTACTGTATTAATGGGTAATCTTTGGGCGGTAGAAGATATGTTGGGTATTGCATCTAGTATAAAAACAAGTATCGGATGTTCGGATGAACAATTGTCAATAGCTGCAAATAATAGTATGTTTAAATTAAAAGAGCAGTACCCTTTGTTAAATACGATTGCCTATACATTTAGACTAACTGAAACTTATTTTGGAGTCATGTTTAATAAAAATAATTTTTATAGGTCTCCAACTTATACTATTAAAGAAGTAAAAAATATTGTGGGTACTGGAGATTGCTTTATGGCGGGTCTTATATATGGAATGCACCATGAAAATACACCAGAGGAATTAATCAATTTTGCTGCAGCTGCAGCGGTTGGGAAATTATATGAATTAGGCGATGCAACAGAGCAGAGCCCTGAACAAATTAAAAATAGAATGCTATGATGACAGAAGAACAAATGAAGGCTTATGTAAAAAAGGTAAAATTATTACCTTTATTTTATCATGATGATATTATAGTTTGTAAAGAAATTGTCAAAGCATTATATACTGCGGGTATAAGATGTATTGAATTTACCAACAGAGGGCCGCTGGCTTTGGAGAATTTTAAATTATTATTAGCGCATAGAAATGAAAATTACCCTGACTTATTGTTAGCTATTGGCACTATTCAAAATCAGAAAGAAGCCCAAGCCTTTATAGAAGCTGGGGCCGATTTTTTAATTAGCCCATTTTTTGATCAGTCCATTGCAGATGCTGCTTATTTACATAAGAAGCTTTGGATACCAGGTTGTATGACATCTACTGAAATTCACGTAGCTGAAACGGCGGGCTGTGATTTAATTAAATTATTTCCAGGTAATGTACTTGGGCCTGGCTTTGTAAGCGCTATTAAGCCTTTATTCCCAACACTTAGTTTTTTAGTAACAGGAGGGGTGGAACTAAGTAAAGAAAATTTAACTGCTTGGTTTAAAGCCGGTGTAGTGGGTGTGGGCATGGGTAGTAAATTAATTAGTAATGAATTATTAGCCGCTAAGAATTATACCGCTATAGCATCAGAGACTGCTAAGGCATTGGCAATTATTAATGCCATCAATTAATTTAAATGAAAGTCGCAGCCATTGGTAAATATCGTTGGACTATCTGCGCACTATTATTTTTTGCGACCACTGTTAATTATTTAGATAGACAGGTATTAAGTTTATTAAAACCCACCCTTGAAAAGGAATTTGATTGGACGAATTCCGACTATGCAAATATTGCATCTGTGTTTCAGTTTGTCTATGCTATTAGTATGTTATTTGCAGGGCGTATTGTAGATAAATTAGGCACGAAATGGGGTTATGCTTGGGCCATTATTATTTGGTCATTGGCTGCTATCATTCATGCTTTCGCTGTACCCGTTGGAACAAGTATTATTAGTATTTTAGGTTGGATGGGAATTGCCGCAGTACCTGTATCCATTGCAGGCTTTATGTTTTCAAGAGCTTTATTAGGGTTTGGAGAAGCAGGTAATTTCCCTGCTGCTATTAAAGCCACTGCAGAATATTTTCCTAAAAAAGAAAGAGCCTTTGCTACTGGTATATTTAATTCAGGAACTAATGTGGGAGCTATTTTAGCACCTTTATCCGTTCCTTGGATAGCTAGCCATTGGGGATGGGAGGCCGCCTTTATTATTATTGGAGCCATTGGTTTTCTTTGGTTAATAGCTTGGTTTATTTTTTATGACACACCTCAAAAGCAAATAAGACTAAGTACTGAAGAAAGAGCATACATAAATAGCGATAATGAAACAGAAGCCAAATATGAAAATGGTATTCAAACGAATAAAATTTCATGGCTTACTTTACTAAAGTATAAACAAACATGGGCCTTTGCTATAGGTAAGTTTTTAACCGATGGAGTCTGGTGGTTCTTTTTATTTTGGTTACCTGGCTATTTAAAGGATCAATATAATATGCAAGGCACGGCTATCATACTGCCTTTATCGGTTTTATATAGTATGACCATGGTGGGTAGTATTGGAGGGGGTTGGTTGCCTACCTATTTTATTAATAAAGGCTTCCTGCCTTATGAAGGTCGTATGAAGGCCATGTTACGCATTGCATTTATTCCTTTAGTGGTACTAGCTGTGCAACCTTTTGGATATTTAAGTTTTTGGGTACCAGTAATATTTATTGGCCTAGGTGCTTCAGCGCATCAGGCATGGTCTGCCAATATTTATACCACTGTTTCAGATATGTTTCCTAAGCGTTCCATTGCCACCGTTATTGGCATGGGAGGAATGGCAGGAGGTTTAGGTGGAGTAGTGGTTTCTAAAATAGGAGGTTGGTTATTTGATGCGTATAAATTAAAAGGTATTCAGCAAAGCATAGAATACGCTAATGCAAATGGTTTAGATACTTATTATGCTAAAATAAAAAGCCTTTCCATTTTAGATGCTAAGGGAGAATTCATTTATCTTGTAAATAAAGAATGGAGCAATTTGCCAGCTAGTGCTATTGAGAAATTGCAATCCATTGACCCGATCAATTTTGAAAAATTTAGTCAAATGCAAAAATTATATATTCATGATTCAATGACCTTGGCCTATGGGTATATGTTTACATTTTGTGCAGTAGCTTATTTAATAGCTTGGCGTATTATGAAATGGTTGGTGCCTAAAGAAAAAATTATAAATATTATTTAAATAAAGTTTTCATGAAAGAAGTTAAATTAGGATTGATTGGGGTATTCATTTTATGGGGTTCCTGCTTAATGGCACAATCTAAAGTGGAAAACTTATTTAATGGCAAGGATTTAAAAGGCTGGGTGCAATACAATGGTAAAGCAAAGTATACGGTTGAAAATGGAGAAATTGTAGGAAGAACAGTGCCGAATGAGCCCAATAGTTTTTTATCTACTGAAAAATTATACGGCGATTTTATTTTAGAATTAGACCTCAAGGTAGATGAGCATATGAATTCGGGTATTCAGTTTAGAAGTGAAATAAACGATGCCAATGATAAATGCACTGTAACAGATAAACATACGCCCAATAGAGTACATGGTTATCAAATGGAGGTCGATCCTTCCCCTAGAGCCTGGAGTGGTGGTATTTACGACGAAGCTAGAAGAGAGTGGTTATATCCCTTAGAGTATAATACGTCAGCTAAATTGGCTTTTAAAAATAATGTTTGGAATCATTATAAAATTGAAGCCATAGGTAATAGTATAAGAACTTGGGTGAATGGTGTAGAATGCGCTCATATTATTGATAACATGACTTTAAAAGGTTTTATTTCTTTACAAGTGCATGAAATAGGAAATCCTAAGGACGCAGGTCAGGAAGTGCGTTGGAAAAATATTAAAATTCAAACTACCAATTTAAAACCGGCAGCGCCCTCTTCTTTATTTGTGGTGAATTTAATTCCTAATACCATTTCAGAAGACGAGCAAAGAAATGGCGTAAGGCTTTTATGGGATGGGCTAAGCAGCAAAGGTTGGAGAGGAGCGTATAAAAATTATTTTCCTGAAAATGTATGGTATGTAAAGGACGGTACTTTAAATGTGAAAGGATCTAATGGGAAAGAAGCTGCTAATGGAGGAGATATAGTAACCGTGGATGAGTTTCATGCTTTTGATTTACAATTTGAATTTCAAATGTCCGATACTGCGAATAGTGGTGTAAAATATTTTGTGACTGAAAAAGAAAACAATACCGGTTCAGCGATTGGATTAGAATATCAAATATTAGATGATGATAAACATCCCGATGCATTACTTGGATCTATTGGTAATAGAACCAACGCTTCTTTATATGATATGATTCCTGCTTTAAGAATTGGTGCTGGTAGAAGAGAAAAAATACCTATTGGCGCTTGGAACAGAGGTCGCATTATTGTTTTTCCTGATGGAAAAATTGAACATTGGATAAATGGATGGAAAGTAGTGGAATACCAAAGAGGTACTCAATATTTTTATGCATTGGTAGCTAAAAGTAAATATGTGGTATGGCCAAATTTTGGAATGGCTGAAAAAGGGCATATCTTATTACAAGAACATGGCTACCATGTAGCCTTTAGAAGTATTAAAATAAAAGAACTATAGAAATCAAAATTATAAAAAGCAACATTTTCAACTTATTATAGTAAGTCATTAAAAACAAGTTTATGAAAAATTCAAGAAGAAATTTTATTAAAACAACCGCCAAGGCTACAGCAGCTACTTATGCTGCCAGCTTAGGCTTTTCAGCTAAAAGTTATGCCAATATCATGGGTGCTAATGATAGAGTAAGACTAGGTGTGGTAGGTTATTCAGATAGGTTTAGACAAACGCATCTACCTTGTTTTTTGAATCATTATAAGGAATTGAATTTTGAAATTGTAGCCGTTTCAGATATATGGAAAATAAGAAGAGAAGAAGGTAAAGATTTTTTAGAAAAAACTTTTGGACATTCTATAAGAGCTGCGCGCAACAATGAAGAACTATATGCAGGAAAAGATATTGATGGCGTTTTTATTAGTACAGCCGATTTTCAACATGCCATTCATGCCACAGAAGCAGTCAATGCAGGTATGGATGTTTACTGTGAAAAGCCTTTTGCAGAAACCATGGAAGACAATAGAATGGCCTTAAAAACTATTAAAGCTTCTGATAGAATTGTACAAATTGGTTCACAGAGAAGAAGTGGCCCTAATTATCAGGCTGCTGCCGAATTTATTCAAGCTGGAAAGTTTGGACCCATTACCATGGTGGAATTAACTTGGAATGTAAACCAACCTGGCCGTTGGAGAAGACCAGACTTAGTCGCAAAATGTAAAGAAGAGGATTTAGATTGGAACCGTTTTTTATTAAATCGTCCGCATGAAAATTTTGATCCGAGAAAATATTTAGAGTATAGATTGTTCTGGCCTTATTCATCTGGCATGCCTGGACAATGGATGAGTCATCAAATAGATACAGTGAATTGGTTCAGTCAGTTACCACATCCAAGAAGTGTAACTGCTAATGGTGGGGTATATGCTTGGAAAGATGGAAGAAAAAACTGGGATACCACTACAGCTGTATTTGACTACGGCCCTTTAGATGATATGTCTAAAGGTTTTCAAGTTGTATTTATGTCTCGTATGCATAACGGCGATGAAAACCCTTCTGAAATTTATTATTCCAATGGAGGCGAATTAAATTTAGTAACTAATATGGTTTCTTCTAATGGTGGTTTGCAAGCAGGTTCAGCTGCTGCTATGAAAATGCAGCCTAATTTATTAGAGAAGTATAATTTATCGGACAATGCAACCAAGGTGGCAGCCTCAGCTAATACGGGTGGAGATGTACTCACTTCTGCGCATGTGCGTAATTGGATGGAATGTATAAGATCAAGAAAACAACCTAATGCACCAGTGGAAGCGGGTTATCAGCATTCTATTGCTAATATTATGACCAATGCTGCTTGTCGCACAGGGGCAAAAGTAAGCTTCGATGAAAAAACACAGGAGGTAATGGCAAACGGGAAAGTATTTAAGTATTAGTTTTATGTACTAATCGACCTTATACATTTTCTCATAATATTCTTCGGCCATTCTATTGCTGTCAAATTGGAAACGAACATCCTTCATTCCATTTTGTGTAATCTGACGCCAAGTATCTTTGTTGTCATAATACATAGGAACTATTTGTTGCTCTAGAATTTTATATAATTCATCTAAATCGTAGTCGTCTTGTTGTTGTGTGCTCATGTTTTCATAATCGGCCTTTGGAATTACAAAGCCATTATTGCCATGATTAATAAATTCTGGTATCCATCCATCATCGGTAGAGAAGTTAATGGCACCATTCATTGCAGCGGTCATGCCGCTTGTTCCTGAAGCTTCTCTTGGCACACGCGGGTTATTTAGCCAAACATCTGAAGCTTGTTTCATTCTCTTGCTTAAACCTAATTCATAACCAATTAATACAGCTACATTATTATAGTTCTTGCTTAAGTGTACTAAATTATTGAATTGAGAAATGGCAGGATGGTCTACTGGATAAGGTTTGCCAGCAAATATAATTTGTACCGGATATTTTGTATTAGAAAGCAATTTTTCAAAACGATCTAAATTCCATGATAAGAAATCGGCTCTTTTATAGCCAGCAAAACGTCTTGCCCAAACAATGGTTAAAACATTCGGGTCAAATACTTTTCCTGTTTGATCGGCTACAATTTCAAAAGCGCGTTTTTTCAAATACATTTTACGGTCATCAAATCCTGCTTCATCTTGATTTTCTGCAAAGCGGTATAATTGTTTATCGGCCCAGTAGCGCCAGTTCTGTGCGTTGGTAATATGGGTGATAGGGCAGATGCCATCATACTTACTCCATAATTCTCTACTTACATGTCCATGCAATTCAGAAACGCCATTGGCTTTTCTGGCAAAACGAAGGGCTGCTAAAGAGTGATTGAACTGATCGTCTTCAATGCCTGTTAATTTTCTTACTTCATCCATACTTAAGCCACAGAAATAACCCATTTTATGACATAAATAAATATCGTGTTTTTCATTGCCTGCTTCTTCTGGGGTATGGGTAGTGAACACTAAACGTTTTTTAACTTCTGCTAAGGATTTATATTTATTCAATAAATAAAAGGCCGCAGAGAATCCATGGGCTTCATTTAGATGATATACTTCCGGGTTGAAATTTAATTCATCAATTAATTTTGCACCTGCAACACCTAATAAAATAAATTGAGCCACCTTGGTCGCAACATTGGCATCATATAAACGGTGCGTGATGGTTTGAGAAACATAATCGTTCTCAGGTAAATCGGTGCTTAATAAAAATAGGGGAGCACTGCAAAAAGTATTAGGCGCTAAATAAAATGCCTTTACCCATACTGGATGGTCATGAATAAGTATTTGGTATTTAATACCTGTGTCTTCTAAGAAAGAATATATTTTTTCCATGAAAGTTACCTGCAAGGTTTGGTCTTGGTTGCGCGCTTGGTCATAGTAACCATACTTCCATAATATACCTACACCAATTAAATTTTGGTTTAACTCAAAAGCACTTCTTAAATGGGAGCCTGCTAAAAAACCTAGGCCACCACTATATATTTTCAAAGGTTGATGAATAGCAAATTCCATAGAAAAATAAGCTGCCTTTTTCTTGAATTGATCATTAATAGCATAAGGCACTTGATAGTTTCTAAAACTCATACAAACGGGTTTGGTTATTTGACTGCAATATAATGGTATTTGAAGAAAATGTAATTATTACACATTAAACTGTGGATAAGAACCAGCTATAGAGCTTGATTGTGGATTATTTCTTCTTTTTTACCTTTCTTTTTTTGTCATAACTATCATTAAAATAGCAGGTCATATTGCGGTGATTTCCACAATTCCCATCTTCTTTAATATTTATAACATTGCCTTGTATGGTGAAATGAATAATACAAGGATCTCCTTTTTCTGAATAAGTAGCTTGGTTTTTTGTGAAATTCAGCATGCCTTTTAATTCACCAGTACAGCTACCATTCTGTTTTTCAAAATGCAAGAAAAATTGATACTTATTTTGAACAGCGTAGTCTCTAATAGAAATAAAATTTTTAGCATCTCTTGCATAGTCCCCACTATAGGTATTATTCATAGACATAGTGTCAAGAGGGTTGAGCACTTTTTTAGTTTCTGGTTTTTTATTGCTATCAAAATAAATTAATCTAAAACTACTATCGGTATAAGCCCATCCCTTTTTTTCGTATGTAAGAGAATTGTCTTCTGCTAATTTATTTTCTTCCACTAAAAAAGAGGGCTCTCTATTAATATTTAAATTCTTTCCATACATTTTAGAACTATGATTTTCCTCATTAAATTCTGTAATCACTTTATAATCTAAGAACTTATTTTTTTTGCTAAATACCACTACCGCTATTTCTTGTTTTTTAGGATGGCTTACATTTAATAATAAATAGTATTCTTCTTCTTTTTCAATTCTAATAATAGGATGTAGGAAAGCTTTTTTATCTTTGATGCCTACTATGTTTTCAACAATGGAGTCTGGTACAAACTGCGCCAATGCTTTACGACCAATAATTAAAGTGTCTGTAAACTTGTGCAAATTGGAATCGGAAATAGAAGTAGGTAAACTAGCTGCTTTAAATACTTTATTAAAGTCATTAATGGTAAGGGGCGTATTGCCCGTTAAGTCCGGTTTTTTCTCCGAGCAAGCAATGATAAAGCAGTAGAATAATATAAAGCAGCCCTTACGCATCTCCTAGTTTTTTGCTAAAATAGACTATCAAACTGAGTTAGGCAAAAGCTTTTATCATTAAATTTACATTACTACGGGCATGAACCATTTAGCCTCTAAAAAGGGCCAAAATCGACACTGACCATTAGGTATATAATTATTAGGTGCTTGATGAAGTATTTAATTTAGAAGGAAGTACAATTATGAGAGAAAAGTCTTTAGATAACTTAAACGAGTCGGTTCCCGTCCAAAATAAAGGCGGGTGGCGTAAGCTATTGGCTTTTATGGGACCTGCTTATTTGGTAAGTGTGGGATATATGGACCCAGGTAATTGGGCCACCGATTTACAGGGGGGTGCTCAATTTGGCTACCAATTAATTTGGGTTTTATTATTGAGTAATTTAATGGCCATTCTATTACAAAGTTTAAGTGCAAGGTTGGGTATTGTGCGCAGGTTAGATTTAGCGCAAGCCAATAGAGAAACCTATCCTCCTTTTGTAAATTTCATATTATATGTATTAGCAGAGATTGCTATTGCCGCCACTGACTTAGCAGAAGTATTAGGCATGGCCATTGGTATTAAATTATTAACAGGTATGCCATTAATGTATGGTACTTTAATAACTGTTTTTGATACTTTTCTATTTTTATTCTTACAACGTTATGGTATACGTAAATTGGAAGCCTTTATTTTAGTATTGGTAGCTACCATTGGTTTTAGTTTTCTAATACAATTGTTTATTGCTAAACCCGATTTATCTTATGCCATTAAAGGTTTTATCCCTTCAAAATTATCACCAGCTGCTTTATATATAGCCGTGGGTATTATTGGTGCCACCGTAATGCCGCATAATTTATACTTACATTCTGCTTTAGTACAAACCAGGAAAATTGAAAGAACCAGTAAGGGTATAAGAAAATCTATTTGGTATAATTTTATAGATAGTGCTGTAGCTTTAAATGCTGCCTTTTTTGTAAATGCTTCCATTTTAATTTTAGCCGCCACTGCTTTTTTTACAACAGGTAATACGCATGTTGCAAGAATTGAAGAAGCGCATGCCATGCTAGCCCCTTTGTTAGGTTCTAGATTAGCACCTATATTATTTGCCATTGCTTTAATTGCTGCAGGCCAAAGCTCAACAGTGACGGGCACTTTAGCAGGTCAAATAGTAATGGAGGGGTATTTAAAATTAAGATTGAATCCCTGGATAAGACGATTGTTAACCCGACTTCTTGCTATTATTCCTGCACTATTAGTGATTGGTATTATGGGAGAAGAACATGTAGACGAGCTATTGGTGTTTAGCCAAGTAATATTAAGTTTACAATTAGGCTTTGCTGTTATTCCATTAATACATTTCGTGAGTGATAAAACCACTATGGGAGAATTTGTAATTAATTGGAAAGTAAAAGCCATGGCTTGGATAGTAGCTAGCATTTTGGTGTTTTTAAATGGAAACTTAGTGCTAAGTTTTGTGATAAATTATTATCAAGGGGCAGGCAGTGTATTTGTAAAAATATTTTTGATAGTATTGGTGCTTTTATTTTTAGCACTACTTATTTATATCATTGCATTTCCCATTTTTCTAAAAAGACACCATGCGAAGGTGGAGGAGGGTTTTCATGGGGAGATGATTGAACTAGATTGGAGTCAAGAGGCGCCTGTGAATAAAATTGCCATTGCGGTTGATTTTTCAGTAGCCGATGCAAAGCTTATTAAAACAGCTATTCAACATGCACATGAGGCCACTGAATTTATTTTTATACATGTAGTGGAAAGTGCTACTGCTAAATATTTAAAGGAGTCTAGCGATGATAATGAAACAAGAAAAGACCAAGCAAGACTAGATACCTATGCCCATGCGCTACAATTAAAAGGGTATAAGGCCACTACTTATTTAGGCTATGAAAATAGGGTGAAGGAAATTATTAAAATGGTAGCTTCTTATGAGGCTAAATTACTGGTCATGGGAGGGCATCGCCACCAAGGTTGGAAGGACTATATTTTTGGTGAAACCATTGAATCAGTTAGGCATAAAGTGAAGATTCCGGTACTTATTGTGAATATATAAAGGGCCAATTTTACCTACGCATATCAGTTATTTATAAAGCTAGTTTTTGTACATTTGCTTACAAAATTTTTATACACTATGGGACAGAAAATTAAAGTAGCTAATCCAGTAGTAGAATTGGATGGCGATGAAATGACCAGAATTATCTGGAAATTTATTAAAGACAAATTAATACTTCCTTATTTAGAAATTGATATTAAGTATTATGATTTAGGTATGGAGTATCGTGACGAGACCAACGATCAGGTAACAGTGGATGCCGCCAATGCCATTAAGCAATATGGAGTAGGAATTAAATGTGCCACCATTACCCCAGATGAGCAAAGAGTAGAAGAGTTTAAGTTAAAACAAATGTGGAAGAGTCCTAATGGAACTATTCGTAATATATTAGATGGTACTGTATTCAGAGAGCCTATTGTATGTAATAATGTACCTCGCTTAGTGCCTAATTGGACAGCACCTATTTGTATTGGTCGTCATGCCTTTGGAGATCAATACCGTGCTACCGATTTTGTAACTAAAGGAAAAGGTAAATTAACCATTAAGTTTGAAGGAGAAGATGGAACGAAACAAGAATTTGAAGTATTTAATTTCAAAGGAGATGGCGTAGCCATGGCGATGTACAATACCGATGAAAGTATTTATGGTTTTGCGCGTGCTTGTTTTAACCAAGCTTTAGCAAAAAAATGGCCTTTGTATTTATCTACTAAGAATACGATTTTGAAAAAATACGATGGTCGTTTCAAGGATATTTTTGAAGATGTATATCAAAATGAATTCAAAGCGAAGTATGCAGATGCTGGAATTACTTATGAGCACCGTTTAATTGATGATATGGTAGCTTCTGCTTTAAAGTGGAATGGTAATTTTGTATGGGCTTGTAAGAATTATGATGGCGATGTGCAATCAGATACAGTGGCGCAGGGTTTTGGTTCATTAGGTTTAATGACATCTACCTTAATCACACCCGATGGTAAAGTAATGGAAGCGGAAGCAGCGCATGGTACAGTAACACGCCATTTCCGTGAACACCAAAAAGGAAATAGAACTTCTACCAATCCAATTGCTTCTATTTTTGCTTGGACTAGAGGATTAGAGTTCCGTGGTCAATTAGATAATAACCAAGAGCTTATTCGTTTCTCTAAAGCTTTAGAAGAAGTTTGTGTGGAGACAGTAGAGTCGGGTATTATGACCAAGGATTTAGCAGTTTGCGTACATGGCAATAAAGTAAAACATGGCGACCACTATGTTTATACTGAAGAGTTCTTAGATGCCTTGGATTCGAATTTGCAAAAAAAGCTTGCTAAATAATTCAAATAAATTTAGAAATAATACTTGCCTAAAGTAAGTAGCTCCATAAAAGAAAAACCCGGTAGTTATTAGCTATCGGGTTTTTCTATAAGTTTAATTTAGGTAATAATACTAATCCTAGACGAGCTTTCGAGCACTGCGCAGAGCGAGGAGAGGATTTGTGTTATTTCTAAATTAGTGTATTTATTTCTTCATACATGCAGCAGTACAATCATGCTTGCAATCCTTTGTAGTACACATATGTCCTTTCTCGCCATGATTAGCTATATGACCTGCTCCATTCTTATGACATGCGGCAGTACATTTATGTTCTGCTTTATGACAATCGGCTGTGCATTTATCAGCTGCAAAAGAAAAGTTAGTTACCATTAAAAACAACCCAGCGAATAATAATTTTTTCATAATTGTAATTTTTAGTGTGTAATATTTTTATCAATACTAATGTAAGCCATTTTATTTATGAATACTTTTTTAGGCTAGTTGTGATTTTGTTAAAAAGCTTATAACAATAGTTTATGTTCTTTTTTCTATTGAAGTACTTCCAATATTGGTTTTCCAATAGAACCACTAGGCATTTGAATACCCATTAGTGCAGTTATAGTAGGCGCAATATCGGTCATATAGGTTTCGCGATGCACAGCTCCTTTTTTAATACCATTACCAAAGAATAGTAAAGGAATATGTGCATCATAATTATATAATGTGCCATGGCTTGTGCCTGTAGCAAATCCATCTACATAGCCCGATTTATTTATAATAACTAAGTCTCCACTTCTTTGTGCATTGTAACCATTCACAATTCTTTCTCTTAAAGAGGCTGGAATAGCCGCAGTTGCTGCATGTCGAGCTTCTACTATTTGTAATACTTCAGGTTTCCTTTCTAAAAAAGAACTTACTAAATCAACTAATTTTTCTTGATTTACATGCAAGCTATCCATTAAGGGGTGATTAAAATAAATATTGCCCTCACCAATGAAGCTAATTAAGTTGGCTGTCAAACCTTTAGCGCTTAACATATTGCCAATATCATTTTTCATAGCAGTTTCATTACTTAATCCACCTGGTATTTGATGTTTAGTATTAAATGCAGGTATATTAGCCACTGCATGATCGGCTGTTAAGAAAACAGTGTAGTTGTCTTTGCCCACTTGCTTATCTAAATAAGTAAAAAAGTCGGCTAATACTTCGTCTAGTTTAATATAGCCATCCATGGTTTCCCAAGAGTCTGGGCCAAAACTATGTCCAATATAATCGGGAGAAGAAAAACTTACGGCCAGTAAGTCGGTGATATCATCTGCACCCATGGCTTCATTACTTATTGCTTGTTTAGCTAATTCTTCTACTAAACTATTACCGTATGGAGTGGTAGAAATTTTACCATAATCTTTTCCAATAAAACTTTTTAAAGCATAAGGAAAATGTTTAGCTTCTTTACCAAAGGGAGTTGACTCATAAGTATTTTCATCCTTATCGCAATTGGCCTCGTATACAGATACAGCTAAACTTAAATTCCAATCTAAATTATATAAGCTATCGGGGCGGTGTAAATTATTATAATTACTAACCCATGTAGGCAGCGTTTTTCCATAATAAGTAGAACTAATAAAATTACCTGATTTACTATCATACCAAAAAGCCCCATTCGCACTATGTCCAGCGGGAATAATAGCTCCTCTATCTTTTAAAGAAATGCCAATAACTTTACTTTTAAAATTACTAGCTAATTTAAATTCATCACCTAGGGTAGTTGTCCATACATTTAAAGGGCTCATTTGACCTGCACTATTATTACTGCTGCCCACTGTTTGTACATTAGCATCGTCTACACAATACACTTTTTTCTGTTTAACATTGTCATACCATTCATTACCCGCTATACCATGTAGGGCAGGAACTGAGCCAGTATAAACACAGGCATGACCACAGGCAGTAACAGTGGGTAGGTAAGGAATTAAAGTATTATCCACAGTGGCGCCTTCATTAATAAACCTTTGGAATCCGCCAGCTGTTTTGAAAAAAGGCTTAAATCTGTTCACATAATCCCAACGCATTTGATCTACTACTATACCTATTACCAATTTAGGTTTAATGGCTGTAGTTTGCTTGCTGGTACTCGTTTTCACCAATTTTGAATGCTCCTTCTTTTGAGCATTACTGAATAATGAAAAAAAGCTTAAGCAAACTAATAAAAGGTATCTCATGTCAATTTATTTTCTCTTGTAAAATGGACTTGTTAACATTAACAAGTACTAGGCTGCAATTTACAGCTATTTATTAGAGGGAAAAAGGTAAAAAATTATTAAATTTGCGCATATAATTAACTTTAATATGGCGGATATATTTGAAAGACTCATTAAGAATTATGGCCCCATTGGTCAACACCGTGAAAGAGCCCATGGCTACTTTGCTTTTCCTAAGTTAGAAGGGGAAATTGGCACTAAAATGATGTTTAGAGGCCAAGAAATGATTGTTTGGAGCTTGAATAACTATTTAGGCCTAGCCAATCACCCAGCAGTGCGTAAGGCTGATGCCGATGCCAGTGCTAAATATGGTTTAGCCTTACCCATGGGAGCAAGAATGATGAGTGGAAATAGCGATTTACATGAACAGCTAGAAGCCGAATTAGCCAGTTTTGAGCATAAGGAAGATGCTATTTTAATGAATTATGGATACCAAGGTATAATGAGTGCCATTGATGCAATTTGCGGAAGACATGATGTAGTAGTATATGATGCAGAATGCCATGCCTGTATTATTGATGGATTAAGAATGTTGGCAGGGCATAGGTTTGTTTATAAACATAACGATATTGAAGACTGCGAAAAGCAATTACAAAGAGCACAGGCTTTAATTGATAAACAACAGTCTGGTGGAATATTAGTAATTACAGAAGGTGTATTTGGAATGGCAGGTGATCAAGGAAAGGTTAAAGAAGTAGTGGCTTTGAAAAATAAATTCTCTTTTAGATTATTGGTAGATGATGCACATGGTTTTGGTACTTTAGGAAAGACAGGTGCAGGTGCAGGAGAAGAGCAAGGCTGTCAAGATGGAATAGATTTATATTTTTCCACTTTTGCAAAAAGTATGGCTTCTATTGGAGCCTTTATGGCAGGGCCTAAAACTATTATTGATTATATCAGATACAATATTCGTTCACAAATTTTTGCGAAAAGTTTACCGATGCCCTATGTGGTGGGTAATTTAAAGCGTTTAGAATTATTGCGTACACAAACTGAATTAAAAGATAATTTGTGGAAAAATGCATTGGCCTTGCAAAAAGGGTTGAAAGAAAGAGGCTTTGATATTGGCAATACCGATTCAGTTGTAACACCCGTTTATATGAAAGGCGGCGTAGAAGAAGCTACTTTAATGGTGATGGACTTAAGAGAGAATTATAAAATATTTTGTTCTATTGTGGTCTATCCAGTCATTCCTAAAGGACATATTATTTATAGATTAATTCCCACTGCCGATCATACACAGGAAGAAATTGATTTAACATTGAAGGCCTTTAGCGAAACCAAGGCTAAATTAGATGCAGGGGCTTATAAGTCGGAAGAGATTCCAGATATGGCGAATAAGTAATGAGTGTAAAAAGTTTACAGTAATTTGTTATGTAGAGACAAATACAGAAGTGAATAGTAAAGAGCAATTTGAATTAGAGTAAGTCTAATTGATTTTGCTCTTTTTTTAATACCTCAATACTTACATTGAGTTCAAATCCTATGAGTAAAATTAAGGAGTTCAAGTAAACTAATGTCATTACCACAAGTACCGTTCCAATAGAACCATAAATTTTATTATAACTGCTAAAATTATTTACCCAATAAGAAAAGCCAAGGGTAGTAATTAACATTAATAATGTAGAAAGTAAAGCACCAGGAGAAACTAGTGGCCACTTTTCTTTAATAAGAGGCGCATATTTATAAATAAAGGCATTGCCTAAAAATAGTAGTAAAATAATGACTCCCCAACGAACCGTATTCCAATAAGGCACAATGGTTTTACGTTGTATATCAAAAATTTCTCTTAGTAAGGTAGTTAATTGGTCTTGCCCAATTAATACGAGTAAGCTTGCAAAAACTAGAAGTATTAAAATAATGGTTAATCGAATGGCCCTCATTCTTTGGTGTAAGAAAAAGGGTTTGTTTTGCATAATGGATTTATCGAAACTTCTAATAATACCTGTCATTGCATTGGAAGCGTAAAATAAGAGTAGTAAAAATCCAAAAGAAAAAATGCCCACATGCTGACTCAATAAATCGTTGATAATATCTAATATAAATTTATAAGTACTTGAATTAGGGGCAATATCTTTAAATAGAGAAAGTATTTGCTTTTTTACCTTGAAGGCTTTTGGGAAATAGGGTATGATGGAAAATAAAAATAGAAATCCTGCAGGCAGGGCCATGATTAAGTTAAAGGAAATGGCGGAGGCCCTGTCGTATAAGCCTAAAGTATTTAATTGATTGTAGACAAACCTTAATACCTGATATAAATTAACATGTTGAAAGCCTGGAATATAAATAGCTTTTGCTTTTTGTTTTAAAAACAAATACAAGGGTTTGAGCAGTCTTATAAATATGTTAAGTATTTTATTCAAATGAATTAGTTAGTAGGCGTGAATAGGGGTATAAAACTGTTCTAAAATATAGTTTGGTTATTTATTTTTTCTGGCTTGGTATTCATCTAGCTTATGCTGGTATTCTTTGGCAAATTTACTATGTTCTTCATAAGTAGCACTAAAATGATGGTAACCACTAAAATCGGCCTTGGCCACAAAATAAAAATAGTTGGTGCTAGGAGCGTTCAATACTAAATCAATGGTTTTTGGGGCAGGGGTACATATGGGGCCAGGAGGAAGGCCTGCTTTTTTGTAAGTATTATAAGGAGAAGGGTTGGTTAAATACTTCTCATAAATACGGGTAAGGGTAAAATCCTGCATGGCGTATTTAATAGTAGGACAGGCTTGCAAGGGCATTTTTTTCTTCAATCTATTTTGGTATACACTGGCAATAATGGTTTTATCAGAATCATAATTCGTTTCTTCTTCCACAATGGAAGCTAAAGTATACACCTCATTTTTACTAAGTCCAATAGACTCTGCTTTTGCTAAGCGATTATTTTTACTCCAAAAAATACCTTCTTCTGTTTTCATTTTTTGCAAAAGCTTAGACATAGGCGTTGACCAATAAAATTCATAAGTATTGGGAATGAAAAGGCTAAGCACTTGTATGGTATCTGTTCCAAAGGACGCAAGGGAGTCATTGCTAGTTAAATACTGCATGCACTCTGTACTATCTATTGAAAAAGTATTTGCTACTAATTGAGCAAGGTCGGCCTTGGTTCTTACTTTGTTTAAAATAAATTTGACCCTGGCTTGTTGATTGTTTCTAAGTATTCTAATTAAGTTTAGTAAGCTTGTTTTTTTATCAATTAAAAATTTACCAGGTTTAATTTTATCTTCTACATTGAATAATTTAGCCAAAACTAAAAAGCTTGTTTTATCTCTAATTATTTTTTTAGCAGTTAAGCTATCGGCTAAGGCATCTAGCCCTCCCGTTTTATATTGAAAGCTTGCTTTTTCAGCACTGAAATGAGTCACCTTTATAAAGAGGGTATAGGAACTATATAGTACTAACACCAATAAAGCGAGTAAGATCCATTTTTTCATAGGGTAAAGATATTTCATCCTTTTAATACAGTATCAAAATACAATAAAAATCCCTCTCGTTTCTGCGAGAGGGATAGAATATTTTTAATTGAATTGTTAAAGTTAATCTAGCAATTCACTAAACAATGTGAAATTACTTTTTAGTAGCTGCTGGAACAGTGGCAGGTGCCGGAGCAGGGGCTGCTTGTTGAACCGGTGCATTTGCTGGAGCCGTCACTGAAGTGTTCACTTTGTTTAATAAGCCTTTATCACCTTCAGCACCACCCGATTTTAAAAATAAGGTAGAAGTCATTGCTAATAATGCAATCACTGCAGCGAAAATCCAAGTACCTTTTTCAAGTACATCGGTTGTTTGCTTAACGCCCATAAAATTATTACTAAGGCCGCCTACATTCGCATTTAAACCGCCACCCTTTGGATTTTGAATTAATACCATAAATCCAAGGCCTAAACAAGCCACAATAATCAATATTAAATACAGTGTAATCATTTCTTTTGTTTTAATTGTTCTATTCTAGACGCAAAATAAACGGATTTTTCAGGAAAAATAAAACTTAATTTGGAATAGATATCGATGGCTTTACGCTTATTGCCTTGTTTTATCCATATTTCAGCCATGGCTTCGGTGATAACATCGGCCGTGGTATTGGCTTTCTCCGCTATAGCGGCTATTTCTTTCTCATTTTCCTCAGCCATTTCCACCATGATAGGAAGGCCATCTTTTTGCTTTAAAACCTTTAACCAGGCCGTAAAACTCCTTAATTGTTGCGTGAATTTGTCCTGAGGTACCTTCGATAGGTCAATTTCAATGCCTTGGGCTGCAAAATAATCGGCTTGTGCGGCCATGGCTATTTCTTCTTCAAATGCTAGTTCTTTTGTATCAATGGGTGCTTGAAATTGAGCCAATTGTTCTGAGATAAGGTTGGTGACTTTATCGTCTAGTGGGTCAGAACTGGTATCCTCTTCTTGCTCTTTTAAAATATGATGCAGATGTAAAGCCGAAGGAAAGTAGCTAGTGGTTTTCTGCACTTGTTCTTGAAATAAGGGAGAGCCATCTAATTCATATTTCTTGGCTAATAAAAATTGTAAGCTAGCGCTATAAGGATGTGCTTGAACCCATTTTTCTAAAGCAGCTGTTTCAATGGAGTCTAGAGAGCTATGACCAGTCCATTGTGATAATATTTTATTATGTAGGGCTGAAGTCATGCTTACCAGTTTGAAAAAATTTGGTTAAAGATATCGTCTGTGATATTTCTAATAATGTCTTCCATTAATTGACCTTCTGCTTGGTTTAAAGTAAGGTTAGCAGAAAAATCAAAATTTCGGGTAACATCAAATTCTTGTTCTTTGTTTTCTAAAGTCTTTTTTAAGACTACATGCACTGTTACAGTTAATCGGTTGGTGCTAGCTTGTTGAGCACTTACACCTACTGTTTGAGAAGGATCATAATTGGTAATGGTTGCAAAAATCTGATAATGTGCATCGTCATTATTGGTTCTAGTCAATTTAGTTTGACTCATTATTTTTTGCTGCAACTTATCGGTTAATAGGGGAGCCAACTGAGGGTTTACATACCTGGCTTTGTTTTCTATAAAACCAATTTTAATGGTTTTAATATTCTCAGGAATAACGGCATCTCTAAAACTATAAATGCCACAACCACTTAAAAGTGTTGCGCAAATTGTAATGGGTAAAATAAATTTTACAAATAAGTGCATAGCCGTTTTTCTTTTTCTAAGAAAAGCAGCAGGCTTTATTATTTTTATGTAAGCTTTATTCTTCAATGTTATATTCTTTAATTTTTCGATACAAGGTTCTCTCACTTATGCCTAAGTCGGTAGAAGCGTCTTTTCTACGGCCTCTATGTTTCTTAAGCGCCTTTAAAATTAGTTCTTTTTCCTTATCCATAATATTCAATGATTCATCTACTTCAAAATGGTTACTGGTATCATTGTCTATAATAATGGGCTGCGGATGATTTATATGAACGGTATTCGGAGGGTGGGGCATAGATGCTTGCGAGGCAGCGCTAGGCATGATATCTTCTTTTAGTTCATTGATTAAGGATTCTTTATTAAAATTAGCCGATTGCCCAGCAATAGATGGGTTTTGTAATATTTCTAAAAACATTTTCTTTAATTCATTCACATCTTTTTTCATATCAAAGAAAAGCTTGTACAAAATTTCTCTCTCGTTTGCAAATTCTCCCACGGGAGTTCCACCCGTTACCATGGGCATATTATGCATATTATGTTGAGGTAAAAATCCTGCTAAGGTTTCACTATTAATATTATCCGATTTGCGCAGTACTGAAATTTGTTCAGCAATATTTTTTAATTCTCTCACATTACCTGGCCAACTGTACTTAGTAAGCAGTTCTCTTGCTTCTTCGTCTAAAAAAATTGGCTTGGTCTTATACTTGTCTGCAAAGTCAACTACGAATTTTCTAAACAACAAAGGAATATCTTCTTTTCGATCTCTTAAAGAAGGAACACGAATAGGTACTGTGTTTAATCGATAATATAAGTCTTCTCTAAATTTTCCTTTCTGTGTGTATTCTAGAAGTTCTCTATTAGTGGCTGCAATAACTCTTACATCCGACTTTTGTACTTTTGAAGAACCCACTCTTATAAATTCGCCCGTTTCTAATACACGTAATAATCGAGCCTGTGTGCCTAAAGGCAATTCGCCAATCTCATCTAAAAATATGGTACCACCACTCACTGTTTCGAAATAACCTTTTCTACTATCTACAGCACCAGTGAAAGAACCTTTCTCGTGTCCAAATAATTCAGAGTCAATAGTGCCTTCTGGAATGGCGCCACAGTTTACTGCAATAAAGGGGTTGTGTTTTCTTGCCGATAAGCTATGAATAATTTGAGAGAAAACTTCTTTACCCACACCGCTTTCACCCACAATTAAAACAGTTAAGTCGGTAGCCGCTACTTGCTCTGCGGTATTCAATGCATGATTGAGCGCAGGCGTGTTGCCTATAATATTAAATCTATTTTTAAGTGCTTGTAAGTCCATGTTTATTATTTTATAGTACCCATTAAAGTACCTTTTGTATAATCTGTAATCAGAATATGTACATAATCTCCTTTGACTAGTGGTTTTGACGCACCTGCTTTTGGAAACACAACTACTTTATTCTGACTAGTTCTTCCCATCCAATGCAGATCGCTTTTTTTACTATTGCCTTCAATTAGCACTTCATAAGATTTGCCTAGTTCTTTTTTATTACTGTCGTTGGACAAGTGCCATTGCACATCAACAATTTCTTGCAGTCTTCTTTTCTTTACATCAAGTGGTACATCATCTTCATATCTTTTCTCTGCTAAAGTGCCTGGGCGTTCAGAATAAAAATACATGTATGCATAATCGTACTGTGCTAATTGCATAATGCTCATAGTGTCTTGGTGGTCTTCTTCTGTTTCAGTACAAAAGCCTGCAATGATATCGGCAGAAATACTACAGTCTGGCATCAGTTCTCTAATACGCGCTACTTTTGCTAAATACCATTCGCGTGTATAAGTACGGTTCATTAATTGTAATACACGGGTGCTGCCACTTTGAACAGGGAGGTGAATGTATTTACAAATATTAGGGTACTTCATCATGGTAAATAAAACTTCGTCTGTAATATCCTTCGGGTGTGAAGTGCTAAATCGAACTCTTAGTAATGGACTAATTAAAGCGACGCTTTCTAATAGCTGCGCAAATGTAACCTGGGTATTGGTTTCAGGGTTAGTCCAATAATAACTATCTACATTTTGTCCAAGTAAGGTTACTTCTTTATAGCCTTTATCGAATAAGTCTTTAGATTCTGCCACAATAGAAAAAGCATCTCTACTTCTTTCACGCCCTCTTGTAAAAGGCACCACGCAAAAGCTACACATATTATTACATCCACGCATAATGGAAACAAATCCACTAATGCCATTGCTATCTAAACGCACGGGAGAAATATCTGAATAGGTTTCATCACGACTTAATAAAACATTCACTGCTTTTTGTCCAGTGCCTGCTTCTATAATTAAATCGGGTAGGGTTCTATAAGCATCTGGGCCTACTACTAAGTCAACTAATTTTTCTTCTTCTAATAATTTTGATTTTAATCTTTCCGCCATACAACCTAAAACACCCACTAACATTCCTGGCTTTTGTTGCTTGTATTTTCTGAACTCGGTTAATCTTTTACGCACCGTGAGTTCTGCCTTCTCTCGAATAGAACAAGTGTTAATTAAAATTAAGTCGGCTATTTCCAAATTACGTGTACTACCATACCCATTCTTTTCTAAAATAGAAGCCACCACTTCGCTGTCCGCAAAGTTCATAGCACAGCCATAGCTTTCCACATAGAAAAACTTAGAAAAAGCTGCTTTGTTTTGAGCAGATTCATAGGCTTCCCCCTGTCTTAATTCATCATGTTCCTTGGTCGCCGTGGTGAATAATTCCATTCAAATTGGTTTGAAACGCAAATTTAGTTAAAAAAATAGAATGTGTCAACTTGTCAGCCAAAACTTCTAATTATTTGATAATGAAACCCTTACTTAGTTAATAGCGCATATCTGTTAAAAATTTATATATAATTAGAAATCAATGATTTATCAAAGGCTTCCTATATTTGAAAAAATATTGAGTTACATGCGAAAAAGTCTGCTTACAGTTTTAGTTTTTATAGGTGTACAGACAGTTATAGGTGTGCAGACATTAATGGCTCAAAATATAGCAGTGGCTAAATTAAGATCTGAAACTTCAAGAACCATTAAAAAAGACAACGATACTAGTTACTACAATTGGAAGCAGGGTGGAATGTATAATTTTAATTTATCTCAAAGCTCTTTAAGTAACTGGGCAGCGGGGGGTGATAATTTTAATATGGCTATTAATAGTTACTTTAATTATTATGCCTATTTCCAAAAGCCTCGTCAAAGTTGGGATAATAATTTAGATCTTAATTTAGGCTTTGTACAATCTACTAGTTTAGGGGGAAGAAAAAATGACGATAGAGTGGATGTGCTAAGCAAATATGGTTACCGCATTGACACTACCGGCATGTGGTACTTATCTGGTTTATTCAATTTCCGTTCTCAATTCTTTGATGGGTATAGTTTTAGTGGGTCCAATTCCAATTTTACCTCTTCTTTCTTATCACCTGCCTATATTATTTTATCTGCAGGATTGGACTTTAAACCTAATAATACTTTTTCCGTTTTCTTTTCTCCTTTAACTTCTAGAACCACTTTATTATTAAGCACTAAACTTTCTAATTTGGGTAGCTATGGTGTGCCAGTGGGTAAAAAGATAAATAGAGAGACGGGTTTATTTGTAACGGTGAATTATAATAATACCATTGCACCCAATATTACCTATAAAGGCCGTGCCGATTTTTTCTCTAATTATTATGAAAAGCCAGAGAACATTAATTTATACATGACCAACATGTTTACTTTTAAAATAAACAAAAACTTTTCAGCCTCTTATAGTTTGGATTTAATTTACGATGACAAGATTAAAATATTTGGGCCTTTGAAAAAATCGCCTGGGCTTCAATTAAAAAGTATCATAGGTATTGGCTTCTTTAAAAACTTGCAAGTAAAAAAGACGATACTGAAGCCAAAGGTTTAGTAAACTATTATTCAAATAGTATTGAGCTAAGTTATTAGTGGACTGTTTAATTATTTAGCGACAGCCTTCAATGTGTGTTTTATCTTATTCGCTTTATGCGTTAGATCCTGATAGTCTTTGCTGATAATGGTTACATGGCCCATTTTTCTACCGGGCTTGGTTTGTTTTTTACCATATATATGTACAAATACATTATCCATTTTCAACACTTCGTCTAAACCATCATAATAAACCTCTCCGCTCTGCCCTTCGCTACCAATAATATTCACAATGGCAGAAGGAAGTATAGCATCGGTATTGCCTAAAGGGTAGTCTAGTAAAATTCTTAAAAGCATATCATACTGGCTACTATAATTTGCTTCAATAGTATGGTGACCGCTATTATGCACACGAGGGGCTGTTTCATTTACCCAAACATCATCGTTGCCATCAATAAATAATTCAATAGCAAATAAGCCGGGGCTATTTAAACCTTGTACTACTTTTCTTGCAATGGCCTGAGCCTTCCATAAAACTTTTTCTTCCAACTTAGCAGGGCTTAATTGGTAGTCTAATAAATTATAAACCGGATCAAAAATCATTTCAGCAGGAGGGTAAATTATAGTTTCTCCTTTGACGTTCATACCCACAATAAGGGCAATCTCTTTTGCAATTTTTATTTTTTGTTCTAAGACAGAAGGAACATTAAAACCTAATTCAATTTCTTTTTCACTAGCTATTATTTGAACCCCTTTACCATCATAGCCACCTTCGGCCATTTTATGTACCGCAGGTAATAAAGAAATATGGTTTAGTAAATCGGATTTATTTTCTGTAATGACAAATGAAGCGCTAGGAATTTCATTTTCCTTATAAAACTGCTTTTGCAAAATTTTATTTTTAATAGTTCGAATGGCGCTAGGCCTTGGATATACTTTCACGCCCTCGGCTTCCAATTTTTCTAAGGCATCTACATTTACCGCTTCAATTTCTATGGTAATGGCGTCTAAACCTTTTCCAAAATTATAAACTGCATCAAAGTCTTGGATATTGCCTAAGGTAAAATGATGACATAAATGAGCGGCAGGACAGCTGGCATCATTTTCTAGCACATAGGTGGTTGCATCATAGTTAGCGGCTGCTTGCAATAACATTCGTCCTAATTGACCCCCTCCTAAAATGCCTAATTTCATTTTGCTGTCTTTTGGCAAAGATAAGGTTCTTGGACAAGTTTTCATTTTGCATAGCGCTGAAAAGAGATTAAATTTGCCTACTTATTCATCCAGTTATCAACCAAGGTACTATGTCAGCACTGCCCATTATTACTGTTAAAGACCTCGTAAAATCCTATGGCAATTTCAACGCTGTCAAAGGCATCAGCTTTGAGGTAAAAGAAGGGGAGATATTTGGTTTATTGGGCCCTAATGGAGCAGGCAAGTCTACCACCCTTGAAATTATTGAAACCTTAAGGGAGAAAACAAGTGGTACGGTAATGGTGAATGGTTTTGATTTAGATAAGTCACCAGAGTCTATTAAAAAAATGATAGGTGTTCAATTACAAACAGCCGGCTTTTATCCTAATTTAAATTTAACTGAACTCATTCATTT
>Ga0194037_1000317_pt1 | contig 37873 bp, 35 predicted proteins | sample JunL306m_MetaG_FD_148653 | JGI IMG/M metagenome (GOLD analysis project Ga0194037, IMG submission 148653) | Anoxic zone freshwater microbial communities from boreal shield lake in IISD Experimental Lakes Area, Ontario, Canada - Jun2016-L304-6m | ecosystem: Environmental > Aquatic > Freshwater >... | reverse complement strand
CCTAGATGTTGATGTTTGCGATCGGGCGGTTGTACCCGCTTGTCCTGCATCAGTACCCGGTGGAATTAGTGCAGATGAATTGCGCCATGCTGCATTCTTGGCAGGGGCAGACTCGCGAGTGCGCGCAATTGATATTACGGAAATTGATGCAACCTTAGATACGCCAGATCAACGAACGATCAGATTAGCCGCTTTGTTGGTTTTAGAATCCGCAAGCGGTGTCGCTTCACGTAAAAACTAACGAAGTTCTTTCACTACTTCTTTAGCTGCTGCAACAACTTTTCCTGACTGCACCAATGTCACTGCCGCTTCAAGTTCTGGCGAAAGAAAACGATCTGGTCCGACTCCACCAACAACTTTGCGAAGCTCGCTCACGACACTCGCTGTGGCAGGTGCTGGCGTGAATTCCTTGCGGAATTCAATAGCGCGTGCCGAAGTTACAAGTTCGATTGCAAGAATACGAGAAAGGTTTTCAACTACTTTACGTAATTTACGCGCCGCGCTCCAACCCATGGATACATGATCTTCTTGCATTGCCGAACTAGGAATGGAATCAACGCTGGCAGGTGTGGCAAGGCGCTTGTTTTCGCTCACTAATCCTGCCTGTGTGTATTGAGCAATCATGAGGCCAGAGTCCACTCCTGGGTCATGTGCCAGGAAGGGTGGCAGGCCAGAGGATCTGTGTTGATCCAACATACGGTCGGTCCGACGTTCGGAAATTGAACCTAGATCTGCTGCCGCAATCGCAAGGAAGTCCAGGACATAGGCAACGGGAGCACCATGAAAATTGCCGTTGGATTCCACGCGGCCATCGGGCAGGACCACAGGATTATCGATAGAACTCTGTAGTTCACGCGAAGCAATTGTTGACGCGTAATCAACGGTGTCACGTACTGCGCCAGCAACTTGTGGTGCGCAACGCAGTGAGTAGGCATCTTGCACCCGCGAATCATTTTCTAGGTGAGAAGCAACGATTCCTGAGCCATTCAACATTGCGTAAATATTGGCCGCGCTCACTGCTTGACCAATCTGTGGTCGAAGCGGCATATGTAGGTCAGGTGCAAAGACGCGATCTGTGCCAAGCAAGCCTTCGATGCTCATTGCGGCAGTAATGTCGGCAACGGTGCACAGTGCATAGAGATCGGCACATGCCATAATCAACATTCCGAGCATTCCATCAGTGCCGTTAATGAGTGCAAGACCTTCTTTGGCTTCCAGCTCAATCGGTGTAATGCCAGCTGCCTTCATGGCATCCAGAGATGGCATCTCTTTGCCAGATGAATCATGAACAACGCCTTCACCCATCATGGCAAGTGCACAATGAGAAAGAGGTGCAAGATCCCCACTGCAACCGAGTGAACCAAATTCAGGAACAACAGGGGTAATCCCAGCATTCAAGAAGTCTGCATAAATTTGTGCAACTTCGACGCGAACACCCGTGCGCCCTGAGGTCATGGTGCGAAGGCGCAAGAACAAGAGTGCACGTACAACTTCACGCTCGACCGCTGGGCCAACGCCTGCAGCGTGTGAGCGAATCAATGATTTCTGAAGTTGGGTGCGATCTTTTACATCGATGTGGCGATTAGCTAACGCGCCGAAACCCGTTGACACACCATAAACAGGAACTCCCCCGGCTGCATATTCGTCAATGTAGGTACGAGTCTTGGCAATAGCGGCAATTGCTTGCGGTGTTATGACAACTTTTGCATTGTGCCGAGCAACGTTGATGACGTCTTCAAAGCTGATCCCGCTGATTCCAAGGTTTACTGTTTTATTTGACTCGGACACCATGGCGCCATACCTCATCTATTAATTGGACACCTGGACGATAAGCCAAGTGCATATATGTGTGTGTACCGAGGATTGAAAAGTCCGCGTTAGCACCTTTCCCTAAATGACCAACATCAGTGCGACGTAGCGCTTGAGCACCGCCTTGCGTGGCAGACCAGAGAGCCTGTTCGGGCGAGAAATGCATATCGCGCACTGCTACAGCAATCACAAAAGGCATACTCGTTGTGTAAGAACTTCCTGGATTGCAGTCAGAGGCAAGTGCAACGCTCACGCTTGCTTCAAAGAGTTTTCGAGCATCTGGATATACAGAACGTGTAGAAAATTCGGCGCCAGGCAACAAGGTCGCAACAGTGTTGGAATGTGAAAGTGAGGCAATATCGGCATCAGATAAATGGCTCACGTGATCCACTGATGCCGCGCCAAGTTCTACGCCCAGTTGAACACCTTCACCGGGCTCTAGTTGATTAGCATGCAAACGAGGAAGTAGCCCTTTAGCGATACCCGCTTGCAAAATACGGCGCGCTTGTTCAGGTGTAAATGCACCTTTGTCGCAGAATACATCAATCCATTTCGCGTTCGGCAGAGCAGCATCCAACATGGGGCCACAGACAAGATCAACATAATCCTCAGGTGAATCTTTGTATTCCTTAGGAACAATGTGTGCGCCAAGAAAAGTAGTCTCCGCTGTGATTTGTTTTGCAACTGCAAGACTGCGCGCCTCGTCATCCACCGTTAATCCATAACCGGACTTAGTTTCCATGGTAGTCGTTCCTGAAGTTGTCGCTTCGGCAAATAATTTGCGGGCACTTGCCAGGAGATCCCCGTTGGTTGCAGCGCGAGTAAGTTCGACGGTGTAATTGATTCCCCCTGCTGCATAAGCCTCGCCCTGCATGCGCGCGCGAAACTCTGCGCTTCGATCCCCCGCAAAGACCAAGTGAGTATGACTGTCAACGAACCCCGGGATCACACAGCGCCCGTGCGCATCAATACTGTTACTCACGTCGTTGCGCGATACATCGCCCGACGCGCCAATCCAAGAAATGATTTCATCTTCAATCAGGAATGCTGCATTCTCAATAACCCCAAGTGGGGTTCCATCCACGGATACATCATTTGTAACTAGCAAGCCGATGTTATCGACGAGGGTGCGTGACATCTCTATTCAATATCCAGCATCGGAACATGAACATGCTTTTCCCGCGCAGTAGAGAGTGCGCCGTCATAACCTGCATCAGCATGACGAATGACTCCCATCCCGGGGTCATTAGTCAGTACTCGTTCAAGTTTTTGCGCGGCTAACTTGGTGCCATCTGCAACAGAAACCTGACCTGCGTGGATAGACCTACCAATGCCGACGCCGCCACCGTGGTGAATAGATACCCATGAGGCACCCGATGAAATATTTACCATTGCGTTCAAAAGTGGCCAGTCAGCAATGGCATCAGAACCATCCATCATGGATTCTGTCTCGCGATAAGGAGAGGCAACAGAGCCGCAATCTAAATGATCGCGCCCAATAACAATCGGGGCTGAAACCTCACCGCGAGCAACAAGATCGTTAAAAGCTAAGCCGGCTTTATCGCGCTCGCCGTAACCCAACCAGCAAATGCGAGCTGGTAACCCTTGGAAAGCAACTTTCTCTTGTGCCATCGTGATCCAACGATGCAGGCCTTCATTGTCAGGGAAGAGATCCAGGACTGCTTTATCGGTGCGATAAATATCTTTGGGATCCCCAGAGAGTGCAACCCAGCGAAATGGTCCTTTACCTTCGCAAAAGAGGGGGCGGATATAGGCAGGAACGAAACCAGGAAACGCGAATGCACGACTGTAACCACCTTGGCGCGCTTCATCGCGAATGGAATTGCCGTAATCAAAAACCTCTGCCCCAATATCCATAAAGCCGACCATGGCTTCAACATGTTTTGCCATTGCTTCGCGTGAGCGTTTTGTGAAATCTTCGGGGTCGTCTTTGGCTAACTGCGCAGCGTCATTAATATCCACGCCGATAGGAATGTAGGAAAGCGGATCGTGCGCTGAAGTTTGATCCGTGACAATGTCGATGCCGATGTCCATCGTTAGAAGTTGAGGGAACAAGACTGCAGCATTTCCCACTAAGCCAACGGAAAGTGGAACACCTTTGGATTTAGCAGTCCGAACGCGATCAATTGCATCTTTCAAATCATTGGCGATCTCATCCAAGTAACGAGATTCGATTCGCTTTTCTAAACGAGATTTATCAATGTCAATAATCAGACAGACTCCACCATTCATGGTGACGGCAAGCGGTTGTGCGCCACCCATTCCTCCACATCCGGCAGTAAGTGTGAGAGTTCCTTGAAGTGTTCCGTTGAAGCGCTTATGCGCAATCGCTGCAAAAGTTTCATAGGTGCCTTGCAAAATTCCTTGAGTGCCGATGTAGATCCACGATCCTGCAGTCATTTGGCCATACATGGTCAAGCCCATATGTTCTAAGCGGCGAAATTCTGGCCAGTTAGCCCAATCCCCAACAAGATTTGAGTTTGCGATTAATACGCGCGGTGCCCATTCATGTGTTTGAAAAACACCGACAGGTTTACCTGATTGAACAAGTAGAGTCTCATCATCTTTGAGTTTCGTTAAGGTACGAACGATCGCATCAAAGGATGGCCAATCACGAGCGGCTTTACCTGTGCCTCCATAAACAACAAGTCTTTCTGGGTGTTCAGCCACAGCAGGATCCAGGTTGTTGTGAAGCATCCGGATTGCGGCTTCTTGCCCCCAACCCAAGGCACTCTTTGTTGAACCAGTTGCGGCATGCAAGACTCGGGTAGAGAAAGATGAATCGCTCATGAGTTGAGAATACCTTGCCTTTCGCCCACACTTCATCTAAATCTTTAACAATTTCTAGCGAAGATGTCCTTGCTCGTTAGCACCGCGAAGTGCGCGAAGGCCATCACTTGGCCAAATCATGATCGTGGAAATCGAGCATGGTGAAACATCGATATGAAAAATACTCGATGGTGAGCCACCCGTTGCTAATCGAATTGCTTGCTTAATAACTCCGTTGTGAGCAACCACCGCAACTCGTTTACCAGGGTATGTTGCCACTAACTTATCGATCGCTTCATCCACTCGCCAGCCCAGCGCATCGTATGATTCGCCCCCTGGTGGGGCATAAGCAGAAGATGAGACCCAGGCTTGGTATTCCTTGGGATGTTGACTCTTTACTTCATCAATAGAGAGACCATCCCACACACCAAAGTCACATTCGAACCACGCTTCATCAAAGATGATCGGCAAATTAATCACTGCAGCAACTTCATTGGCTGTTTGCGTTGTTCGTTGCAGCGGTGACGCAATCAAAATCTCTGGATTGAGTTTGCCAACTTCTTGAGCAACTAATTTCGCCTGGGATAATCCTGTTTCAGTTAATGCAGGATTTATTGGACCGCATCCAGAGAATTTGCGATCCGGGGTAAGGATTGTTTCACCGTGACGTATGAAGTAAATAGTCGTTGGAATTTCATCCATCCGTAGACGTTCCGTGAGAAGGTTAAGTTGCCTAGGAACAAATCCGCCCAGCTCATCCATTGCTTTATTGGCCAAACGATCGGCGTGTGCATTTTCTTCACGAGGAATCCACCCATAGGAAACTAGTGCGGGTGAATGTGCCTCGCGCGCTTTCTGCGCTAATTCACGCATCCCTGCATGTTTGATCTGCCAGCGACCAGACATTTGTTCGACAACTAACTTGCTATCCATGCGAACATCAACTTCGGCTTGCGGATCCAGAGCATGGATGGCTTCTAATCCAGCCACCAGTCCGCTGTATTCGGCAACGTTATTGGTTGCGATTCCCAGAAAATCATAAAGTTCTGCAACGACGACATGTCCCTCATGAACTACAGCTCCATACCCCGCAGGTCCGGGATTGCCGCGAGAGCCGCCATCGGCGGTGAGTAAAAAATGACGAGCCACTACTGCGCTCCGCGCACCAAGATGCAACGGCATTCCTCGCACCGGACAACTTCATCGGATGGGGCCGTCTTGATTCTTCCAATTTCAACGCTATTCACGGGAAGGTGACAACCTTCGCAAGTTCCTCCTCGAAAAGCAGCTGCGCCATTTCCGCCGTTGCTACGAATCTTCTCGTAAAGGTCAACGAGTGCGCCATCAATGCCCTGAACTGTTGCCAAACGCTCGGCTGATGTTGCAGCAATATCTGCAGTAATAACCCCAAGCGCTGCATCCTTGCGAGCGCCGATTTCTTCTGCTTGCGCAACCAAAATAGTTTCTTCTGCCCGTAATTCTTCAAGGCGTTCTTTAACTGAGTCAATTCGCATCATGATTTCAAGTTCGATTTCTTCAAGCTCTGCGCGACGGCCTGCCAGAGTTGCTACCTCATGCTGCAAACGTTCAAGATCTTTTGCCGCGGTGGAGCCATCATTGAGACGCTTTTCATCACGTTCTAGGCGTGTCACAACTTGCTCTACATCGCCTTCTGATCGAGAAAGTTCGCGCTTGATGTCGCTAATTTGAGTTTGTGCTGCAATGCAGAGATCGCGCACAACTTGTAAACGATTAGTTGTTGTTAGAAGTTCAGCAATTTCAGGAAGCGCTGCGGCTTTGTTTGTGAGAGTTGCAACATGAAAGTCCATGCGTTGGACATCAAGGATTTGTAGCTGATCGCTGGGGGTGGCTTTCATGATGATTCCAACCCCTTCTGATCGATGTTGGTGGGCGCTGAGGGTTTCGAACCCCCGACATCCTCGGTGTAAACGAGGCGCTCTACCACTGAGCTAAGCACCCTAGCTTCGTCACTAGGCTCCGCGAATTCTAGTGGAATCAGCGAGATAGAACGAATTGCACGCTTATAGCGCAGCTATTGCAGCCTTGTAATCACCATTATTGCGGGCATCGCCGAGACCGTTCACGATCTGCCAGCGGACAATGCCCTCTTTATCGATGATGAATGTTCCGCGGACGGCGCACCCTCGAGCCTCATCAAAAATTCCGAATGCTGTAGCAACGGCGCCATGTGGCCAAAAGTCAGAGAGCACGGGGAACTTGTATCCCTCTGCTTCTGAGAATGCACGTTGCGTATGTCGTGAATCGCAGGATATTGCGACCAGTTGAACGTTGTCATTTTGAAAAGAATTGAGATCATCTCGAATCGCACAAAGTTCACCAGTACATGTACCCGTGAACGCAAAAGGGTAAAAGAGGACAACGAGATTCTTCTGACCTATGAGAGTTGCAGAAGAAAAGCTCACGCCATTTTGGTCTGTGAGTTCAAATAACGGGGCTGGTGTTCCGATAGTTAATGACATGGCGAGAAACCTATCTCTTAGCCGACTTTCTCGCCACTAAGCGCGTCGCGCTCCAATCAGGGGCAACCGATAACGATGACGTTTGACTCAAACCAGCAGTGGGCGCTGCATCCTGAATATCACTTGGGTGAACATGACCGGGGCGCCCGACCTTCGGGGTAAGAACCCAGATTGGTCCGCTTTCCGAGAGATAGGTCAGTGCGTCAACTAATTCATCGATGAGATCGCCATCATCATCTCTCCACCAAAGAATCACTCCATCGACAACTTCTTGCACATCGCCATCGAGAAGTTCATTGCCTGTGAATGAAATTAGTTCCTGCCGTAACGCGAGATCGCAGTCATCACGAAACCCGACCTCAAGAATCAGATCTCCAGATTCAAAGCCCATCCGTGTTGCCATTGACCCCATGGGGGTTGTCACAAACTCTGCTCCTTTTCTCGCTATCGCCCATTGATCTCTACCTGCCAGTATCAGCGCCAGTATCAGCGCTGATGTACTAGTCCATCGAAATCTAGGCGCGAACGCAAGCCTTTTCCGCAGTAATTTTGGGGGGTTTGCGCGTGAGGACGCCTTCTGGATGTGACGTATCGGGTTTTACCAGCGAGAATAGGCCAATGAGCGAAACGTTTAAGACGCCCGATCAGATCATTGACCAGCTCGTGGACACGGATCCGCAAGAGAGTTCAGAGTGGCACGAATCTTTCGATGCCGTTCTTAAGAACGCCGGACCGGTCCGAGCTCGGTACTTAATGTTGAGTTTGCTCAAGAGAGCACGCGAGCGCAACGTCGATCTTCCTTACCTTCGCACCACTGATTACATCAACTCGATTCCTCCAGAGCGCGAGCCTGAATTTCCTGGCGATGAAGTAATAGAGCGTCGTATTCGCCGATACATGCGCTGGAATGCCGCAATGTTGGTCCACCGTGCACAACGTCCTGGCGTAGGAGTTGGCGGACACATTTCTTCCTATGCATCTTCGGCTTCCTTATATGAAGTTGGTTTTAACCACTTCTTCCGCGGCCAAGATCACCCAGGTGGCGGAGATCAGATTTATTTCCAAGGTCATGCAAGTCCCGGAATGTATGCGCGTGCATTTATGGAAGGTCGTTTAAGCGAACACCAGCTTGATGGTTTCCGTCAGGAAATCTCCCATGAGGGTGGCGGACTCTCTTCTTATCCTCACCCACGTTTGATGCCAGAGTTTTGGCAATTCCCAACTGTATCTATGGGCCTTGGACCACTGAATGCCATTTATCAAGCCCGCTTCAATCGTTATCTGCACAACCGCAACATTAAAGATACGAGCGATCAACGCGTGTGGGCATTTTTGGGTGATGGTGAAATGGATGAGCCAGAAAGTGTTGGCGCAATTAGTCTTGCCGCACGTGAAGGTTTAGATAACCTCACCTTCGTCATTAACTGCAACTTACAACGTCTTGATGGTCCTGTTCGCGGTAACGGAAAGATTATTCAAGAACTCGAATCGATTTTTGGTGGCGCAGGATGGAATGTACTCAAGGTTGTATGGGGTCGCGAATGGGATCCTCTGCTTGCCCAAGATCGCGAAGGCGCACTTGTGAACTTGATGAACCAAACACCAGATGGTGATTACCAAACATTTAAAGCAGAAAATGGCGCGTACGTGCGAGATAATTTCTTTGGCCGTGATCCTCGTACCGCTGCCATGGTTTCTAGTTGGAGCGATGATCAGATTTGGGGTCTCAAGCGCGGCGGTCATGATTATCACAAGCTATTTGCCGCTTACAGCGCTGCAACACAACACACGGGTCGTCCAACCGTGATCCTTGCAAAAACCATTAAAGGTTGGACGCTCGGATCAACATTTGAGGGTCGCAACTCGACACACCAGATGAAGAAGATGACCCTTGCCGATCTCACGACTTTCCGCGATCGCCTTGATATTCCCATCACAGATGACAAACTCGATGCGAAATTGCCTCCGTATTTCCGTCCAGCTGATGACTCTGAAGAAGTGAAATACCTTATGGAGCGTCGCCGCGAACTTGGAGGATCTATTCCTCGCCGTCGTTCAATTTCCAAACCTCTACCTGCTCCAGATGAATCGGTCTACGAGTCTGTCAAGCGTGGCTCTGGTAAACAAGAAATTGCAACAACAATGGCATTCGTTCGTATGCTCAAAGATCTCATAAAGGATCCCGGCATCGGCGCTCGCTTTGTGCCCATCATTCCTGATGAAGCTCGCACTTTTGGTATGGATTCACTCTTTCCTAGCCTGAAGATTTATTCATCCAAAGGTCAGACATATACCTCCGTGGATCGCGAACTCATGCTTTCCTATAAGGAATCCACTTCTGGTGTGATCTTGCATGAAGGTATCAATGAGGCAGGATCTGTTGCATCTTTCACCGCCGTTGGAACTTCCTATTCCACTCATGATGAACCAATGATTCCTGTCTACATCTTCTATTCCATGTTTGGATTCCAACGTACCGGTGACGCATTCTGGGCTGCGAGTGATCAGCTAACTCGCGGTTTTGTTTTAGGTGCAACCGCCGGACGCACAACACTCAATGGTGAAGGCCTCCAACACGAAGATGGGCATTCACTCTTGTTGGCTTCCACCAACCCCGCAGTTGTTGCCTATGACCCTGCCTTCGGATTCGAACTCGGTCACATTGTTAAAGATGGACTCCATCGCATGTACGGTGAAAACAGCGAGAATATTTATTACTACCTCACTGTATATAACGAGCCATATGCGCAACCTGCCGAGCCAGAGAACTTAGATGTTGAAGGCTTGTTGCGCGGAATTTATTGCTATTCACCAGCAAGAGGTCGTGCCAAGAAACCTGCACAGATCTTGGCATCAGGTGTTGGCGTTAACTGGGCTCTCAAGGCACAGCGATTGTTGGAGGAAGACTGGGGCGTATCTGCATCAGTCTGGTCAGTAACTTCATGGAACGAATTACGTCGCAATGGTCTGCGCGTGAATCGTCATAACCTCTTGCATCCTGATGATCAATATCAGGCCTACATCACGCAGAAACTTGCTGGTGCGAAGGGACCTGTCGTTGCAGTGAGTGACTTCATGCGCGCGGTGCAAGATCAAGTCGCACCATGGGTCGAGCAACCATTCTTATCTTTGGGTACCGATGGGTTTGGTCTGTCGGATACACGTGGTGCGCTTCGTCGACACTTCAAAGTCGATGCCGAATCAATCACCATTGCAGTGCTGACCCAACTTGCCAAGAGCGGCGAAGTCAAGGAAAGCGTTGTACAAAAGGCCATTGATCGCTATCGGATATTCGATATCTCTGCTGCTGATCCAGGCAACACTGAGGGCTCGGGTTGATCGGTCGAATCCCAATCACAGATATCTCCCCCAGTATTTATTTCGGGGGAGAATTTGTTGCTGTAAAGGCAATACCTCATGAAGCAATAACAATCTCAGCCACAGTAATTCGCGAAGGCCATGATCCTTTTGGCGCTGATGCGGTGTTGCGGGATTTCGCTGGCAAAGAAATTCAACGCAACGCCATGAAGGAAGTTTGGCCCGGTACTGATCGCTTTGAAACAGTTCTCACTCCCCCAATATCCGGAGATTTCTCTTTCTCAATCGAAGCTTTTGATCTCACTCCTGCGCGCAAACTTCTCACCGAATCGGATCGATTCCCCATTCGAGCCGATCGCGACAGGGCACTAGTTGGCTCTTGGTATGAATTCTTCCCACGCAGTGAAGGAGCCACTGAAAAATCAGCCGGAACATTTGCCACTGCGGCAAAACGGTTACCCGCTGTTGCGGCGATGGGCTTTGATGTTCTCTACCTTCCCCCTGTGCATCCCATCGGAATTGATCATCGTAAGGGACCCAATAATTCGCTGACTGCCGGCGTTTCTGACCCTGGTGTTCCATGGGCAATTGGCGGCAACGCGGGTGGGCACGATGCGATTAATCCAGATCTTGGAACCATGGATGATTTCGAATCTTTCGTGAAGGTAGCGAAAAAGAATGGCTTGGAAATTGCCATGGACCTGGCGTTGCAAACCTCCCCCAATCACCCTTGGGTAAAGACGCATGTTGAGTGGTTCTCCAAACGTGCAGATGGATCTATTGCCTACGCAGAAAACCCGCCTAAAAAATATCAAGATATCTATCCACTTAATTTTGATAATGACTACCAAGGGCTTCTCAATGAAATCTTGCGAATCATCCGACTTTGGATAAGCAAAGGGGTAACGCTTTTCCGTGTTGATAATCCGCACACGAAACCGGTTCATTTTTGGCAAGACATCTTGGCGATTATCTACAAAGAATCTCCCGAAATTATCTTTCTCGCTGAAGCTTTCACAAAACCTGCGATGATGCACGCTCTTGGCAAGGCAGGTTTTCATCAGTCTTATACATACTTCACGTGGCGCACTAGCAAACAAGAATTAGTTTCCTATGGCAATGAAGTTTCTCGAGAAACCAGCGCATTCTTTCGCCCAAATTTCTGGGTCAATACTCCCGATATTTTGCCAATGCATCTTCAAAGTGGAAATCCTGCGATGTTTGCCTTGCGGGCGGTGCTTGCTTCCACTCTCTCTCCCTCGTGGGGAATGTATGCCGGTTACGAACTGTACGAACACCGCGCCTTGCACGAAGGCGGCGAAGAATATGCAGACTCCGAGAAGTACCAGATTCGAATCCGCGATTGGGATGGCGCCGCTAAGAAAGGAATAACTCTTGCCCCTTTCATCACTCAACTCAATGGCATACGTCGCGATCACGTAGCACTTCAGCGCTTGCGCAATCTCGTTTTTCATAGCACCGGCTCTGATGCCATCGTTGCCTATTCAAAGAAGACAGACTCGGATCTCATTCTTGTTGTCGTCAACCTTGACCCCACATACGCTCAAGAAACCACCGTGCACTGGGATATGGGAGCACTCGGCATCTCTGAAGATTCTTTCACTGCTACAGATTTACTTGATGGATCAACGTTTTCCTGGTCTTCACATACATTCATCCGCCTAGATCCTTCACGTCCTTCGGGAAAAGTTGCCCACATAGCTCATGTGAAATTGGCGTAATGAGTTTTCTTAATCCACATTCCACATTGGGTGAACTCGATCTTTTTCTGATTGGCGAAGGGCGACACGAGAAACTTTGGCAAGCCCTAGGCGCTCATGTCGTACGTGATGAAGCTGAACAAGCCATCGGAACAGCATTTTCCGTGTGGGCACCAAACGCCCAAGCAGTCAGTCTGGTCTGTGACTTCAATTACTGGGATCGTGCAACGCACAAGATGGTTCGAATCGGAAGTAGTGGCATCTGGGAGATATTCATTCCTGATGTTGCCGGGGGTGAACGTTATAAATTTGCCATTCATCAAAATGATGGGCGCTGGGCTGACCACGCAGATCCACTAGCCCGCGAAACTGAAATCCCTCCCCTTACGGCATCCGTTGTTAACGAAAGTTTCTTTGCTTGGAGTGATCAAGTTTGGATGGAGCAACGTACAAATTTTCAATCCTGGAAAAGTGCGGTTTCGACATATGAAGTTCATCTTGGATCTTGGCGTATTGGTTTAAGTTATATCGAATTAGCGACAGAACTTATTGCATACATCAAAGATCATGGGTTTACCCACGTTGAATTCCTCCCTGTTATGGAGCACCCGTATGGACCTTCATGGGGCTACCAAGTCACCTCTTTCTTTGCTCCAACATCACGTTTTGGTACTCCCGACGAATTTAGATTTCTTGTAGATCAATTGCATAAAGCACACATCGGGGTGATCCTTGATTGGGTTCCAGCACATTTTCCGAAAGACGAATGGGCGTTAGCGAAATTTGATGGAACCGCACTATTTGAACATGCCGACCCACGCCTAGGTGAACATCCCGACTGGGGAACTCTTATCTTTAATTTTGGCCGCAACGAGGTCCGCAATTTTCTTGTTGCCAGCGCTTTGTACTGGCTTACAGAATTTCATATTGATGGTTTGAGAGTAGATGCCGTGGCATCGATGCTTTATTTGGATTATTCGCGCAAAGAGGGCGAATGGCTTCCCAACAAAAATGGAGGCCGAGAAAATCTTGAAGCAGTGCAACTTCTGAAGGAAGCAACGGCTACTGCTTACCGTACGCATCCCGGAATCATGATGATCGCCGAGGAATCTACGGCGTGGTCGGGAGTCACGCGCGGAACAGATTCAGATGGACTCGGGTTTGGCTTCAAATGGAATATGGGATGGATGCACGACACTCTCTCGTATTTACAGCGCGAGCCGATTCATCGCGTCCACCACCATAACGAAATTACTTTCTCGATTCTTTATGCGTGGAGTGAAAATTACGTACTGCCTATCTCCCATGATGAAGTAGTCCATGGCAAAGGTGCCCTTGTAAATAAGTTTCCTGGAGATCGCTGGCAGAAGTTGGCAACGCTACGAGCCCTCTATGGATTCATGTGGGCGCATCCAGGTAAGAAATTGCTCTTCATGGGCTGCGAATTCGGACAAAATGAAGAGTGGAGTGATGGCCAAGGGCTCCAATGGGATCTCACTCAATACGGTGAACATAAAGGGATTTCTCAAACAATCGCGAAGCTCAACACCCAATACAGAGACATTCCAGCGTTGTGGGAGAAGGACACATCTCCTGAAGGATTCACTTGGCTAGTTGGGGCCGATGCCGCAAGTAATATTTTGGCCTTCGCTCGATGGGATGAGTCGCGTAGGCCTTTGGTATGTATCACGAATTTTTCGCCGACTCCTCATGAACATTACACGCTGTCTTTGCCGCTTTCAGGTGTTTGGCGCGAGGTCATCAACACTGATGAGATGGCGTTGGGTGGAACTGGCATTAATAACGGTGAAATAGTTTCCGAAGCATCACATGCAAATCGCGTATCTTTACGAGTTCCACCGCTTGCAACGATCTGGCTACAACAAATTTAAGCGTTCGCCTCTTTAATTGCTCGTGCAGAGAATGCGACCGCCATCAAACCGAAAGATGGAATTATTAGTGCTACAGAAATACTTGTGAGTTGAGCCGTCCAGGCAATAACCGTTTTACTCATCAAAACTAGAATGGTGTTGACCGCGCCGATTTGCGCTATGACAACACTTCCCGGAAATTTCGATCGCTTATTGGCTGCATCCAAAATAGTTGGTGCAAGGAATGAAGACCCGAGTGCCCCGATGAATACACCGACGAGAAAGATGAGAAATCCCACCTGTGGTTGAGTTTTTGATACAAACTTTCCAAGGCTCATGAGAACCATGAAGCCGATTCCGCCAAATATTACGCATCGCTTGACGAGATCACCTATCCCGATGTATTTGGTGATGCGATGAACATTGAGGCGGCCGCCAATCATTGCCAAAGCACAAATGATGTAAGGAATGGTTGCCACTCCCGCGCTCATATGGAGCTCCTCTTTACTAAAAATCGCGCCCCAGTCGCCAATGGAAAATTCAACCATCGTGGCAAAAGTGATTGCCCAAGTGAGATTCCAATCAATGGAAAAGGAAGAAAAGAAACTTTTAAGTGGGGAACTCGTCTCCTCATCGATGACGCCTGGCAATGCGTCGAGACCTATTACTTTCAGGAAGTAAAGAACCAAAAGGTAGGCAATTACGCACAAAGTATCTACGTGCGCTACCAAAGAAACTCTCCCAGTAAGAAATCCCGAAAGAATTGCTGTGATGAGAGCACCAGCCGACCAAAACCCATGCAAGCGAGGAATGAGATTTTCACCGGTTCGTTCTTGTTCGTAGAAACCCTGGCTATTAACAGCAATATGAACCCCGGAGGAACCGGCGCCAATTAAAACAATGCAGATAAAGAAGAGAAACGAGTTAGTGACGTGGACAACGTAGCCAATTGATAGAAAGAGAATTGTCGCGCTGGCGGTGATCGCCTTTCTGCTGCCGTAACGATGGACAAGGTGGCCCACCATGAGCAAACTAACAAGAGAACCTAGAGCCCCAAGACTTAATAATGTTCCGAACTCTCCATTGCTGATGTGGAGATTGTGTTTGACTTCGGGATAACGAGGGATCCAGGAAATAAGTGCAACTGCGTAAAAGAAGAAGACCGCTCCCAATGCTCGTCTGGAACGTGTGTTCATTAGTACAAAGCGCTTGCCAGCGCCGATCGCGCCTTTACCAAACGAGGATCGGATGGATCCACAAGTGAAAAGATTTCGATGAGATGATTCTTTGCGAGTGTTTGTTCTGGCCCTTTAAATCCGCGCACACATTTAAGCAATCGTGCGAAAGCTAACTCCACATCGCCTCGTGAAATCTCAAGATCAGCGCACTTCATCTGAAGTTCTACATTCTGTGGATCGGCATCGGCTGCTGCCGTGATTACATCAGCGTCCAAACCTGCCGTTCGAATAAGGAGTTGAGTTTGGGCCAATCCAAGTTTGGCGAAAGTGTCTTGAGGTTTGCGTGACAACAATTTCTTGTATGCCGCCTCGGCAACTAAGAACTCGCCAGCCTCCAGCGCGTTCAAAGCTTCCTCCTCTTCAGGTTCCATCGGCGCTTCCGCCGGTTCACCTGTTCCGCCGATACCTTGTTCAAAGGCCAGTGAGAGAACTTTGTCGATGACCATACGAATTTGTGCCTCGGGATAACTTTGTTCAAAGAGCGGCACTATCTGTTCGTTCACGAGGGCAATTGCATAAGGAACCGTGCGCACTTGAAGTGCTTGAGCAACTTCGGGTTCGATATCAACGTTAAGCGAACCCAATACCCAGCGTTCTTCGTCCATCGCCGCCAACTTAGCCAGAACATCTACGACCGCCATAGATTCTTGGCTGCGCGGAGACCAACACGCTACAACGACTGGTTTCGTGCGTGAAAGGGTGAGAAATTCCGAAGCGATATTACCGGCCGTCACTTGAGCAACTGCCGCATTTGTGGAGACTGCAGCGGGGGCTTTACCTAGCCCGCTGAGATCGATAGCTCGGCCAAAGTTAGGAGGGAGAGTCACTGTCCTATCATGCCCTGATTTCAACTCCCGAATCTCTTCGGAATGGCAAAATCTCAGAAATATAGGACTTTGCCGCGAAATCTAACCCCACGTCATATCCCGCTTTCTCGCTTAGATACCAACGATGCTCAAGTGCTTCGTGAAAGAACTGTGCAGGTTCAATGCGCCCTTGCAATGGATGTGGAACAAGGCCGGTGACCGGCTCAAATACTTCGCGGAGCCATCGCTGCGCACTTGCCTCGATAGGTCCACGCGGTTTCACTTCACGACCGCGATAGCGATCGAAAGATGCCAAAAGTCGCTTAGCTTGAAGCTCTTCTGTTTCGAGTCCGGTTAATTCGCGCAGACGTTGCTGGTGGTAGCCAGCAGAAACAAGTTTGGGTTGGAAGGAGAGCGCTTGACTATCACCATCGAGTGAAACTGAAACTTCCTCCACGGCAAAACCTAAATCATGAAGTTCACGCATAGCGCGCTCTACTGCATGACGATCAGATGCATCAAGTACCTGAGGTTCCTTGAGTGCTTTCCATAATCTTTTATAACGACGAATGACTCCATCACTTGCACGAATGGGATCCATACCTGGATAAAGTACGCCGGATATTGCCAAGTCTTCTAACTCTGCCGCAACGTTGAAATGAACAATATCCAGATCATGTTCGCGTTGGCCATCACTGAGTGTTTTTTGGAATTCACCTGTTTCGGCATCCACTAAGTACGCGGCAAATCCTTCGGCATCTCTTCTAAAGAGAGTGTTAGAAAGAGAACAGTCACCCCACCAAAAACCGAGAAGATGCAATCGCACCAAGAGCAATGCCAACGCGTTTGCCATGGTCATCACATCATGAGCGGTAACATCCCCCGATAGCAGAACTCGATAGGGCAATGAAAAGGGTAAGAATCGTGTTGCCAACGCACACGGCAACTCCTCACCATTGGAATCTTTTCTTCCTTCTACAACGGCAATGGGATCCACACTAGGAGCCCCTAAATGCGAAAGTTCACGCAGCAATCGGTATTCACGATTGGCAAACTCGGAAACGGTCTCCTTTACGGCGTAGATCTCGCTATCGGGAGAATCCTGTGCTCGCACGAGGCGAACAACGTGCCGAGAAATTCCCCGTTTTTCGGCCAAGGATGGATCCTCGGGCCATTCCTCCAGCGGGCGATCCCAGGGCAAACTGGCAACAGCAGCGATTTCCTCGCCCAGTCCCGTTATCGCTAATGACATGAGTGCATTCTCTCTTACTCAGGTTAACCGAATGTAAACAGAGAGGCGTCTCTCAGGTGATTGAGGCCACCGTTTACACTCAATACATGGCACTCTCAGAGCGATTCAAGAAGAGCACAGTCAAGAAGGAGGAGGTCCCGGTCGATTACGGATTACCAGGGGATCCCATCAATCATTCTCACCCCTTCTATTTTGGCTTCCTTGCAACAGCAGGTGGCTTACTAGCTCTCGTAGTCATGCGATCTCTTGCAGCCGCCAGCCAAACATTTGTTCTCATCATTATTGCGCTCTTTCTTGCCATGGGACTCAATCCAGCAGTGGAAGCGCTGCGATCAAGAGGACTCAACAGAGGTAAAGCGGTAACCACCATATTCATGCTTGTAATTATTTTCGTCGGACTATTCGCGTGGCTTGTAATTCCACCTGTTGTCACACAGGGGGCTGAACTTATTAATCGCGCACCTGCGCTGCTCAACGATCTCAAACATAATTCCACGATCGCCTCCCTTAACACTCATTACGGAATCGTTGACACGCTTCAAGTCAAACTCCGTGCCATAACAAAAGATGGAACGTTAATTGTTTCTGCCTTTGGTGGCGTAGTCGGAGTCGGTAAAACCGTTCTCTCTGGAACTTTCTCATCGCTCACCGTCTTGGTCCTCACTCTCTACTTCCTTATCTCACTTCCCACTATGACCGAACTTGGGTTACGACTGGTACCTGCTACGCGGCGCGATCGTGTCTCACGCCTTGCTTACGCGATCATCGCGCGAATCGGCGCGTTCGTTGGAAGCCAAATCACAATTTCGTTCCTCGCCAGTATTTTTGTTCTAATTCTTGGATCTCTCCTTGGACTTCCTTCACCGATCGCCCTCGCGATGATCATTCTTGTTTGCGGCCTTATCCCGCTCATAGGACATTTCATTGGTTGTTCGATTGTCACGATTATCGCTTTGACACAATCCATCCCTACAGGGCTCATCGCCTTTTTGGCTTACGTGCTCTACGTTCAAATTGAAAACTACGTGATTACTCCCAAGATTATGAAGAAGTCTCTATCAGTGCCAGGTGCGGTCACTATCATCGCCGCGCTACTAGGTTCTTCATTGCTGGGATTGGTTGGCGCACTTCTTGCAGTTCCTCTTGCCGCGGCCGTCATTCTGATTCTCGAAGAGGTGGTATTTCCACGCTCTGATGCGACCTAACTAGAAATACTTGCGCAACTTTTTCGGAAGTACTTTTCGGAAATTGCGGCGCCACTTTCTTCCTTGCTCCAGCGGAGAAAGCGATAGAACCTTTTGACCTTGAGGTTCAGTCGGTGTTTCGACGGCAAACATTGCTGGTGATGCTTGATCCAATGAATCAGCGATGCGATCCAGGTTTGTCACCAGAGACATACTGCGTGCTATCTGTTCTTGATCCTCCGCCGGAGATTCATTGATCAATAAATCCACTAATTCTGCACCAACAAGCCTCATATCTGCTGTGAGCTGTGGATTATCTCCGGCCGATCCATCCTTGAGTAGTTCTTCCACATCAGAACTGATCGCGAAACTTGCCGCCGATAGGGCTTCTGCGATTTTGCGTTGAGTTGAATCTGGAATTCCGCCTTCAACAGCAGAATCAAAAAGCGTTCTTGCAATTGTTCGGACTTGAACGACTGTGTGTTCAATTGCTACGCCCCGCGAATAAAGATCCTCCGCTTCATCTTTCTCGGCTGTAGGAAACCATTTCGCATAAGTTCGGGCTTCAAGGGCTTGGGCGCGTACGCGAGGAATCTCTTCAATGAGAAGCCGCGCCGATGCTAACCAATTACCGGCCTCCCTTTGCGTAAAGCCTGCCGCAACCCCTTCGGACATTGTTCCAAGAAGTTGCGCGGCTTTGGTGCCTAAGGATGCGATTTGATCGATCGTTCGACCTGCTGGTGTTTTCGGGTGTGCAAAGTAAGAGAATAAAATCGCAATGCTCGCACCAATAAGAGTCGAGACCATTCTGTTTTGTGCATTGTTCTCACTGATTCCAGGACCGATAACAATAAGAGCTGTAACAGGAACGTTGATGGAGGCAACTTCACCTAAATGCATTGCACGGGCTGCAACCGAACACATCACTACCGTTACTCCTACTGTAACTGCACCAAAACCAAAAAGACTCACACTCAGCAGCGCCGTACCTGCCCCAATTGCCGTTCCCAATATCTGGCCAAAACCTTCACGCGTTGATTTATGAAGTGAGATGCGAACGGTCAAACTCGCCACGATTGCAGCGACTAATCCGCCGTTCTTGAATGCGATGTCGCCTATTTGCCACGCAGTTGCAGCAGCCGCGGCGGTAACAACTACTTGTTGAACCCAAGCGCGACGATCAGTGAAAAGGCGAATTACACGTCGCATCGCCTTCATGTACACCCCTATCGATTCAGAACGCCTTCTTCTTCTGATCCATAATCTTCAGAATCATCGGCGTGAATATCAACTGCATTGCAAGGCCCATTTTACCACCCGGGATGACAATTGAGTTTGGGCGCGTCATCCAAGAGTTGTCCAGCATTGAGAGCAAGTAGGAGAAATCAATTCCTTTTGGATTTGTGAAGCGAATAATGACCATACTTTCATCGGGAGTTGGAATATCTCGCGCTACGAATGGGTTAGAGGTGTCGACAATAGGCACGCGTTGGAAATTCACATGGGTCTTTGAAAACTGAGGGCAGATGTACTTCACATAATCGGGCATTCTGCGAAGAATGGTTTCAACAACTGCTTCCTTTGAATATCCACGTGATGCTTGATCTCTGTGGAGCTTTTGAATCCATTCGAGATTGATAATAGGGACAACGCCAACGAGAAGGTCTACATTCTCGGCCACATTAGTTCTTTCATCGGCATACCCGCCGTGTAGCCCTTCATAGAAGAGTAAATCAGTTCCATGAGGAATCTCCTCCCAGGGAGTGAAAGTCCCCTGTTCTTGACCAAAAGGCGCTGCTTCAACGTCATCATGTAAGTAGAGACGTGAACGACCTGTTCCGTTATTGCTATAGCCAGCAAAAAGATCAGAAAGCTCTTCCAAGAGATTTGCCTCGGGACCAAAGTGACTCAGGTGCTTGTGACCTGCTTTCTCTGCTGCAGCCATTTTTTCGCGCATTTCAATTCGGTTATATCGATGAAAAGAATCGCCCTCGATGATGTGAGCATTGATCATCTCGCGACGAAAAATGTGCTGGAAGCTTTTCTTTACCGTCGTCGTTCCAGCTCCAGAGGATCCGGTGATAGCTATAACAGGAAATTTCTTGGACATGTACGCCTCCTATTAGTTCTCTAAATAAAGGGATCGCTCGCCAAAAAGCGGAGAGTCAAAAATGGTGTCCGTGCCGGCGTCATATTCAGCATGGTATTTCTCTACCCGTTCCACTTCCCGCCTGGAACCCAAAACAACAGGAATGCGTTGATGAATTGAAGTGGGATTTACTTCTAACATTCTTTGTCGGCCGGTGCTTGCCCATCCTCCGGCTTGTTCAATCAGCATTGCCATCGGATTTGCTTCATACATCAAGCGAAGTCGGCCGGGCTTGCTTGGATCTTTCGTATCTCGCGGATACATAAAGATTCCTCCACGCAAAATAATGCGATGGACTTCGGCAACCATAGAAGCAATCCATCGCATATTGAAATCGTGATCACGCACACCAGAGGTGCCGGCTTTGCATTCAGCGATGTATCGCGCAATCGGAGGTTCCCAAAACCTTGAATTGCTCGTGTTGATCGAGTACTCCGAAGTTTCTTCAGGTATGAGAATCGATGGGTGGGTCAAGACAAAATTGCCACCTTCGCGATCCAATGTGAAACCATGAGTTCCGTGCCCGATAGTGAGAACCAACATCGTCGAAGGGCCATACAGTGCGTATCCTGCGGCTACTTGGGTTATTCCGGGTTTAAGGAAATCATCGGTGACTGCTGGTTCGTTGTCCTCCTTAGCAAGAATGGAAAAGATTGTCCCTACCGAAACATTAAAATCCACGTTGCTTGAACCATCAAGCGGATCAAAGAGCAATATGTACTTACCCCTCGGGTTTCCATCTGGAATGGCATAGACATCTTCCAATTCTTCAGAAACCATGCCAGAGACTTGCCCTCCCCATTCACACTGGGAAATGAAAGTCTCATTGCATATGACGTCGAGTTTCTTCTGTACTTCACCTTGAACATTTTGCGCATCAAGTGAGCCCAAGGCGCCATCCAATGCGCCTTTCGCGAGGATTACTGAAATACTTTTTACGGCAGCAGCGACATCGATCAAAAGTGAGCCAAGATCACTATGGCCAGCAGCTAATTCTTCAATGAGGAACTTGCTAAGAGTGGTACGACCTGTTTGCATGTTTCACTCCTCAATTCCAAGAACTGTGCGCCATCCAGGAAAGAGAAGATCAGCATCAGACTGGAAAGTTTCTAGTGCCCCTCGGAGTTCTGCATGCGTAAGGGCATATTCAGGAAGTGATACGCCGGCTTTCCATGCTTCTTCGGCTTGGCGAAGTGAGAATGCTCCAGCAGTTCCGCCACCTTTATGTCCAAACGCCCCACCCCCGGATGTTTGAATCACATTGGAGTGACCAAGGTTTTCAAAGAATCCAGGAAGGCGAAGTGCGTTCATGCCCCCAGAAATAATTGATGTTGCAGCTTTCATTCCGTACCACTCTTGGTGAAAGAAAGGTCCGTCAGTGCTGTCGCGTTCTAGGACATAAGCAAGATTCTTATCTTTGCGCTCTCCTTCCATTTTTCCGTAGCTCATGGTGCCTACGTGCATTCCAGAAGCACCGATGATGCGGGCGAGTTTGCAGTGAACGTATGAGGTATAACCACGCATACTTTGTGGACTCGTGACTGCTCCATGTCCTGCTCGGTGATAGTGAATGAATGTATTAGGAAATTTGCGACGAGCCGTCGTTACCGCAGTTCCGCCAGCAACATAACCATCAACAAGGAAGGCTACGTGATCTGCCTCTTTGCCAAAAGTTTCGAGAATGAATTCACCGCGAGCGATTATTTCGAAGGGATCATCAGCTGTGATATTGGCAGAAAATAACTTAGCTTCGCCTGTTTCATCTTGTGCACGGCGCATCGCATCAGCCACGAGGTTGATGGTCTCTTTAAAAGGTGCATACACCTGATTACCTTGTGGTTCGTCGTTTTTGATGAAATCCCCGCCGAGCCAGAACTCATAACATGCACTGGCGAAAGGTGCGGGGCGTAAACCTAGTTTCGGCTTGATGATGGTACCAACAATCATTCCGCCATCAACCAGTGGGCGACCAAGTACCCGCCACATATCTACGATGTTGCGATTGGGTCCATCAAAGAGTCCCAAGAAATCTTTTGGGAAATAAAAATCGTGCATCTTGGCATACTCAATGTCGCCCATACCTTGGTTGTTCCCGATCGCCAAAGTTAAAAAGGAGGCAACCATCGCCTTTCCATCAGTGATGTTTCGATCAAAGAGTTCCACTGGATAAGCAATCTTCATGATCTCTTGTGCTTCATCAATTTCATACACCAGTGCGTCTACGCCACGAGTGAAATCATCAGTGGTGCCTACCTCAACATTGGTGCCCGTTGATGATTCGGCAGCAAAATGCGCCGCGCTAGCAAGATAATCGTGGCGCTCTTTTGGCTTCATCACATAGGCACAGAGCACATGCTTTCCGCCAGCAATCAGATCAGATTCGTTCAGGTCTAGTCGTGCATATCGATTGGACTGGTCCATTGTGTGGGCCTCATCTCGCCTGGTTAATCGCTTTTGGGTTGCGCGATCATTCCAGGGTTAATACTCAGTGGGAAGCGGTGCCCGTAGTGGTGCCACTCGCGCAACAATTTCATTCAGTACGCGCGAAACAGAGGGCTCACCAACCCAGAGGTGTTTTGCATCAAGCACCGGAATTATTTCGATGGAGTGCATAGGAGCAAAACGTTCCATCGCCTGTGGAGGGTTAAGAAATTCGTCAAACTCTGGAACTAAAGCCACGACAGGTCTCGGGTCGGAATTCCAGTAAGTAAGTTGCTCTGGTGTCGTGGTGCGAAGCGGAGGGCTCAAGAGAATCACCCCTGCATGCCGAGAGTCTTTAGCATGTTGCAAAGCTAAGTCAGTACCGAAAGACCATCCAATGACCCAAAGATTTGTCAGACTCAATTCATCAAAGCAATAATTCAATAACGCTTCAACATCTAGACCTTCACTTTTTCCGAAATCAAATTCACCTTCACTTGTTCCAGCCTCGCTCGTTGTCCCTCGTGTGTTGAAACGGACAACAGCAATGCCCGCTAATTCGGGTAAACGATTGGCAGCTTTTTTAAAGATATGACTATCCATCATCCCGCCAGCAGTAGGAAGCGGATGAAGGCAGAGAATTGCGCCCACACAAGCCCCGATCGGCATAGCCACTTCACCAACGAGTAGATGCCCGTCAGCAGTCTTGACTCGGAAAGCAGTACGAAGTGAGGGTAAAACGGTGTTGGCACGAATGACTTCCGACATGCATGCAAGTGTACCTATGCGCAAGGGCACCACCGCAGATAGGCTAATTCACATGGTTATTCACGCAAATAAGACCTTCGACTCGCACTTTCCTGTCACGGGTGAAGTAATTTCCACCTATTCGATCCATACTGATTCCGATGTGCAAGAAGCTGTGAGAGCGGCACGGAGTGCAACTTCACTCTGGCAAGGTCTGGGCTTTGATGGACGACGTAAAGTTTTATTAGCGTGGAGCAAGATTCTCATCGATCGTATCGATGAGTGTGCTGAATTGATTTCCCGAGAGACCGGCAAACCCACCAGCGATGCGAAACTGGAAGCAACGCTCGCAATTGGCCACCTTGCCTGGGCGGCTCGAAACGCGCGCGAGGTAATGCGCAAGCAATATCGCAAACCTGGATTACTCATGGCCAACATGTCGGCCATAGTCGAGAGATCCCCCGTTGGTGTGGTCGGCGTTATTGGCCCCTGGAACTATCCGATATTTACACCAATGGGTTCAATTTCTTATGCCTTAGCTGCAGGCAACACCGTTGTTTTCAAACCGAGCGAATTCACACCTGGCGTTGGTATCTGGTTATCCAAGACTTTTGCGGAAGTATCACCTAGCCATGATGTATTCCGTGTGATTACAGGGATGGGTGAAACTGGACGTGCACTATGTGAAAGTGGCGTTAATAAACTTGCATTCACGGGATCGACAAGAACTGCCAAAGTTGTTGCGGCAACTTGTGCCAAAACAATGACCCCAGTAGTCCTTGAATGTGGCGGAAAAGATCCAGTAATCATTGCCGCCGATGCAAATGTTGCCAAGGCTGCAGAGTTCACACTGTGGTCTGCAATGTCGAATGCGGGACAGACATGTATCGGCGCAGAGCGCGTATACGTCCACGAGAAAGTGGCTGATACATTCATTGCAACCATCGTTGAAATGGGAAAGAAGATCAAGCCGGGCGCACCTGGTGAAGGTAATTACGGTCCTGCAACTATGCCTAAGCAACTCGACATTATTGATGCGCACATTCGCGATGCGATCGCCAGAGGTGGTCAGGCGCTACTGGGTGGGTTAGATTCCGTAAAGCGACCATTCGTTGAACCGGTCATCCTTGTAAATGTTCCAGAGGATTCGATTGCAATGCAGGAAGAAACTTTTGGACCCACAATCATCATCAATCGAGTGGCAGATATGGCGGAAGCGATTGCGCTTTCAAATGCATCTCGATATGGGCTTGGTGCATCGGTATGGTCTGGAACCCAAGGCCCAAAAATTGCGTCTCAACTTGAATGCGGAATGGTTGCTATCAACTCAACAATTTCTTTCGCAGCTGTTGCCTCTGTCCCGTTTGGTGGAGTCAAAGACAGTGGATATGGACGTATTCATGGGCCTGAAGGATTGCTGGAATTCACCTACCCTCGCACGGTTGTACGCGCACGCTTCCAATTGCCTATTTCATTTACGAGTTTTGGTCGAAACGCATTCGCTGATCGAGTCATCGTGGGACTCGTTAAATTCCTTCACGGAAAAAGCATTGGATAAAAGCTTTAGTATCTAGGCGCATTTCTTGTACGCTCGGTATTGCGTGAGCGGTGTGCACGCTTTGCCCAGCAGGCGTTGTGCCAGTGACGACGTGTCTCAACATCGTATTCAAGCCATGCAACAGTATGCGGAGTCGCCATCGGAATCATCTGATCGCATCCCGGACACCGATAGGGCTTGGTAGAACTGGAGCCCGTTATCTTTCGGACAACAAATATTCCTTCGGCATGTTCCTCAATCGCATCAGATGATGTCCCAATTTCACGATCTTCTTGCTTGGGTTTTCGCCCTTTCGGGTGATTTCTGCGAGGGCTCATAGGAGTATCTTTTCGCATTTTTCAGGCTCGGGTGGCAAGATGGCGCCATGAGCGTCATTGAGGTTGCCAATCTGCGAAAGAGCTATCCAGATACCCTGGCCGTCGATGGCATCAATCTATCTATCGCTCAAGGAGAGATTTTCGCTCTTCTAGGGCCAAATGGCGCTGGAAAAACTACGACGGTTGAAATCCTTGAAGGTTTTCGGAAACGTGATTCTGGCAAGGTCAGCGTCCTGGGCATGGATCCTCAAGTAACGGGCCACGATGCGCGCGAATTCCGAGATCGCATCGGGATCGTGTTGCAGTCCACCTCCGACGCTGGAGATCTCACGGTTGCCGAGACGATGCACCATTTCAGCGGCTACTACGCCAATCCTCGCGACGCTGATGAAGTAATAAATTCAGTAGGACTCGGGGAAAAGAGTGACTCACTGATTAGAACGCTCTCTGGCGGGCAACGTAGACGGCTAGATGTTGGACTGGGAATTATTGGATCACCAGAACTCCTATTCCTGGATGAACCCACAACAGGATTTGATCCTGAAGCCCGTAGATCTTTCTGGGACCTGATTAATTCGCTCAGAGAATTGGGTACAACCATTGTCCTTACCACCCACTATTTAGATGAGGCGGAAGCACTTGCCGATCGTGTGGCTGTTATTAACAAAGGCAAAATTCTCGAAATCTCTACACCAGCAAATCTTGGCGGTCGGTCTACGTCGTTAGCTCGCGTTCAATGGGAATTGAATGGTCTAATGCAAGAGGAATTTACATCCGAGCCCACTGCCGTCGTCACAAAATTAACATCACAATTCAAGGGAGAGATTCCAAAATTAATTGTTTCGCGTCCAACTCTTGAAGATATATACCTGGAAATGATCGGAGCCGCAGGAGGTGCTGTCGAATGAAAACTTTGCCGAGCACCTTGACACTTGGCTTACGCCGAGGAAATATCGAAATTCGCCAATTTATGCGCCAACGCGAATCCGTGGTCTTCACGCTTTTGTTCCCCGTGATGCTCATGGCGATTTTTGGTTCTGTTTTTAAAGACACGATCGCTCCCGGCGTAACTTTTAGCCAATATTTTGTAGCAGGCATGATCGCTTCAGGATTGATCAACAGTGGTTTCCAGCAACTGGCCATCATTATTCCAATGGAGCGCGATTTCGGATCACTCAAGCGACTACGTGGAACACCGATGCCGGTGGCAAGCTACTTCATAGGAAAAACTATCCTTGTTCTAGCCAGCATGTTTGTGCAATTAATATTGTTGTTGGCTGGAGGTGTTTTATTCTTCGGAGTTCATTTGCCCACGGCCCCTTCCAAGTGGCTTACCTTCCTTTGGCTAATCGTTTTAGGCACAGCCTCATCCACCGCTCTGGGAATTGCCTTCGCTGCAGTTCCAAAAAGTGGCAGAGGTGCATCTGCAGTGGTCTCCCCCGTCGTCATCATTCTTCAATTCTTTAGCGGTGTCTTTTTCATCTTCACCCAATTGCCATTCTGGATGCAGCAGGTGGCTGCGATATTCCCATTGAAATGGCTTTGCCAAGGTATGCGATCAGTCTTCCTGCCCGACACTTTCGCTAGTCATGAAATTGCCCATTCATGGGAAACGGGAAAGACTGCACTGATATTGGTGATCTGGTTAGTCGTAGGTCTTGCACTTGCAATACGAACATTCAAATGGGAGCGCTCATAATTCGCCGTTCTCTCACACTTTCCCTTGCGCTAATTCTTTCTTTAAATGCGCTTCCTTCCTCTGCCGCAACCGCAAAACCCGCACCAAAAGTAACCGCTAAAGCCACAGCCAAACCAACAGCTACACCGAAGGTCACCAAGAAACCTGTTGCAAAAAAGCCTGTTGTAAAGAAACCTGTTGTAAAGAAACCTGTTGTAAAAAAGCGAGTGGTGTACAAGCGCAAAGTAGTGAAGGTCTCACCATCTCCAACACCGGGATGGCCTCCTAAAGGCTTTTTGCCAGATGGTAAAACCGATGAGATTTATGCCAAATTGCCGACAACTAAAGAGTTGCTTGGAGTGCTCTCGGCCAATCCAAATCTTTCAAAGCAAATGAAGGCGTGCTCAAAATTTGCTTGTGGGGCAGTACAAGTTGCTTCCTACCCTGGATGCACCTGGTGGGAAATCACTGCCGATGTTTATGGCCCAACATCTGACACCGATGCAACTAGTGTCCCCTATGGAAATTTGCGCACCACAATTGCGCCAACCAATGCTAAACAAATAGTGACCGTGCTGCTAGTTTCTACAGAACCTCTTAAACCTAAAACTATTGTCAAAAATATAAACATAACGTGTTATCACTCACCACGTACTGAATTGGTACCGACAACTAGTTACACATCTACTTATGTCGCACCAACCCCGAATCCAACTCCGACTCCAACCCCGACACCGAGTAGTTAGCGGTTGGCTCCAGGGACCCACAATTGATCGCCTTCTTCTTTATTGGCGGTGCGTGCTAGTACAAAAAGTAAATCTGAAAGACGGTTCAAATACTTTGCAGTGAGTGGATTGACTCCACCACCGAAGGCATGAATAGCAGCCCATGTACGACGTTCGGCGCGACGGGTGACCGTGCGGGCTACGTGCAAAAGTGCAGCCGCAGGAGTACCTGATGGAAGAACAAAAGAGCGCAGTTGCGCTAAATCATCGTTGTATTTATCAATATGTTCTTCTAAGTAGATAATCTGACTTTCAAGAACTCTTAAGGGTTCGAAGGCTGGGGCATCAGAGACTGGAGTACAAAGATCGGCACCCACATCAAAGAGGTCATTTTGAATCCGAACCAGAAGATCACGAAGGCCCTTGGGTAATTGACCCAGAGCCAAGACCACGCCGATCGATGAGTTGGCTTCATCAACGGTGGCATATGCTTCCAGCCGTGGATCATTCTTAGAGGTCCGACTCATATCTCCCAAGGAGGTCGTGCCGTCGTCACCCGTTTTTGTATAAATACGCGTTAAATGAACCATGGGGCAAGCCTATTAGGGCAGTTACGATGAGACCACTCGGAAAGGAGCGCTCATGACCAGCAGATTTCGCATAGTCGGCGGCGCCCGCCTTCATGGCGAAGTACGGGTTTCTGGGGCTAAGAATTCCGCCCTCAAACTTATGGCAGCCGCTCTCTTGGCCACCGGTAAAACAACAATCCGAAATGTCCCCGATATTGCCGATATTGGAATCATGGCCGAACTTCTCACCCGATTGGGTTGCACCGTTGTTCGAGGCGATGAGTGGGTCACGATTGATGTGCCGGATGTTCCTGGACATCGCGCTGATTATGACTTGGTCCGAAAAATGCGCGCCTCCATCAATGTATTAGGACCTTTGGTTGCACGAATAGGCCAGGCCGAAGTCGCACTCCCCGGCGGAGATGCCATTGGATCTCGCGGACTAGATTTTCACATCAAAGGTCTGGAAACTTTGGGGGCGAAAGCTCGCAATGAGCATGGCTACGTTATTGCAACTGCTCCGAATGGTTTAGTTGGAGCAGAAATTGAATTGGACTTTCCTAGCGTAGGTGCAACAGAAAATATTCTTACTGCAGCTGTTTTAGCACGCGGCACAACAACCATTGATAACGCAGCACGCGAACCCGATTTGGTCGACCTTGGCGAATTTCTTATCAGCATGGGTGCAAAGATCGAAGGACTTGGCACTCCAAAGCTCACTATCCACGGCGTAACTACATTGCATCCAACTGACCACACCACCATTGCCGATCGCATTGTCACTGGTACATGGGCATTTGCTGCAGCGATGACATCAGGTGACATCACCATTCATGGGGCTCGGCCACAAGATCTTGAATTACCACTTGAGAAATTGGCATCCGCAGGTGCCATCATTACATCTGTTGAAGATGGAATTCGTGTTCGCATAGATGGACGACCACAATCCATTGATGTTTCCACACTCCCCTACCCGGGTTTTCCTACAGACTTACAACCAATGGTGATTTCACTCAACGCTATTGCAACCGGAGATGCCATCGTGACAGAGAACGTTTTCGAAGGCCGCTTTATGTTTGTCAATGAATTGGTCCGCCTTGGCGCACAAATCAGTGTAGATGGACATCACGCATCTATCCGCGGAATACCTCAACTCTCTGGTGCTCCCGTTGCAGCTACGGATATTCGCGCAGGTGCAGGGCTCGTTCTAGCTGGCCTCGTCAGCGAAGGAATAACGCTCGTGGAGGATGCATTTCATGTTGATCGCGGCTATCCAAACTTTGCCGAACAATTGCAATCATTAGGCGCCGATGTCACGAGAGAGGCTTCTGAATAATGCCTCAGCCCGATCGCAACTTAGCCCTTGAACTTGTCCGTGTAACAGAGACTGCTGCATATGCAGGATCTGCATGGGTGGGTCGCGGAGATAAAGATTTAGCAGACCATGCAGCCGTTGAAGCGATGCGGGGCATGATTAATACCGTCGACATGGATGGAATCGTTGTTATTGGCGAAGGCGAAAAAGACAATGCGCCGATGCTTCATAACGGCGAAAGTGTCGGAAATGGAATGGGACCAAAGTGCGATGTTGCCGTAGATCCCATTGATGGAACATCACTTACTGCAAATGGAATGAATGGGGCTATTAGCGTTATTGCGCTTTCACCACGTGGCACGATGTACGACCCTTCTGCAGTTTTCTACATGAATAAGATCGTTACCGGATACGAAGCCGCTGACGTAATCGATATTTCGATTCCGCCAGCAGAGAATGTGCGCCGTGTTGCAAAGGCGAAGAAGATTTCCGTTAGCGATGTCACCGTTGTAGTGCTCAACCGCCCGCGTCACGCACAATTGCTTAAAGAATTGCGTGAGGCAGGGGCTCGAATTCGTTTAATTCAAGACGGTGATGTTGCTGCTGCCATCGATGCGGCGCGTCCTGGTACCGGGGTCGATCTTCTGATGGGCATCGGTGGAACGCCAGAGGGTGTGATCACGGCGGCCGCAATGACGTGTCTGGGTGGAATTATCCAAGGCCAACTTCACCCTAAAGATGATGCCGAACGTGCGGGAGCAATTGCCGCTGGACATGATTTATCGCGCGTGCTTTCCACCAGAGATTTAGTGAATTCTGACGATGTATTTCTTTCGGCGACAGGAATAACTGATGGAGAGTTACTTCGTGGAATTCGTTTGACACCCCATGGTGCAATTAGTCATTCCATAGTGATGCGCGGAAAATCAAAGACTGTGCGAATTATTGAAACCGAACACAATATTCGGGGTTAGTTAACGCTTTCTGTCAGGATTGATACTCGGTTATTAGAAACCGAAATAAAACCACCTTGCACATTGAATTCAGAAACTTCGCCATTGTCACTCTTAATGGTGACTTTGCCATCGACTAGAACGCCAAAGAGCGGTGCGTGACCGGGAAGAATTCCCAAATCACCCTCAACGGTTCGGGCAGAAACCATCTGTGCTTGCCCGGACCATACCCGCTGCACTGGCGATACTAGTTCGACGTTTAATGACATTGCTTAGCCTTCTTAACCCTTAGCCAATTCAGCTGCACGACGCTCGACATCATCGAGGCCACCGCACATGAAGAATGCTTGTTCTGGAACATGGTCGTACTTGCCATCAGCAAGTGCTTCGAATGCCGCGATTGTGTCCACAAGTGGAACGAAGGAACCTTCGATACCTGTAAAGACCTTCGCAACGAATGTGTTCTGTGACAAGAAGCGCTGAATACGACGTGCGCGTCCTACAAGGATGCGATCCTCTTCGGAGAGTTCATCGATACCAAGAATTGCAATGATGTCCTGCAAGTCCTTGTAACGCTGAAGAATCTGCTTAATGCGGTTAGCAACACGGAAGTGGTGCTCTCCGATGTAGCGAGGATCCAAGATGCGAGAAGTTGAATCGAGTGGATCCACAGCTGGGTAGATACCAAGCTCTGAGATCGGACGCGATAGAACTGTTGTTGCATCAAGGTGGGCGAATGTTGTGTGTGGAGCAGGGTCGGTGATGTCGTCGGCAGGAACATAAATAGCCTGCATCGAAGTGATCGAGTGACCACGCGTGGAAGTAATGCGCTCCTGCAATTGACCCATTTCATCGGCAAGTGTTGGCTGGTATCCAACAGCAGATGGCATACGTCCAAGAAGAGTTGATACTTCAGAACCTGCTTGAGTAAAGCGGAAGATGTTGTCGATGAAGAGCAACACATCCTGCTTTTGAACATCGCGGAAATATTCAGCCATCGTGAGGGCTGAAAGTGCAACGCGAAGACGCGTTCCAGGTGGTTCGTCCATTTGGCCGAACACTAAGGCAGTCTTATTGATGACGCCGGTCTCGGTCATTTCCAAGAAGAGGTCGTTACCTTCGCGAGTACGTTCACCAACACCGGCGAATACAGATACACCACCGAAGTTTTCAGCTACGCGATAAATCATTTCCTGAATAAGAACTGTCTTGCCTACACCGGCGCCGCCGAAGAGACCGATCTTTCCGCCCTTTACATAAGGAGTCAGAAGGTCGATAACTTTAATACCTGTCTCAAACATCTCGGTCTTTGACTCAAGCTGATCGAATGCAGGTGCATTTCGGTGGATTGGCCAGCGCTCTTTAATATCAAGTGATGCTGTTGGCACATCGAGTGATTCGCCAAGGGTGTTGAACACATGTCCCTTAGTAACGTCACCGACAGGCACGGAGATCGCCGAGCCAGTGTCACTCACGATGGCGCCACGCACCATGCCGTCAGTTGGTTGCATCGAGATAGCGCGCACGAGGTTGTCGCCAATGTGCTGGGCTACTTCCATTGTCAGGGTACGAGTCGTACCGCTCATGGTCACTTCAACGTGTAAAGCGTTGAAGATCGATGGCATTGCATCGGCTGGGAATTCAATATCCACCACCGGCCCGATTACTCGAGCAACGCGACCTTTACCTGTTGTCTGTGTCGACATCATTCACTCCCTGCACTGGCTGAGGCGAGCGCGTCTGCGCCGCCGACGATTTCACTGATCTCTTGTGTAATTTCGGCTTGACGGGCCGCGTTCGCAAGTCGGGTGAGCGACTTGATCAAATCATCAGCATTGTCAGTTGCTGACTTCATAGCGCGACGGCGTGCAGCATGCTCGGAAGCAGCTGATTGCAACATTGCGTTGAAGACTCGGGCTTCGATGTAACGAGGAAGAAGCGCGTTAAGAACCGTGCCTGCCTCAGGTTCGAACTCATACATAGGCAATAGTCCTGCAGGTACTGGGGCATCGCTCTCAACAACTTCAAGAGGAAGCATGCGCTTAGCCATTGCATTTTGCGTCAACATAGATTTGAACTCGGTAAAGATGATGTGGATTTCGTCCACTCCATGATCTTCGCTGTGGGCGTCGGCAAGAAAGGCTTTAATAAGTGCGTCGGCAACTTCTTTTGCATTCTCATAAGTTGGGCTATCGGAAAATCCAGTCCACGATCCAGCAATAGCGCGGTTGCGGAAGCGGTAATAGTTCACTGCTTTGCGGCCGACTAGATAAGAAGAAGTTTCCAAGCCGCGCTCTTTAAGAAGGGCTGCTAACTGCTCGCCTTCCTTAACTGCGTTGTTGGAATATGCACCAGCCATACCGCGATCTGCAGAGATAATCAGAACCGCTGCACGCTTTGGATTCTCGGCTGGAGTGGTCAAAGGGTGGTTGGTTGATGAATAGGTTGCTACAGCGCTTACCGCACGGGTCAACTCGTTGGCATACGGAGTTGACGCTGTGACTCGTTGCTGCGCCTTGACGATACGGGAGGCAGAGATGAGTTCCATAGCCTTCGTGATCTTCTTGGTCGCTTTAACCGAGCGCATTCGTCGGCGATAGACGCGTAGTTGGGCACCCATTTTTTACTTCTTCACCGCCGGTGGGACATGCTTTGTAATCTGCTCGTTGCCTTCGCTATCGAGAGCTTCAGCTGGAGCTTCATTGAGTGCCTTTGCAGCACTTGTAACAAAGCGTGTCTTGAATGCAGTAACTGCTTCGACCATGGATGCAACAGTGTCATCTTTAAGTTCTTTAGTCTCTGAGATGACATCAAAGATTGCCTTGCGTTCGCGACCAATGAACTCAATGAGTTCTGCTTCGAAGCGACGAATATCAGCAACAGGAACATCATCGAGTTGACCAGAAGTACCTGCCCAAATCGAAACGATCTGACTCTCCAGTGAGTACGGTGAATATTGACCCTGCTTCAAGAGCTCAACCATGCGAGCACCGCGCTCCAGTTGTGCCTTTGAGGCGGCATCAAGATCGGAACCGAAAGCTGCGAATGCTTCGAGCTCACGGAATTGAGCCAAGTCAAGACGCAAACGACCAGCGATCTTCTTCATTGCCTTTGTCTGTGCAGATCCACCTACGCGCGATACAGAAACACCGACGTTGATAGCTGGACGAACACCTGCGTTGAAGAGGTCGGTTTCAAGGAAGCACTGACCATCGGTAATGGAAATTACGTTTGTAGGAATAAATGCAGAAACGTCATTTCCTTTTGTCTCAATGATTGGCAGACCTGTCATTGAACCGCCACCGAGTTCGTCGGAAAGTTTTGCGCAACGCTCGAGAAGACGGGAGTGTAAATAGAAGACGTCTCCAGGATATGCCTCACGGCCTGGTGGGCGACGAAGCAACAATGAGACCGAACGATAAGCCTCTGCTTGCTTGGAAAGATCATCAAAAACAATCAGTACGTGCTGGCCGTTATACATCCAGTGCTGTCCAATAGATGAACCGGTATATGGAGCAAGGTACTTAAAGCCTGCAGGATCTGATGCAGGAGATGCAACGATTGTTGTGTATTCCATCGCGCCAGCTTCTTCAAGAGATGCCTTAACGGATGCAATCGTTGAACCCTTTTGTCCAATAGCAACATAAATACATTTCACTTGCTTCTTTGGATCGCCAGACTTCCAGTTTTCAAGTTGATTAATGATGGTGTCAACAGCAACGGCTGTCTTTCCGGTCTGACGGTCACCAATGATCAACTGGCGCTGTCCGCGACCGATAGCGGTCATTGCATCGATCGCCTTGATTCCTGTTGCCAGTGGTTCCTTAACAGGTTGGCGCTGAACAACCGATGGTGCCTGTAATTCAAGTGCACGACGCGCATCGGCCTTGATTTCACCCTTGCCATCGATTGGACGGCCGAGCGGATCAACAACGCGACCAAGGAATGCATCTCCTACTGGTACCGAGAGAATTTCACCTGTGCGACGAACGGATGTGCCTTCTTCAATTCCTGCGTAATCGCCCAAGATAACAACGCCGATTTCACGGACGTCCAAGTTAAGCGCAAGACCGAGTGTCCCGTTTTCAAACTGCAGCAACTCGTTAGCCATGGTGGAGGGCAAGCCTTCAACGCGGGCAATACCGTCACCTGCTTGCGTGACTGTACCAACCTCGTCGCGTGCTGCGACACCTGGATCGTACGACATTACGAAGTTCGCAAGGGCATCGCGAATTTCTTCTGGTCGGATCTGTAGCTCGGCCATCTTTATCTCCCTTAGTTATCTCTTAATTAATTCTGTTGGCCAACGAGTGATCGTCCAGCCCCTGCCAAACGATGGCTAATGGATCCATCGACTACCTCATCAGCAAATCTGATTGATACGCCACCCACGATTGTTGGGTCGACCTCGATATTTACGCGAACGGGCTGTCCAACCTGCTTAGTCAACCCTGCTACTAAGCGATCGCGCTGGGCGTTGGACAAGTCGACTACTACTCGAACGTGCGCAATTACGCGATCACGTCGAGCCGCTAGTGCGAAGAAATAATCGGCAAAAGCAGATTCGATGCTGCGTCCACGTAAATTGTTCACTAGGTGAGTCACCAATTTTGCAGTGGAAGCGGAGCCCGACTTGCCCAGCAAATCAGTGACAAGTGCGCTCTTGGCCTCAACGGCGCCTGAAGTAATGAGCGCCTTGCGAAGTTCGAAAGAGTCACCAATAGCAAGTGATGTCGTGAAGAATTCTTCTTCTACTCGGTCAAGTTCGTTTGCGATATTGGCAGCAGATGCTTCGGCTTCGATTGCAAGTTGTTCGAGCACGAGAACTAGGTCACCTGAAGATGACCAACGAAGTGAAGAAATATTCTTCACTACAGCAAGTGCTGGTGCACCAAGTGTTTTACTAAAAAGATCAGAGACGAGTGTTGCCTTTGCCTCTTCTGTACGCGATGGATCAGTAAGTGCTCTGCGCACTGTGATATTTCCAGCAAGTACATCTCCAGCGAAAAAGAGTTCAGAACAGAGCGCAGAAGCAGCTTGGGCGGTTGCACCCTTTACTGCCGCGTCCAAAGTGGCGCGAGCAACCTGCAAGGATTGCCGGCTGCTGCCACCAAAATGCGCTCTCATCTAATTCTTCTCCTAATTATTTCTTGTTACTTTGATTTTTCGAGATCGTCGAGAAAACGATCCACGACTCGTGATTGTCTGGCCTGGTCATCAAGTGCTTCTCCAACAATCTTGGAAGCCAACTCAATAGCGATCGTTCCTACTTCATTACGAAGTGATGTGATTGCCTGTTGACGTTCTGCTTCGATCGAGGCGTGGGCTGATGCAGTAATGCGTGCAGCTTCTTCTTGAGCCTTGGCACGAAGTTCTTCAATGATCGCAACACCCTGCGCGCGAGCTTCCTCACGCATTGTCTGGGATTCTTCACGAGCCTTGGAGAGTTGTTCGTTGTACTGAGCCAACGCGCGCTGAGCTTCCAGCTGCGCTTTCTCTGCACGTTCAATGCCACCTTGGATTGCCTCTGTTCGGGCAGTGAATGCTTTTTCAAACATTGGCACTACCTTGGAGCGCAAGACAAGGAAGAGAAGTGTGAACGCGATTGCGCCCACGATTAATTCTGCGGTGTGCGGAATCAACGGATTAGCGTTCTCCGCCGCCAGATTAATTACGTGCATCACTGCCCTCTTTCTAGAGTCTCTAAGAAGTTAAATGAATTAGAGAACGAATGCGAGAACGAGGCCGAAGAGAGCAAGAGCTTCAGCAAGTGCGAATCCGAGGAACGCGATTGGCTGAAGAACGCTACGTGCTTCTGGCTGACGTGCAACGCCGCTGATGTAAGCAGCGAAGATCATTCCGGTAGCAATCGCAGGTCCGATTGCTGAGAGGCCATAACCGACCAGGTTGAGCGTGCCTTTCATAGTTCTTACCTTTCCAGTTGTTTAGTGCTCGTCGGCAAGGGCGCCGGCGATGTAGAGAGCTGTCAGCAGAGTAAAGATGTACGCCTGCAAACATTGGACCATGAATTCAAAGAAAGTCAGACCGATGCCGAATGCAAAGGCAAATGGACTGATCAACTTCAAACCGATGACCCCCTTGAGAAGATGATCTCCACCCAAGATGAAAACGAGAAGGAGCAAGTGCCCCGCGAACATATTTGCGAAAAGACGAAGGGAAAGAGTAAGTGGGCGCACAATAAAAAATGTGGCAAGTTCGAGAGGCGTCAACAAAATGTACGCAGCTTTTGGAACTCCTGGCATGAACATGATGTCTTTCATGTACTTGCGGATACCTTGCTTACGGATACCGATGTAATGGAAGGTGATAAAAGTAAATATGGCCAATACGTATGGAAAGCTCACATGCGACATTGCAGGAAATTGCAGCAGCGGAACAATTCCGAAAATGTTATTGGTCAAAATAAATGTGAAGAGCGTGAATAGATACGGCACAAATCGCATGAAATCGTGACCGATATTGTCACGAGCTAAATCATTGCGAACGAAGCCATAAATACTCTCTCCAGCAAACTGCAACTTAGAAGGAACGATTGCTGCTTTGCGAGAGGCCATAATGAAGAAAACTGAAATCAAAAGAACTGAAAGAAAAACTAAAAGAATAGGCTTTGTTGTGTATTCATTTCCTGCAATTACAGGTGGGAGGTTGAAGTCGTTCGTACTAGGCGGGACGAATCCTTCGCCAGTTCGCAACAAGTGCACCAAGGGCACGCGCTCACTCCTAATCGGTCAATATTCGAGAGAAATCTTATGCAAGCCTTTTTATCTGCACTTGCGGGGCAACCTTATTGCCTGGAGTTCTCACCTGTGAAATCGCCCAGAAGTTACTTTGCTTACTCCCGGCCGAACCTCAACCAGACAAGGTAGATGGAGGCGCCCATTCCTAGGAGCAGGCCGCCCAAAAGGAAGTAGTGGGTGTGAAGCCAATGAT
>Ga0194037_1000316_pt1 | contig 37884 bp, 37 predicted proteins | sample JunL306m_MetaG_FD_148653 | JGI IMG/M metagenome (GOLD analysis project Ga0194037, IMG submission 148653) | Anoxic zone freshwater microbial communities from boreal shield lake in IISD Experimental Lakes Area, Ontario, Canada - Jun2016-L304-6m | ecosystem: Environmental > Aquatic > Freshwater >... | reverse complement strand
TGGCGATCGCGCTTTTAGATTTACTCTTCTATTTACATGCAGCGTGCCAAACAGCAGCCAGATGGTCATATCAGTTCTTAACATGCTGATATAACTGATAAATTTATTTACGGATCAAGACCACACTCTGTTTCATGCGGCGATCAGTACTCACCGTGCGGGTGTATGACGGAGAAAGGTATGCATTTGGAGGAAAAACGTTGGCGGTAACATTACAATATAATTACGTATTCGTAATGATGCGGTTGGCTCTGCAAAAAACAGATTCGACCGGATCATTTTCGACGGATGGAATTCGAAGCATCTTGCTTCTTATGTTACTTGCGGGTACATTTAAAGACGATCGTCTGACAGGATCAAACGCACTTCACACGGAGGCACGCCCCTACGTATGAATTTTTTAGATGCTTACAGCAGAAGCTCTATCAAGATCAAGCTGGCTCTGATTTCAGCAGTTTTGTTCTGTGTTCTGTTTTTCATAGTTGCACTGCTCGTGGAAAACGCTCTCAACGATAGTTTTTCCCTGCTGGAAAACGATCGTGTTGAAATTCTCCTGAATAAACTTCACGCCATTATGAACGACAGACCCGACTATGCGGAGGGTATACGGAAAGAGTTGGAATGGGAGGCAGCGTACGTGCCGGCACCGCAATTCCTTGTCAGAATTCTGGATAGCTCGGGGCGTATTATCGTGGAATCCGGCGGAATGAGCAGTATATGCCCTCCCCGATTATTTCCGATAACGCCGGTAGCGACTTCGAAAAAAGTGCACGTTGACGACGTCATAATACAAGCCGGCAACAACCGCTATTACATGCTGAAATCAGATGCATGGCGTTTACATGTTCCCGATAAAATCGCTAACATCCAGATCGCACTCGACATAACATCCGCAAAAAAAATTGATTCCGATAATCACAATAAAATCGTGCTGCTGTTTATTAGCGGTGTAATCGCCGCCACCACGGTCAGCAGTTTGATTATCCGCAGAATTCTGAGCCCCCTGGAAGAGTTCACAGATTTTTCCAGACATATCTCGGTAGAGACTATTAACGCACGAATCATTCATGATCGCTGGCCAAAGGAATTCAGACGTTTTAGCAGCGTTTTCAACATGATGCTTGACCGATTGGAAAATTCATTTGGCCAACTGTCTGAATATACCTCAAACTTGGCCCACGAATTGCGTACACCTCTCACCAATATCATAGGTGAGTCTGAAATAGCACTCTGGCAGGTCAGGACTCCGGAGGAATATCAGCGCGTGCTGGTATCCGCGCGAGAGGAGTGTCTGCGTTTGTCACGGATAATCGACAATGTGCTGTTTCTGGCCCGCTCGGCAAGCCCCCATGCACGGATAGAACGGATCCCGTTCGACCCGGTCGCAGAAATCATGGATCTCTGTGCATTCTACGAGGGGGTGGCCGAAGAGCGTTGCGCCAAAGTATCGTGCAATGGCGCCGGAACTCTGGTTGGCGACCCGCTTTTGTTCCAACGCGCCATCAACAACTTGCTGGCCAATTCCCTCACCTATTCATCGCCCGGCGTGGAAATCAACCTGACTATCCGTCTGGCCGAAGGGGAATCCGTTGAATTCGAAATCTGTGACAGCGGCCACGGCATTGCGGAAGAGGATCTGGCCAGAGTATTTGACCGTTTTTACCGGGCAGACCGTTCCCGGTCAAATTATCAGCAAGGTTCAGGGCTCGGGCTTCCAATTGTCAAATCTATCATGGACCTGCACGGGGGTACCGTCACTGTTGCAAGCCATCCGGGCCGGGGGACGACCGTCACGCTCCGGTTTCCGCATTTCATACCTGACGAACCGGAAAACCATCCAAGGAAGGACATAACTAATGCACCTGTTAATTATTGAAGACGAATCCAAGACATCGGCGTTTATCAAACGAGGACTCACTGAATGCGGCTTTGTAGCCGATATTGCCGGGGATGGTGAGGAGGGGCTGAACCTGGCCCTGACCGGGGAGTATGACCTGATCCTGCTGGATGTAATGCTACCAAAGCGCGACGGCTGGTCTGTTATTGCCGAAATACGGAGACGGGGCAAGGAAACCCCGGTCATCATGCTTACGGCTCTGGATGCCACGCCGGAAAGGGTCCGGGGGTTGGAACTCGGAGCTGATGATTACCTGGTAAAACCCTTTGCCTTTTCTGAACTGCTGGCCAGGATCAACACCATTCTCCGGCGGGGCCCGACATTGAAACAGGATATACTGCGTGTGTCCGATCTGGAGATCGATCTGCCCGGTCATCGGGCCTTGCGCGGTGGAAAGCGCCTTGACCTTACCCCCAAGGAGTTCGCTTTGCTTTCTCTGTTGATGCAACGAACCGGGGAAGTCATGTCGCGGGTCAGAATTGCCGAGCGGATCTGGGACATCCGCTTTGAAACTGAATCAAACGTTGTCGATGTCCATATGCGCCGTCTGAGAGCAAAAGTCGATGACCCTTATGAAGTCAAACTGATCCACACTGTCCGTGGATCGGGGTATGTGCTGGAGGAGCGCTGAGCGGGAATGATGCTTTCGATACCGGGAAATTTTATTTTGTCCAGTCAATACTGTTAAGGCTCGAGATACGGCAAAATTCACGGGTGTTGCTGGTAACCAGCGTCACCTTCTGCGACACTGCATGAGCTGCAATCAGCATATCCATTGATCCGATCGGGGTACCCGCCTTTTCAAGATCCGCACGAATATCACCATACGCGACAGCAGCATCCTCGTCGAACGGCACAACCCCCAATGGGGCAATGAACTCATCAAGCGCTGATGCATTTTTAACCCGATGGGCACTCTTGGCTACTCCATACCGCAGTTCTGCAAGAGTAATGGAAGATATACCTATGTCGCCGATCTGGTACGTAAGAAAACGCTTGAGAACGCTTGCAGGCTGTTTCTTGATTATGTATATACAGATATTGGTATCGAGCATAATTTTCATCAAAAATTCTCTCGTGTGTCCAGTCCGGGTTGGACTCGTTCGGATAAATAATCATCGGAAAACTTTTGCAGGCTTTCTATCAAAGATTTCCACGAATCACTGCGGGGTATCAACTGGACAATGTTCCCGCTTCTCTTGATGAACACCTCGCTGTCATTGAAGCGAAATTCTTTTGGAAGTCTAACCGCCTGACTTTGTCCATTCTGAAATATTTTTGCAGTTTTCATAGCCGCCCTCCCATAATATATATTTTAAATATATATTATGGTGACTGCGGTTACAAGCTAAATATCCTTATCCTCTCATCTCCAATAATCTAACCGGGGGACAACGCTGTTAAATTCCTATCGTAAAGGATCTATCGGTAGCAGAGGTTGGCCGTCAACCGCAAGTTCCCAGTCAGCAAGAAGAGATTCTCCGTGGATTTCAATCCAGGCCAGTACCAGCTTAACCTTCGCTGGAGGGATATTTCCATTCAGACAAGTGCCATCCAGAATTGAGAACACGGCTTGTTGCCCCTGGTATTTTCAGGTTACTGCGGTTACCACAGGTCATTTAGCGTGATTGGCTTCTTCAAGCATCGTTTGAACATGGCTGAATAAATCGGTAACCTTGCTAATAATGCTGTACCTGTCAAGAGGGACGTCGTCCACATCAAGTTCAGCATAACGGAATTGCACTGCAAACGCGGAAAGCTCAATCAGGTCCGAAAAACGATCCGCATCAACACCGAGTCGTTTTAGATGCATCAACAACAATTCAATATCGTGGGTGAAGCCAAACGCATCGCCAACAACTGTAATCCATGCTTTAAGCGATTTTTCGACCGCCTGTTGGGCATGAAATCCGAAAATCTCATCGGCAAAGCTGGAAGTATCCATCATACCTCGTAATGCGGTAAGGTCTTTGCCTGCCATTGTCTGCATACTAATTGCGGTATCAGACACACTCATACAATACCCTCCCTTCTTTCATTGCGTGATGGACAACATGGGTCTTCACCTCTTCCCATTTGGCGACTTCTTCGGGCGAATAGACCAAAAAATCTTTTGCAATAAAATAGTCGCCAAGTAACCTCCACAGCCGCACCATCTCGGCACGGCGGCTACGTACTGAATTGAAGGGGCCATCTTCGACAATAAGAAAATCCAGGTCGGAGTCAGGGCGAGCAGTCCCCCGTGCGTGAGAGCCAAAAAGCACTACCATGCGGGGATTGATTTCGCGGACGATTATTTCTGTCATCTCTTCAAGGAGCTCTTCGGTTACAGGTTGGTTTTGCATGGAAATTTCCCATTCTTCTTGGACAGTTCAAAAGGTCTCGTTGTTAAAAATACCCTAAATTTTCAAACATGGCAAAGCCTGATTTCTGACGCACAAAGGCCCCGGATTTCTCCGGGGCCTTTGTGCGTCAGGTTATGCGGTCCACATTCAGACAATTAGTCTTTGGCGTGGCATTTGTTGCAGTAGTTACGTGCGAATGGGCCAAAATTGCTTGCCGGACGACCGTTGTAAGCGGCAATCTGCTGAGTTGGAGTTAAACCCTGATTAACAGCACCATCGGCAGTGTTGTCATCGTATTTAGCAACTCCGGAGCTGTCGGCTACGGTCATGAATTCATCGGCCAAACTATAGCGGGTCATGCTCTGGAAACCGGAAGCGTGGGCACGGTGGCAGGAGAGACAGGACACGACAGTTGTTCCAGAGGCTGCAGGCGGACTGTTAAGTTGTTTTGCCATGGCCAAGTAAGCAGTATTATCCGCAGTACCTAAATTGAGCTCAAATGGTGCCAAAGCACTGTAACCACCGGCACCTGCGTTTAAGACGCCGGATTTGACATAATCATTGTAGTTGGCGTAAACATTAGTCATTGCTGCGGCACTACCAGCAGGATGAATTTGACCACTTTGACCTGTCTGGTATGCTGTATCTTTATGCATGCCAGCGTGACAGTTTGCACAGAACTCGGACATGCCTTTACCGTAAATAACAAGGTCTTTTTGATCGGCTGCAACAGCTACTGATGATGAAGCACCATTGTAGGAAGTTCTGGCAACTGCGTCAGGAGCAGCAAACCCAAAAGAGAAATCTCCGCCCACTGATTTAGGAAAATAGCCGTAGCCGCCCAAGAGACGATAAACGCCAACATCGCCCCAACTGGTTGCAGCTGCACCGTAGGAGCCAGACGAAATGATCGGCCTGCCAGTTGTTGTCTGAGAACCATTAGCAGCACGGCGATATTTTCCATGCGGATCGTGGCAGGATGAGCAGGCCAGATTGGCAGCAGGATAAGTTCCGCCAGGAGCGGTGGTCAACTTCGAATCAGCAGCGAAACCGTAGTCTATTGCAACGATGTTGTGGCCGTGGCGTTCACCTTTATTTACGGTTTGTTTCGTTCGCAGGGTGAAGGTTACGGTTTTCTTCAACCAGGCAAAATCGCCGGCTGGAGTCAATTGGAGCGGGACTTCCGGCACACCTGTATTGCTACCACCCAATGTGTTGACTTGGTAGCTCCCAGCTCCGGCGGACGAGTGACAGTTGAGACAGGCGCCCGATTGATCATTGGCTTTCAGTAGATAGGGACCGGTTCCTTGTAAAAAGCTGCGGTTGGTGACATTGGTGGTGCCTTCAAACGAGTTGTGCATTGAGTGACAACCTTCGCACGCAGCGACACCACCTGCGTGGAACGCGAATGCTGCCGGTGCGCTGATGAGGAGCGCTGCTGCTGCAAGTACTGCTACCTTCGTTGTTGCTTTCATTGTATCCTCCATTTTGGGTAATTTGTCTCTGGCGACCCAGCCATCCGGTTAATAACTTGGGATCTGTGGTTTTGTGTCCCCGCCTTCCGACGGGTTTACTCTTTACAGAGGATAGGTTGATAGTTAACTTCACCAAAGGGCCGATTTCGTTTCAACTCATTACGTATAGTTTTGCATCAACACGCTCATTCGTTTTCTTTCTGTATATCAAGCAGCGTGCCAAAAATTGGTGATTTCCGCAAAATGAATTTAACATTACGATATGATTACGATTTCGTCATATTTGAGGGGGTTTGATTGTGGGGATTCTGATTCGTGGCGGCTACGTTATATGGCTATATCGCGAAATCACGCCCGTGTTATAACGGAGGTGGCGTTGCATGACTGGAAAGAAAGACCTTGCTGCCATTCCAAATGAGCATCCAGACCTTGTCAACAGAGTTAGTGCAGACTGACCAAAATATTGGACAAAATCATTTGGACAGGATTAACAGCAATACCGATCACTTAAGCAATAAACCGAAACAAAATTCTGTCATTCCGGCAGGCTTCTGGCCGGAATCCAGTTTGTAAGTCTCTGAAAATCTGGATCCCGGATGGAACCCTTCCGGGATAACAAACTCTTAAATGAACGGTATTGGGATTAACAGGATAAAATCAGGATTGTTAAAACAGAGTCCAATGCTTTGATATTGCCCTACTAAGGGATGTGGAATATACTGATTTACCGTTTTTGATTGTAGGGGCTAAGCACGTTTCATCTGCTTCGCCCGCCTTTGATCTCTGTGGCAAAAGGGCGAAGCAGGTAAGGCGCTTGCTTCGCCCCTACGTAAAACTTTGAAGAGGCCAAGCACGTTCTCCTACAGGGAAGAAATAATACGGATCATCTCAGCTTGGAAGGCAAAACGAGTTCCAAAGGAGGCGCTATGAAAACCAGTTCTGACAAAAATACTTCGTCGACTTGCCACATTACGAGCTTGAAAGCTGATACACCACCACCCCCCGTTTACGGAGGTTACTGATATAGGCCCGGTTGGCATTGTCTACAACGATGTCGTCTGGCGCGATCAGGTCACCCGGCCCCAGGCCGCGCTTGGCAAATTCAAGCAGAAAGGTGAAGTTGCGATCAAAAGCCATCACCACACAGCGCAGTTTGTCCACCACCAGATAATTACCGTCCCGGTCCACGGCTACACCGGTCGGCACTCCGAACTGCCCCGGCCGGCTGCCGCGCCGACCATACACCTTTGACGTTTTGCCATCGCTGGCCAGTGTGTACAACTTCCCGGCAATCGAGTCGATAATCACAAATCCTCCGTCACGATCCAGGGCAAACCCACCTATTCCGGAGTCGTAACGCTCCTGCTCGGAATAGCCGAGCGCTTTCGCCAGATCAATGGCCTGGATAAAGGCGCCCTGTTCATCTATCACCACCAGCCGCATACCTGCTGTGCTTACCAGATAAAACTGCTTGTCGCGCCCATAGATCCGGCTGGGGGCAAAATCCTTCAGCTCGGGCGGAAGCCCTTTCAACGCGATTTCGCCCAGCGGTTCACCCCGGTAGTTGCATTGCAGAAGCCGCGTGCTGCTGTTTTTGTTGACCAGCATGACCAGCTTCTGATCACTGGCAACCACGATATCAACAATCGAGCCGATTGATGAATCGGAGTCAATGCGGAAGATCTCCATCCCGCTGGCGTTAAAAACAGAGACCGAGTCGCCATTTATGGCATATACCTCACCCTTGGCCGGATCATGTTTGAGCTGAGAGGAGCTATAGGGTTTCGGTCCGGAGAAATCGGACAGTTTGTGGATAAAGACGGCTTTGTATTCCGCCGGCTTTGCCGGAGCCTCCCCGGCTTTTGCCGGAGCCGGTTGCTCCGGTTCGGAGCCTGTTTTGCCCGGAACCCATCCTGCGGAGAGCGCCGGGGGGGTGGCGGATATCAGATGCACGACCGCCAGCATGGCAAGTATACTCAAAAAACGGGATGTCACGATATAACCTCACTGATTCGGTATCGGAAGCAATGCAGCGCCCCCTTGTAATTGCCGCCATAGTAACGCATCCGCACCTCTCAAGTAAAGAGCCAAGCCGCATTGCGCGGATGCTCACGGCCCCGTCAAAGTCATAAATCATCAATAAATCCGCCTAACACGACCTGCATGCCGGGGCCGTACGCGGATGCTTGAATTATATTGACGACTACTGACATTGTTTGTATATTCTCCCCGCTTTTTTCAGATAAAAAGGGGATATCGTACATGAGAAAAGGATCAAGTATCATGGCTGTGTGCCGCTGCTTCCTGACAATACTTGCGCTGGTGATCAGTGGCTGTGGGATTATCGGCAGCGATTCTTCGACAGCAACCACGACTTCAACTGCCACCACAACAACACCGCAAGTACCCATGTTCACGCAATCAGAACTTGTGGGCAAAACGATTTACTCCGCCACCCCTTCAGCTTTATTTCTTAATACCAAGGCATCGTATGCGTCAACTTCTTTCAAAGCTGATGGCACCTTGACAAGAGTATCGGGTCTGCCTGCTTCTCCGCTGACCGAAAGCGGAACATTTTCGATTGACAATACAACCGGTGTATTGACAATAACGTTTGATTCCCCAACACCATTAAAGGTTGTGAAGACCGCACTTGCAGCCGATTCCTACAATTCATTCCCGGTAAAAATAAACAACACCGTCATTGAACAGTGGTTTTTCGACCAGACCATCGGTGCATCACAGGCGCTTGCCTCCGCACAAGGCGCAACGATTCCGGTGACGCAAAAAATACTGTTCACCCAATCAGAGCTGCTCGGCAAAACAATTTACTCCGCCGTCCCTTCAAATATTTTTCTTGTAGCCAACGCTTCATATGCGGCGACCACATTCAAAGCCGATGGAACTTTGACCAGAGTATCGGGCCTTCCCTCTTCTGCAAGAACCGATAGGGGAACATATTCAATCGACCTTACTACAGGTGTTCTGACAATTACATTCGGTTCCGATCCGCCAATAATCGTCGTAAAGACAGCCAATTCGGATCCTGTCCTCAATTCAAATCTGGTGACGACTACTGTTAACGCCTCCACTCAGGCTGAGCAGTGGTTTTTCGACCAGGTCATCGGAGCATCACAGGCGCTTGCCTGTGCACAGGGAGCAACGATCCCGTCGACGATTCCGGTATCGGCATCGGCATTTCCTTTTGACACCGGCACAATCTGGACATACAAGAATGCCACCAGCACCATAGTAGATTCCGTTACGTCCAGTTCAACTCCATTCCAGGTAACAAGGACAACGACCAATGCCGCCGGATCTATAACGGAATTCATCTATTATATCGATTTGAATGGCAGGCTGTATTACTCCAATGCAAATTCTGTTACCGGCTCGTTGGCTCTGCCTGACTTTCAAACCACGGCCCAATCCGCTTCTGCTTATACCGTGCTTGGTCAGGAGAGTATTACCGTTACGGCAGGAATATTCACTGCCTGGAAATACACCCAGACGGACTCAGGTGGCAACGTGAAAACAAAATGGTATGTGCCGGGCTTCGGACTGGTAAGAACAGCAGAGAGCGACGGCAGCATGACTGACCTGCAGACATACACGATAAAAATCAGGCCAAAGTGAAAAAAGACAGGAAATGTGGAAAATGACGAAAATTGGTGCCATTATTACTACGTTAGCCCTGGCAGAGATAATCCTGTCAGCCGTTCCGTCCCTGGCGGATTATCAGACCGGAATGGGGGCATACCGGGTTCGTGATTACAAGTGGGCCATGAAGGAATTCAAGGCCGACCCGAACCGGGATTCATGCTATTCGTTGGGAGTCATGTATTTTAAAGGGGAAGGCGTCAAGGCCGACCATCTTGAAGGGATTGATTGGTTCCGCAAAGCTGCCGACCAGGGGCATTCACAGGCGCAATTCCTGCTCGGCACGATGTACGACAGCGGCAAAGATGTGATTCAGGACCGGGCTGTAGCCGCCAAGTGGTATGTCAAGGCCGCCGAGCAGGGTCATGTTCAGGCTCAGTTCAATATCGGCCTGATGTACGTCAATGGCGAGGGCGTCGAAAAAAACCGCGACAATGCGGTGGCCTGGCTGAAAAAAGCCGCAGGCAAGGGGCATCATGATGCCGGCAGACTGCTCAAAACCATGGGTGAAGAGGTTCCGCCGCAGGCGAAAGTCAAAACCAAGGCTAAGGGAAAAGTCCCTCAGACTGGTGGTACTCCATCTGAAAAACCACCAGGTCATCCGTAGCGGCAAAGCAAAGTTCATCTGCTTTTGCCCTTTCGCGCTACTGCCGCCCCACTCTTTTCAGCCAGCTGCGGGCTCTCTCAGAATCCGGCTTGATCCGCAACACATGGTAAAAACGCTCGGCCGCCTCGTCATATCTGTTCTGCTTTGCCAGAAAAACCCCGAAATTGAAATTGGCCTCCACCGAATTCGGATCAATTGCCAGCGCCTGTTTGAAATACTCCGACGCCTCCAGCAGATAACCTGCCTGGGCCAGCTCCACCCCCATATTGATCGGCGCCGATGTTGAGAGAGGGTCCAAGCGCAGCGCGGCTTCGTAGTGCTGCCGGGACTCGTCGTGGCGGCCGCTCTTGAGGAGCAGCATGGCCAGCTGGAGATGCCCGTCGCTGGAGGACGGGTCCAGCTTCAGCGCCTGCTCGAACTGCTCTCCGGCTTCCGCGTTTCTCCCCATCTTGATCAGTGCCTTACCGATATTGACAACTGCCATCGCATAATCCGGTTTGATCCGCAGTGCCTCCCGGTAATGTGCGATCGCCTCCGCATAACGTCCCTTGCTGGCATACACCACTCCCAGATTGTTCTGTGCAAATGACGATTTTGGCCATATCCGCAGCGCCTCCTCGTAGACCTTCAGAGCCGCGTCGGAATCTCCGTTCTGGTCCAGAGCGATGCCGTAATTGTTCAGGATCAGGTAGTTACCGCTGGTTACCGCCAGGGTATGACGGTAGAGGATCAGGTCGTTGCGCCAGTAGCCGAGCTGGTACCAGGTAGCCAGGGCCGATGCCGAGAGCACGGTAACCGCCAGAACCAACAGCGCCGTCCGGCCATGCGGTCTATTCCTGAGCAGATCGCCCGCTCCCCAGACAACCACGATGAAGAGGCCTGTCAGAGGTAGATACGTATATCGATCGGCCATGGATTGCCCCCCCACCTGGATCAGACCGATCACCGGCAGGAGCGTCACCAGGAACCAGAACCAGCCTACCGGCAGATAGGGAAAACGACGGGCGCCATAGAGAACGACAACAGGCAGCAGCAGCAGAGCGATGATGGAACCGGCCAGCTGCCAGAGCAGTATGAAGGTCGGGAACGGGTAGAGGATGGCCATATCGTGGGGCCAGAATGTATTGGCGACGTAGCTGACATAGGCGATGGCAGAGTTGGCGATGCGCAGTCCGGCCGGCGCCTTTTCCAGGTTCGCCATTGCGCCGCCGTGGTGCTGTACATAGATGGTTATGGCAGAGGAGAGGAGCGAAAGGAGAAAGAAGGGGATTTTTTCTTTCAGCAGGGCGAAAGTACCGACCCCATCCCCTCCCCGACCCTCCCCTTGAAAGGGAGGGGGAAAATCAAGGGCATTTTTGCTTAAGTTAGGATGGGGATGGGGTTTCTCCATTTTATCCCCACCGTCGTTCTTACTGAAACGGCCAAGTGGCCAGTAATCAAGCAGCAGCAGCACAACCGGCAGGGTCACCAGCATCGGCTTGGACATCAGACCGGCCGCAAAACAGGCCAAGGCGGCCAGGTAACGGCCCGCTCCGGGTTTTCGTACGTACCACACATACAGCAGCAGAGTCAGATGCCAGAGCAGGCCGCTCAGAACGTCCTTTCTTTCCGCTACCCAGGCCACCGACTCGACATGCAGCGGGTGCAGGGCAAACAGTGAAGCCACCGCCAGACTCTGCCATTCCATTCCGGTGATCCGCACCAGCAGCAGGAAAAGCAGCAGGGCCGAGGCTGTGTGCAGAATCACGCTGACCAGATGGTGAGCGCGCGGATTCAGACCGAAAAGCTGGACATCCAGCATATGGGAGAGCCAGGTGACGGGATGCCAGTTGGACATGGATGTTGATGTAAATGCCCAGACAATGGTATTCGCCTGGAGACCATTCTTCACAGCTGCATTTTTGGTTACATATCCAGGGTCGTCAAAGTTTATGAATTCAAAGTTTGCGCTGCGTGCGAAGACAGCCAGGGTAACGGCAAGCATCAGCAGGCAGATCAGGGTGGCAGGACGCATGTTTATTCCTTTCAGAGTGAGGTCGGAATTACTCCCCGCGCTCTTGCGATTAAGTATCTATCAACTCCCATTCCTTGTCTCATGGTATTCTTCTTCCGCGTTCACCGACCAGATGTTGTCTTTTGTCATAACGCCATTGATAATATTCTCTACGGCTACCATTGCCGTGAGCATTGAGTGGTCGGCATTATTATACCGATGCATGCCGTTGCGCCCCACCAGGAATAAATTGGTGAACCGGTCGGTGAACTCTCGAATGGAGTCAAAGCTATCGTAAGTCCCGAAATAGGCCGGGTATGCTTTTGGTATGCGAATAACGGTAGCATCAATTACGTCGGCGGGATCAATGATGTCAATACTCGCAAGTTCTTTGACGGCAAAACAGCTAAAATCATCATCAGCCATCGTCCACAGATCGTCTCCCTCAGTGCAAAAATACTCCAACCCCATCCAGACCGTATTCGGATCATGAACCATGTAGGGACTCCAGTTGTTGAAAATCTGGAGTCTGCCAAGTTTCACCTCCCGCTCCTGAATATAGATCCAGTTATCCGGGACAATATTGTTAACAGTCTTGAAGGGAGTATTGTTGGTGATTTTAAGTTTCTTCAACAGCAAACCGACTGTTATGAAATCACGGTACATGAGACCGTTTGCAATTTCATTGACAGGTTGCGGCACCTCTCCGGCCATAGCCGTAATCAAATCCCGGACAGGCATGCTGGAAAAAAAGTAATCTCCCGTATGGCGCGATACCTGACCGGTCAGTTCATCTCTTACCCTTACAGCTATTACTTTGCTGTCGCCTGCCTCAATCCCGGAGACCCGTGCATGCCGAATTACCCGGCCACCTGCAGCCTCAATCATTTCCGCAGACTTCTCCCATATTTGGCCCGGTCCAAGCTTTGGATAGAGAAACTGTTCAATCAGGCTGGTCTCGACCTGATTCTGGTCGATATCCTGCTTCTTGCTGAATAGTTTGGTTATAGCATGAACGAGGGTTTTGGTAACCGAGAGTCCCTTGATGCGTTGCGCACCCCATTCCGGCTTTATCTCTTGGCAGGGAACACCCCAGATCTTTTCCGTGTAGTCCTTGAAAAAGGTCAGGTAAAGCTCTCTGCCGAAGCGATTGATAAAGAAGTCTTCTAACGATTTTTCCTTGTGCACCGGAAATAGATTGGCCCGCAGGTAACTCAACCCGATTTTGAGGATGCGTACCAGGCCCAGGTTTGTCAAAGTATCAATGGTCAAGCTGATGGGATAATTGAAGAATTTCCTCAAAAAAAATATCCTGGAAAGGCGGCTGCGCACCAGCATGACTTCGTTTACATTCTCCGGATCAGGGGCCGTAACAATGGTTTCAGATTTTTCCCTCAAATAGCGTATTCTGCATTTATCTGCCAATAATACCTTTCGTCCTAATTGCCGGTCATCACGGGCCGGCGCCCCCTGGAGAGGGAAAATGTTTTGCCACCATTCCATGACCCGGTCAGACTTGGAAAAAAAACGATGGCCACCTACATCAATGCGATTTCCCTTGTACTCGACTGTCTTTGAAATCCCGCCAATTTCGTTTGTCATTTCAAAAACAATTGGCACTATATCCGTTTTGTCCAACAGTTCGTACGCGGCGGTAAGGCCTGCCGGGCCGGCGCCGATTATTATTGCAGTCTTCCGCGTCACTAATACTTTCCTTCCATATTTACAGGGCCAAAAACGTACTGCACAGCTGTGCTCTCTCTGTCTCTCTGTTTTCATATGCCGTTTTTTTCGTTTGAAGCTCCGGAAGAACAATCAATTTTTTCGCAGCACACTGTTTAGGTTATTCCTGGCGTTGATGTTCTGCGGATTAAGGCTGACCGCTTTCCGGTATTCCGCGATGGCTTCGGCAATCATGCCGCTGCGGGAATAGGCGATCCCCAGATTGTTATGTACCTCATCGTAGTCGGGAACGATTGCCGCGCTGGCCTGGTATTCCCGGATCGCCTCGGCCAGCTTTCCCAGTGCCAGGTAGATATTCCCCAGGTTGTAGCGGGCCATGGCATCCCCCGGCTCCAGCGTCAGCACCATCTGATATTCCTGAATGGCGCCGTTCAAATCCCCCATCTGCTTGTAGACGATCCCCAGATTGTTGTGCAGTTCATAATTGCGCGGCTCGATGGCCAGCGCCAGCTGCAGTTCCCGGCGGGCACGGTCTAATTGCCCCCGCATGCCGTAATAGAGGGCCAGATTCTGATGGGGCCTGACTTTGGCCGGGCTTTTTGCGGACGCATCCTGCCAGAGAGTGATTTCACTACGCCAGATCTGGTTGCGCAGGAGTGTTGCCGCGCAGAGTGTGACGATCAGAATTGCGGCAACAGCACAAAAGACCTTTCTGTCCCTTGAGTACCTCTGTGAAGCTGCGGCGCCGATAGCGGTGGCAGCCATGAAAATACCGATTGAAGGGAGATAGAGCCGGTATTCTGCTTGAAGTTCACCCAGAGGGATGATGCTGGACTCCACCGACAAGGCCACAAAGAACCAGATAATTCCGAAGGGAATGATCCTGGTTTCGGTTGACTCGTCATTTTTCATTGAGCGGTACAGTCTGTAAACAGCCCAGGCCAGCAGTGTCAGCAGTAGCAGGAGGGAGGTCAGCACCGGCAGGGAACTCAGGGAGTGCTGAACCGGAATATCGTGGTCGATATTCTGTCCCACAGGGAAAAAAAGCAGTCTCAGGTACATGACGATCGTCCGAAACTGGGTCAGCAGGTAGTCGCCGCGCGCGATGTGGGACGAATCGGCGGCGGTGATGGTCCGCATGGTGCTGTCGAGGGCAGTGACGCTCCCCTGCCGGATAAAGACCAGCAGCGGGATGACCGGCAGGGTCAGGGCCAGTGGCGACAGGCTGCGCAGCCTCTCGCGCAGGTCGGTTCGGAAGAAGGAGAATTCGTACAGGGCGATCAGAAACGGCAGGGTAAAGGTAAACTCCTTGCACAGCATCGCAGTGGCTGCCGAAAGGACGGCCAGCGCCTGGAAAGCGATGCGGCCGCGCCCCGCTTCTGCCGTGCGGAAGCTGATGTATGCCATGAGCGAGAGCAAGGCAAAGAAGGTGGCCATCAGCAGAAAGCGCGAGCTGATATACGTCACCGCATGGGTCTGGATCGGGTGGCAGAGGAAGAGCAGCGTTGCGACGAGGGGGAGCAGGATGGATGAATTATCCTCGTTATCCGGACGGCTGAACGTCACTCCCCTGAAGGTGTGGCTCAGTATGCCATAGAGCAGCCAGGCATTAAGGATGTGCAGCAGCAGGTTGACAGTGTGGTAGCCGGTGACGTTCAGCCCGCCAAGGCGGTAATTGACCGCCAGCGACACATACCCCAGGATGCGGGTCATAAAAGCGAAGCGCAATGCCGGGGGAATGCCGGTGGGGGAGAGGGTACTGCCCCCGGCTATGTCGCGCGGGGAGTAAAAGGTACTGAAATCCCTGATAATCGGGTTGTTGACGACATAGGCGTCGTCATCAAACTGGAACGGCACAGAAAAGGTGTTGGCGTACGCCAGCAGCCCGAGCAGGGCGATCAGCAGCAGTATGAGGTATGGTTTGTGTAGCAGGCTTTTCATGGTCTTGATTCCGTAGGGGAGATCCCGGCGGGTCGCCCACCTTTGAGTTAAACCGAATTCCCAACCAGATGGTCTACCGCGCGTTGCATCAATGCCTTGTGGTCAGAATCCCGGCCGGCACTGGTACCTTGTCAAGGTAGATATATACCGTAGCCCTTTTTAACGTTGTCATCAGAAATCCAGATCCATTTCCGTTGCTGTTTTGCGGGCGCCAATTGCTTTAACGCGACGCATCTCGAGCCCCATCCCTGTTTCATCGTTCTCGGGAGCCAGGATTACTGCTAATTTATTTTCCAATCCCAGAACGTGGAGTGCACGGACGAAAATGCCTATTGCTACGGTAGGAAAGCCTTTTTCAAGATTCATGAGTGTCGGGACGCTGACCATCATCCTTGACGAAAAATCACGTAAAGACATCCCGCGACGTTTACGGGCGATTTTGATGTATTCGCCCACCAACGCCATTTCCCTGGATTCGGTTTGTCCCACTCCCGTGACGGAGAGTGTTTTACGTGACATGGTTTTTACTCTTTAAGATGATATATATTTTTACAAAATAGCAGTTTTGTTAAAATATAATTTAACAAATATATGCTGTCAATGCTTTCATAAACCGTGACCAATACTACCGCAACAAATTATACTTGAGTATGCAGCGTATCGCGGAGAGGCCGTCTTTCCAGCCGATTTTTTTGCCTTCCTTGTAGGTCCTTCCCGCATAGGAAATACCGATCTCATAGATGCGAATATCAAGCTTGGAAATCTTTGCGGTGATTTCCGGTTCGAAACCGAAGCGGTTCTCCTCGATGGTTATTTTATTCAACACTTCTCGCCTGAAAACTTTATAGCAGGTTTCCATATCGGTCAGGTTCAGGTTTGTCATCATGTTGGAGAGGAGCGTCAGGAACGAGTTGCCCAGCATATGCCAGAAATAGAGCACGCGACGATAATCTCCGGTGACAAAGCGGGAACCGTAGACGACATCCGCCTTGCCTTCCAGGATCGGCTGGATCAGCTTGGGATACTGCCCGGGATCATACTCCAGGTCGGCGTCCTGGATGATAACAATATCACCGGTGGCGCAGGTGAAACCGGTTCGCAGTGCAGCCCCCTTGCCCATGTTGCGTTCATGCAGCACGATTCTGGTACTCTCGCTCTCCAACCCGCGCAGGATCTCGCGGGTACCGTCGCTGGAACAATCGTCCACCAGGATGATCTCCTTTTCAAGGGGAACGGCCCGTACGCTTTCATAGAGCTGGATGATAGTGTCCTTCTCGTTGTAGACCGGTATGACGACTGACAATTTCATGGGTGGTTATTCCTCTTGCGGTTTCGAATGGTTATTTCTTGAATATTTCTGAAGACGCCAGTCCCCATTTGCTCAGGCGGAACTGTAACGACGTTTTCAGCACTCCCAGACCATAGGTAACACTGCGGCTGAAGTTGATTGAAGAGGCATCCTCAAAATATTTGGTGGGGCAGGTTACTTCACCGATGCGGTAGCCGAACCAGATGATCTGTGCCAGCATCTGGTTGTCGAAGACAAAGTCATCGGAGTTTTTCTCCAGCGGCAGTTTCTCCAGGATCTCGCGGCTGAAGGCACGATAGCCGGTATGATATTCCGAAAGTTTGTGCCGCAGCATGATGTTCTCAAACAGAGTCAGAATGCGGTTGGAGATATATTTATAGATCGGCATGCCCCCTTCCAGCGTCCCGGGGCCAAGGATGCGCGAAGCCAGCACCGCGTCGAATTCGCCATAGGCGATCATCGAGGCTATGGCCGGGATCAGTCGTGGGGTGTACTGGTAATCGGGGTGGACCATGATGACAATGTCGGCCCCCAGATCGAGGGCAGCCCGGTAACAGCTCTTCTGATTGCCGCCATAGCCTTTGTTATGGCTGTGCACGATGGTATGTATCCCAATGCTGCGGGAAATCTCGGGCGTGCGGTCGCGGCTGGCGTCGTCCACAAGGATCACGTCATCGACGATCTCGAAGGGGATGTCGTGGTAGGTTTTTTCAAGTGTTTTCTCGGCGTTGTAGGCCGGCATGACGACAATGATCTTTTTCCCGTTAAGCATGGTGGCAGTCCTTACATGGCTTTATTTATTTGGTTGCAATGTCTGACAGTACACTGCGCAGGCGCGCGATCCGCTGCTCGGCATCCGGTTTGTATTCAAGATAGGTAATCGGAACCTTTGCGATAAACTCCTGATAGTGCAGCAGAGCCCTCTGTGGTTGGCTCCATTTCTCATAGATCTTGCCAAGGTTGTAATGGGCCATCGCTTTATCTCGATCTGTCACACCGGGCGGGGCTTTCAATGAGGCAATATAATATTCTTCAGCTTTATTCATGTCGCCCTGTATGGCGGACAAAGTCCCCATCTGGGCCAAAGCATCCGCGTAATTCGGATCCAGGGTAAGAGTCTTCTCCCACTCTTTTCTGGCTGAAACCAGGTCTCCAACTTCCCTGAAAGCGGTTCCAAGATTGTAATGAGCCGCCGGTGAACCAGGGTTGTTTCTGGCGCCGCTTGAGAAAAGACTCAGAGCATTCTTCCAATCGAGGTTGCGATGCACTGTCGATGCGGCGCATGCCACAACCACTACAGTCAATCCGCCCCAGAACAATTGCTTGTTTCCCCCACGTGAGCAGAGCCATGATAAGAGGGAGCCAAACGCGATAAAGAAGCCAACAGCCGGCAGGTAGAGATAGCGCTCTGTAATTATCTCACTCGGAATGGGCACGATATTGGCTATCGGCGCATAATTGATAACGAACCAGGCCAGCCCGAACAGTGCCGTCCGGTTGCGGCTGCGAACCATCAGAGCGATTATGGCCAGCAACGCCAGCCAGGTAGCAAAGTACCAGGGGTATGTGAGCAACCCACCCTTTGGGACGTTGTGAAAGAGAGTCAGGTCGGTTGGAAACAGCAGCAGGCCGATGTACTGGGGAATTATGTAATAGTTATGAGCCAGTCGGCTGACAAGGTTTTCGTCGGCGGGGGTGGTAGTCCCCATGATCCCCTGCAGGGAGTAGCTTCGCATGACAAAATACACGAGCGTGACGAACAGAAAAGGCGCCAGGGGGGACAGACGTACGGGCCAGGAGCGTTGTTCGTCCTTCTCTTCAGGCAGAGGGATCAAGCAGTAGAGGGCAATCACGGCGATCAGCATGAAACCGGTCTCCTTGCTGAGCAGAGCGCAGAAGAAGAGCATCGCGGACAACAGTGGCCAGCGCAGCTGCTTTTCCCGGGCATTCACGAAGGCCAGCAGTGACGCCAGACTGAAAAAGAGCGCCAGCAGCGTGTTTCGGGCGGAGATGAAGTTAACCGCTTCCGTGTTTGCCGGATGAACGGCAAAGAGCAGCGCGACAATCAGCGCTGTATTCCGGTCCGGCAGAAAGCGGCGGCAGACCAGGTAGAGCAGCAGAACGTTACCCAGATGAATGACAATATTTACGCCGTGATACCACGCGGGATTCAGGCCGGCCACCTGATAGTCGAACAGATAGGTGGCCCTGTTGAGGGGACGATAGTATGGTTTGACCACGTCAGGGGCCAGCAGTACGTCGGGTACATTGCGCAGGCTGAGTGTCTGCGGGTTATTGACGATGATGATTTCATCGTCCAGAACAAAACCGTTGAAAAAGCTGACGGCATACACGAGCAGCGTGGCAACCGCCAGGAGCAGAAGCGCCTTCCAGAGCCGGGTGTGTTTGTTGTGCGAAATTGTGTTCGCTGTTGTCATATCACTCACTTTTTTCTATTGTTTGTCAGGCAGGTTTTGGGGTGCGGCCACAACAATCAGAGTCCCCCCCCGTCCCAGCAGGGTACTCAAAGCCAGCGCCGGAAGCGCCAGCAGCGTCAGCAGCAAGCCGAGCAGACATGCGTAGAGCCGGGCAAACCCTCCGGCCTTTCCCCGTTTGCCGGTCAGAACATCGAAAAATACGTTGGTCTCCGGCATAATATAGTTGAGAGCACTCTGGGACCATCCCAGCAGGTCGTATTCAAACTCCTGATGCCATGACCGCTCAATAGTAAAACCGCTTGCCGCCAAAGCGTGCCGCAATGATCCGGCGGTAAAATGATAGAGATGCCGGGGAACATCCACATGGAGCCATTTCGGTCCAAAAAATACCGCCTGCCATCCGCCGAAATCAGGTACGGCGATTATCAGACGCCCTTCCGGCTTGAGCAGCCTGGCTACGTTATTCAGCGTGTCGGGTATAGTGCGCATATGTTCCAAGGTGTGCCACATGGTAATACAATCGAAGGGAATACCCTTAAACAGCTCAGTAATGTCTTCCCTGACATCCAGGTTCTCCTGGCGGGCTGTTCGAGGGTCCAGTTCCGTTCCAGCCACGTCCCAGCCCCCCTGCCGTGCCGCCAGCAGGAACGAGCCGTCAGCACAGCCGATGTCGAGCAGTCGCCGGCTGCTTCCGCCGGGCAACGCGGCAGCAATAAAACCGAGGCGTCGGCTGATGCAATGGCGCAATGTCAGGCCATGCCGGTTGCCGTAATAACGTGGACCGTAATACTGTCCCACATCATCGGGTTGCGGAGACGTATGTCCCAAACCGCACCTGGCGCAGATGACGACCGCAAAAACCTCTCCGGTCAACGGATCAGTCACTTCCGGGAAATGCGCTTCCAGCGCTCCTCCGCACACTATGCACGTGTCTGGTTTCGTCATGTCCTTCTTCACCCATGAGATCACTACCGGTTTACTTTACATTACTTTCCACAAAAACAGAACGAACCAATGACTGAAATTCGGGCAGGGAACGAATGGGGTCCAGATCACGGTCGTGTATCAGACTCTCTTTGTCCCTGAAACCAAGCCTGAAAGCAGACCGCACATGCTGCAGCGCTTCGGATGTATGGCCGCTTAACGACTCGACACATGCCAGATTGTACTCCAGATCCGCATCACTGCCGCCGTACGAAATTGCCCTCTGAAAATATTCACGGGCTTCAGTGAGCCTCCGGGTGCGCAATGAAATCAATCCCAGATGTGTTGAGGCTTCTCTTGATTGTGGCAATAGAGACAATGCCTGACGGAATACCTGTTCCGAATTGCCGAGATTGTCAGTCAGATAGTAGTTCATGCCGAGTTCAAGATATCCGGAGGGAAGTTTCGGATAGTAGCGGATTACATCAAGAAGATACGGACGAGCCGTGAGCGGCATGTTCTTTGAGCGATAGAGCGCGCCAAGATGGGTCAGGGTGTCGAGATGCCGCTGATTGGTTTGCAGAATCCGCAGGTACACCTGAAGAGCTGCGTCAAGATCGCCCGAGTTCTGAAGAGCCTGTGCCCAACCGTAGAGCGCTACATAATGTGTCGGCGTTTTTCGCGCCGCATCGCTCCAGAGTGTCAGATCGTTCTTCCAGACTCCGGCCCGTGAAAATGAGAGGAGAGACAACGTCGCAAGGATCATTCCGGCCAGCAGCAGTTCCGTTACTCTTCGGGCGCCGGAACGCTCCTCGGCCCAGCAGGCCAGGCTGCCAAAACATACCGAAACCCCCAACATCGGGAAGTAAAGATAGCGGTCGTTCATCAGCGTCACTATCGGGACAATCTGGGAAACCGGCAGCAGGCCGATGAAGAACAGTCCATACCAGAACAAGAGCCTGCGCTGCCTGCGATAGAGCACTATCCCCACAGCTGTGAGAACAGCCAGAATAACTCCGCCAAGCAGTACGGCCCCATCAACGCCGGTCCTAACCGGCGGGTCGTAGATTGCACTGAGTCCAGTCGGCCAGATCAGAAGAGTCACATAGCGGGTCAGTACCGTTACCATCGTCAGAAATGTCGCAAACAGACTGCCGCCGTGATACCCGGTGCGCCCCCCCCCCACACCGGGTATTTCGCCCGGCAGCTGGCTTTGCATTGTCACCCATGCCATGACGGCTGCGGCACAGAAAAACGGGATGGTATCTGAATACCACCGGCTGCGCTTTGTCCTTTCTACATAGCAGAACTCGAACAGCAACAACTGGAGCGGAAAGATGACAGCGACCGCTTTGGATAAAAGCGCGCAGACAAAGCAGGCAAAACTCGTCAAATAGGCCTTTTTCCCGCCACTCCATCCGGTCTCCCGAAATCTGATATACGCTGCAAAAGCGATAAGACAGAAAAACATCGCCAGCAGATTTTTGCGTTCAGAGATCCAGGCAACCGTTTCAACCTGAACCGGATGGACGAGAAAGAAGAGTACCGAGAAAAAAGCGCACAATCTGCTGAAATCGAGCCGGATGAGGAGCAGGTACAGGAGAAGTCCGTTGCAGGCATGAATGGTTATGTTGGTCAGGAAATATCCCGAGGCCTTCATGCCCCAGAGTGCATGGTCGAGCATATAGGAAATCAGCTGAAGCGGGGCGTAATTACCAAGATAGTTGCGAGTGAATATAGCATTCATATTTTCCAGAGTCAGTGATTTTATCACCTGATTGACCAGAACATATTTTTCATCGTCCCAGAAGATCTGGAAATCATGTCCCAGGATGCGGATATAGACAGCTAGTGTCATGAAAAGAAAAAGCAGGGTTGGAATCAGATGCGGAGCTGTTTTTGTGGAGGAGAATAGTCTCATCTCTTCAGTATCCAAAAGGTTTGAATCGTCAAGGATCTGTAAATACCACGCTTTGATAAGGCATTGCCAGTAAAAGATGGCTCAAGCTCCAGCATCATCATTACCATCCGAGGGAGGGTCTTGACAAATTTTCAAGCTGCCATTACATTCAAGTCGTTGCTCAATAGTGCGGTACTGCAATGTAACTGCTTCGTGAAACACGGTTAAAATCAAACTACCAATGGAGGAATTATCATGCAGAGATTCGTTTGTACGATACTGTTTTGTGTCTGTTTCCTTGTGACGGTTTCCAGCCCTTCGGTAGCCGCATACTTCGATGGCATGGAAGCTTACCGGCAGAACGATTTCAAAACGGCACTGCGCGAGTTCAAAGCCTCTGACGATGATGAAAAATCGTACTATATGCTAGGTGTTATGTTTGAGAAGGGCCAAGGAGTCAAAACTGATTTTGTAGAGGCGGCAGCCTGGTATCTTAAAGCAGCCGATAAGGGCAGCGCTGCCGCCCAGTACCGCCTGGGACGCCTGTATGAGCGGGGTCAGGGGGTCGAGCAGAATCGTGATGAAGCCATAAAACTGTACCGGAAATCTTCTCGCCAGGGATACCCGGACGCCAAACTGGCATTGAAGCGGATTGAAGCGCAGTAGGGGGCGCATTGCATACGCCCTGTTGAATAGACCCGGATTGGTGCATTCTACAACCGACGCCATTCCACGATCGCTGATGCGATCAGGACAATTCCCCCCATCATGCTGACGAGCAGGCCGATCAGCAGCTCTTTCGGCTTATAGCTCATTTCGAGTACGTGTCTACCGGCAGGCCAGGGTACGGCCCTCACCACATAGTCCGCCCGCCATATCGGTACTTCCCTGCCGTCTATTGTTGCACGCCACCCAGGCCAGTACGAGTCATTGACAACAAGAATTCCATCCTTGTTTGAAACAGCCTCAATGAGAAGGTGGTTGCCACCGCGAGTAATGGAGAGCACCGACCCTTTACCCAGACTCATTACCGGGGGTGCACCTTCGAGTACCACCGTTGATTCCCCACGCTCAAGAATGGTCATCAAGGCATCCATTGCTTCCTTTTCATCAGGCACAAGCCTGACGCTCTCTGCAAACGTCGCCCAGGGGCGGTGTGGAACCTTCCACCCCATAAAGTCCCAGTCGGAATTTTCCAGTACTTTGATGCCGCCAACACTCGCAGCCATTGCTACATCGGTCTCACCGGCAGAGTAGGGATTTCTTATGATCACATGCGACATCGAATATCGTCGCCAGGCTGTCACGGCCTGAATCCCGAACTGACGGTTCAGTGTGGTAATCAACTCATCAAAACGCCGGGGGCGCAAGCCGGTATAGGTGTTGATCTGATCTATACGAGCAGGGACGTTATATGACGGCACTCCCATGTGTGATTGGCCGCCCGTCTGGGCATCGAATTCATCGATACCTTCCGGGTAATGGTAACCCTCCTCGAACGGAGTGGCAATCCTGACCGGCTCTTTACCGGTTTGTATGGCTGCCAGGGGAAGCGGGTCAAGAATGGAAGGTTTTCCTACGTGCAATGCGTAAGGAGCGCTGAAAAGTGACTGTATGAAAACCAGTCCGGCGGCTGCGAGGGGAAAGTGCGTGCGCATGGTGCTCCAGCGCCCGGCAGCGACAATCAGTCCGACAAGTGCGATGAGCACCAATCCGGCATGGGTAAGTCCTACGGCAAGCTGGTGACGTACACGCGGGGCTGCATCATGGGCAGCGGCTCCCGTGAATATGGCCTCGAATCCTTGCCAGTTAGCAAGCAGCAGTGCCAGTGCGAGACATGCCAAACCGGCAGATGCAGTAAACATGAACAGCGGATGCGATCTTAAGGGGCGTAGCGCAAGGCGCTCGGCTCCAAATGCGGCGATAATCGCAAGGCAGAGGGTCAAGGGACCGACCATTTTTTCCGAGTAACGGAATTTGCCCCAGACCGGAATGAAATGCGTGAGCTGTTCCGCCCCGAGGCTGCTGCCCAGTGCCAGCCAGAGCGCTATCAGTGCCGCAATTGCAAGTATTCTGGTAATGCGCGATTGCACTATTCCTGCGGCCGCACATAGTAGTATGCCAGACCCGATATGGACGCTGGGCAGAAAAGGCATCTCCATCCCTGGTCTGGTGAGCCCGCCAAGCCACATGAACACCGGCCATTTAGTCACTCCCATGTCCGGACTGCCAAAAAAGCCGGGTACGAACAATTCGACCACGCGCCAGGGCGGAAGAGCCCACTGCATCCGATCGAGTGCGTCCAGTTCGATCCCGCGGGATGTTTCGCTCAAAAAAAACATCGTTGGAATCAGTTGGATGCCGGCCAGCGCTGTTCCGACAGCTATTCCCGCCAGTGCTCTATTGAAACCGTTCCACGCATCTGCCTCGGCCGCCAAAACTGCGCCGAGCAGCAATGATATTATCGCCCACTGCGGGTCCCCTGCAAAATACTGCGCCGCCGAAGCTGCAGCAGCAATGACAATGCCATAGCGTCGCCCCGCTCCAGCCATCCGGATGCCGGCAATACACCAGGGCGCCGTGGCTGCGGCACAAAGATACTGAATATTTGAACTCATACCCAGCAGATACCCCGACAGGCCATAACCGAGGCCGGCCAGAGCAGCAGCTCCGTAAGAAACACCGAGCAGGCGGGCCAGGAGTGCGCCGCCCAGAGCAGCCAGCATGATGTAGATGATAATAAAAACATCCATTCCGGCCTGGGGGGACAGAAATGCCCCGATTACGGATACCGGATGGAGAACTCCGTGCATCAACTGGGCGAGGAGCGGGGTGCCGAGAACTTCATACGGGTTCCACAACGGAAGTTGAAAACTTCGCAGTGCTTCGATGACAAGCGGACGGATCGGCTGGAACAGTTTTGAGGAGTCACGCCAGACAAGGGTGTGTCCTGATACGCAAATAGCCAGTGCAGGTATGATTGCCCCTGCTGCTATAGCGGAGATCCAGATGAGAAAAGTGCGTTTTGGCATAGGTTTCTTTCTACCATCATTTGTCGGATCATTTCCATAAAAAGATCTGAGCCGATGTTTTGTTGCTCAATTGTTACTGTCAGCTTGCCTATTTATTATAAAAGATGCTATGTTTCCGAAGCATTATATTACACACTTTGCGCACCCTCGGGCAGCGCCAAAAGGCAGGAGTTCACAATGAAACAGTATGCAGGCAGCCTGGTTTTTTTTCTTATGTTCTCTTTTCCGGTTGCCGCATTGTGCTCGGTTGCAACGCAGGAATCAGAGCAGGCAAAACCTGAAGCCAGACCGGGCATGGGCGCGGACGTAGTCACCGGCGTTACCGGCAAAGTTGTTGAAACGAAGACCAGTGGCGACTATACGTATGTCAATCTGGAAAAAGATGGCAAGAAGGTCTGGGCGGCATTCCCGGTAATGACCTTCACAGTGGGTCAGGAGATCAGCGCCATTGGTTGTACGCCGATGATGAATTTTCAGAGCAAGGCACTTAACCGCACTTTCGACAAGATCATGTTCTGCAATGCTCCTTTGAAGCCTGCCGAAGCAGAGCTGCTGAAAAAGAAATCCCTGGGCAGCAATGTGGCAGCTCCGGTCTCCTCCGAAAAAATTGTGATCGCAGAGGTAAAAGGTGAAAATGTCTATACCGTTGCCCAATGCTATGCACAGAGCGTGGATCTGGACAAAAAGCCTGTCACTGTAAAAGGAAAAGTACTGAAGGTCTCAACAGGTATTATGGGCAGGAACTGGATACACGTGCAGGATGGGACAGGTGATGCGTCCCGGAAGACCAACAACCTGGTGGTAACCTCAAAAGATGTCCCCAAAGTCGGTGACATAGTAACCGTTACCGGTACCCTCTTCAGGAATAAAGATTTCGGATCGGGTTACAAATACAACGTGATCGTAGAGCAGGCAACCATAAAGAAATAGCAGGGCTACCGGACTGTACGGGTTGAAACCTCAGTAATAACAGCATGATCAAGAAGATACGTGATGGCCTTGTCCTCTTTGATCTCGGCTAGCAGAGACATTTTGGCAGCAGGATTGGACTCGTAATATCCTTTGACGAGGTCGAACGAGTCAGAGTTGCCGGCTGCGATCATCTCATAGCGCTTTGCAAGGTCTCCAACTTCAACCGAGATATTTACCTTTTCGACCAGTGCCGTCAGAAGCAAACGACCCTTGGCTCTGTCGGCTGCCGCATCACGGTAGTGGTCGCGGAAGCCGTTATCGTCCACGTTTATCATCTCGACGGATAGTTGCTGGCTCTTCTTGAAGATTTCAAGCATATGGTCAAGTTGGCGCTTGACCATGGATTTTGGAACGTCCAACGGGTTCTTTTCAATCAGGGCCTGGATCACTCGATCCTTGAGTTCGTTCTCGATCCTGATTGCTTCGTTTTTTTCATGATTTTTTTGCAAATTTTCACGCAACTGCTGCATTGTCTCGTATGGGCCGCATCGCCGTGCGAATTCGTCATTCAGTTCCGGTAGCTCTTTTCGTTTGATCTCTTTGAGGGTAACCAGGAAGATACCCTCTTTGCCATCAACCTTGCTGTAACGGTATCCTACGGGCAATGTTACCCGGATTTCCTTTGATGCGCCGCATTTCATCCCGATCAGCTGTTCTTCAAAACCGGGAATCTGTCTGTTTGCCCCAACATCAACCTCAGCATCTTTTGTGTTACTTTTCTCTTCCGGGCAACCTTCTACCGTAAATGAATAATCAACCAACACGACATGAGCATTTTCAACAACTGCGTCTTCGCCAAGCGGAATCAGTTGTGCCATATTTTCCTGCATGCGTTTTAATTCTAAATCGATACTGTCGGGATTGGAAACAGAGAGTTCCTTTGTTACGGCCAGACCGGTATACTCTTTCAGGTGTATCTCAGGAATGACCTCCACCAACGCGCTGAATTTGAATGGCACCCCCTGTTCAAGGTTCTCGCCTTCGATGGACGGAGAATCAATTGCTTCAATACTATGTTCCTGCAAAACTTTGAAAAGAGTCTGCTCGTAAATTTGATGCGTAACTCTTCCTGGCATCGAATCACGGTAGGTACGCTTTACAAGCTGCATAGGTGCCTTGCCGGGGCGGAAGCCATGAAGTTTGGTATTTTTCTGAATACCTGCGTAAAATTTTTCGATTTCCGCATCGACCTGCTCGACAGGGATTTCAATGTTTACCTTCTTCAGAACCGCACTAATCTCTTCCACGTGAACCTGCATATTGAATCACCTCTCCTCATAAATATTGCTGCCTGACACAGGGAACCGAATTGAATAATTGAACGGCAACCACTATTGGAATATGAATACTTGTGATTAATATACTCTTGAGCAACGTCAGTCAACTGTTGCTGATGTGCATCGATTGATTCTTTGCACTGCGCAGCATACAAATTACTGTTGCCAATTATCGATGTATACCGATAGTATACGACATGTTATTACTCGCAATTATTCGGAACTACTCAGGGTGTTCCCTGTTGTATCACTAATGAAAATGAAGGAAATCACTGAGAATGTCGAAGAATTACTACCATACAGCGGTCTGTAGCGCGACATGTATTGTTCTGGCTGTGGTCGGCGTCACGCTGGTAAAACCGGTACCGGCACGAGCTATCGGTATTGAGGAGCAGACACTTGGCATGCTGTCAAAGGTGGCCGGAACAGCCGAGATGCTTCGGCAGGCAACTGTTGATAAAGATCCGAGTGCCATGAAATCACTTGGCCGTCTTTTTCGCGAAGGGCATGAGGTGATGCGTAACGACCAGGCTGCCTTCTATTGGTTCAGCAAGGCGGCCAATCTGGACGATCCTGATGCAAGTTACGAACTGGGACTGCTGTACCTGGATGGTGAGGGTGTTGAAAAAGACCAGAATATGGCGGTTCGGTGGTTTCGTTTGGCATCTGTGAAGGGTCATGCCATGGCACAGTACCAATTGGCACTGTTCTATGAGGAAACCAGCCGCAGTACGTCAGATTTGGTGAAAGCTGCCTCATGGTATCAGCAGGCTGCCGCAAAAAGCATTATTCCGGCTTGCTACCGCCTCGGACTGCTGTTTGAACAGGGACGGGGTGTGGATAAAGATGAGGTTGTTGCGTTCGATTGGTATCGTATGGCAGCAGAAAAAGGGCATGCCATGGCTCAGTACCGTTTGGCCTTGATGTTGCTGGATGGGCGTGGCGGGAAGAAAGATCCGACTCAGTCTGCCGAGATGCTGAAAAAGTCTGCGGATCAAGGTTTTGCCGAGGCTCAATATCGTTTGGGGATGATGCTGGTTGATGGTCGCTATATTAAAAATGATGAAGTCCATGCAGCAGAATTATTTGCAATGGCTGCAAAACAGGGTCTGCTCGAGGCGCTATTTGCCAGGGCGCTGATGATTCAGGAAGGCCGCTTCCTGGAAAAAAACGAATCACTGGCGTCCGATATGATCGCCGAAGCCGCCGGTAAGGGACTGGCGGCAGCACAATACCGAATGGCAGAGATGTTTCAGGAGGGGCTTACTTTCCGGAAAAACGAATCCATGGCTAGCGTCTGGTATCGAAAGTCTGCAGAACAGGGCCAAAGTGATGCACAGTACCAATTGGCTTTACAACTCGAGGAAGGCCGTGGCATTGAGAGGAATGATGTCGAAGCGGCAGGTTGGTATCTGAAGTCGGCAGAACAGGGTAGCGCCACATCCCGGTATCGTCTCGGGATCATGCTTGAGGAGGGGCGAGGTATCAAGAAGGATGAGGCTGCAGCGGCAAAGTGGTATCAAAAGGCTGCTGAACAGGGAATTGCTGCAGCATCGCATCGCATCGGAGTACTGTATCAAGAGGGGAGAGGCGTAAAGAGAAGCGAAGCCAATGCGGTCGAATGGTTGCAGAAGGCCGCCGATAACGGTATCGTAGATGCCCAGTATCGTCTTGGCATGCTCTTTCGCTCAGGCTTAGGAGGAAACAGCAATGCTGCCCAGGCCGTTATGCTGCTTACTAAAGCCGCTCAAGCGGGGCATACACAGGCGGAAGCAATAATCGGATTCCTCACGGAAAAAGGTTTGGGTGTCAAGCAGGAGTATGACGCTGCCGTCAAGTGGTATCAGAAGGCTGCTGCAAAAAACAATAGTGATGCACAGTTCAATCTCGGTAATTTATATGCAAGGGGTGACGGTGTCGAAAAATCTTACGCCGCAGCAATGGACTGGTACAGCAAGGCGGCTGAACAGGAGCATTCCATGGCGGCTTACAACTTGGGTACTCTCTATGAATACGGTCTGGGCGTCGAGATTGATCACCCAAAAGCCTTGGAATGGTTCAAACGTTCGGCTCAATATGGGAACATATCTGCGAAAAAGATGCTCCAGGCTCTCTCGCATAGAGAAATAAAGCCCTGATAAGTAACATAATTATGTATGTGAAGTTATTCTGAAATTCAGAAAAATGGAGGTTACGTACACGTGAAGCCAACACAGTTTCTCGCGATTTTCAGTATTACGACTGCGCTTCTGGTATTAAGGGGTGTCATTCCCGCCTATGCCCTTGAAGTTATTGACTATATATACAACATCCCGGAAGGGGGCACAATCGTTTTCAGCCATAACAAACACTTCAAGGCGCTTTTTCCTAACGACTCTTCGAACAGTAATAATTGTACCGTATGCCACACTACCATTTATAAACCTGAGGGCAAACACCCTTTCACCATGTCTGAAATGTACAAGGGGCGTTCATGCGGAGCCTGCCATGGAAAACGGGCTTTTTCGCTTTCTGAGTGCGGTCGGTGCCATACCGTAAAGGACGTGACCTTTCGCGTCCAGCCGACCGGCGATGTCGTTTTCCCCCATACCGTGCATATCTCAAAGGTACGGTGTGATGTATGTCATCCACGTCTGTTCAAAGCGGGGAGGAATCGTCCCGTCAGTATGGCCGCCATGGAAAAGGGCAAGTCATGCGGTGCCTGTCACAAAGGGGGCAAAATTTTTGCCCTGGAGGACTGTTCCCGCTGTCATCTTGCAGGCAATGTGCTTATGAAGGCAAAAAAACCGTGGGCAGTTATTTTCAAACATGCGGACCACCTGCCGACATTCGCCTGCAAAGAGTGTCATCCCTCAATATTCAAGCTTGGATATGAAAATTCCAGGATACGCATGACCATGATGGACATGGAAAAAGGGAAGTCATGTGGAGCCTGCCACGACGACCGGGCCGCATTCACAACACGTTTCAACTGCAAGCGATGCCACGATAATATGTGATGAAATCAGTTTTCCAGTAAACTGCAAAATAGAGTTATTTTCCACAAAGGGCCGCTCAATATCAGCGGCCCTTTGTGGTTTGGAACTGAAGCTATTTCTTTTTGGGTTGTTTTTTTGCCGGATCAGTTGTTGTTGATGAATCCGTCGATTTAGGGTCTTTGTAGTTGTTCAGATCATGCGCGATGCTGTGACAGAATCCGCATTTCGGGAATTTTGCCAGCATCGGTGCCGGGTGTGGAGTCCCGTGACAGCTTTGGCACTCGGGCACCATCTTGTGTTTTGCCTGATGACAGGCCACACAGCTCAGACTCTTATGCTTGAAGGTGCTGGCAGAGAGCAATGTATACGCTGCTTTGTGACAAGCGGCGCAATCTTTGGATGGTGTTTTGTCATTATAGGCAATGTTCTTCGGCATGTGTGCCTGGTGACATTTTTTGCAGTCGGCATTGGTCTGTTCTGCCGAGTGCGATTTGTGGCATTGTGTGCAGTCAGGAATCTTGCCATGGGTATTGTGGCAAGAGCTACAGTAGAGCAAGGTGTGTTTGCTTTTGTTATCGCGCAGCTTGACAATCTGCTGTGTGTGACAGGTCAAGCAAGGATCGGTAATGTTTCCACCCATTTTTATGTTCAGGGGCATATGAGGATTAAAGTGGCAGTTTTTGCAGACATCCAGCTTGTAATGCGGTTTTCCCTCGTGGCATTGACTGCAAAGCGGGATAATCTTCCGTGTTGTGGGAGGGTGCCCATTGTGACAGTCCTGGCAGCCGATTTCTGACTTGTGTTTTGTGCCTGCCGCGGCAATATCGGTTGGTGCTTTGCTATGACATTTGATGCAGTCATCATTAAGCAGTTTAGCAGATTGCGCCGCTGCTGCAGCCTGGCCCGGAGCAACACTCTGCGGCTTCGAAGAGGTGGCAGCTTCCGGTGGGGCCGCGTAGAGCAAACTTTGAACCGTGAGAAGGACGAAGCCTGCCTGCAAGACAATCCAAACATGTTTTGACATACTACATTTTTTCATCTTTGATGCCTCCTGATATTGATTTCATTACAAATTACTTCACAATCCTGATGCCAGGCACAAAGAGTATCTTTTCAAAAGTCCTGTTCAGTGTTTTGCTCTGGAAGTTAGTCATGGGTGGAGTCTCCGGATACTCGATTTTATCGCCTTGCGCAACTTTAAATTCCGGAAGGGCCAACCAGACTTTCACACCTTTTTCGTCAGCTGCTTCGACATACGTGTAACCGCCGGAATTCATAGTTTGGGATACCGTGGCAACTTTTCCGGCTCCAGCAGGAATTTCCTTGGCTTTAATGCCGGCATGCGGATCCCCTCCCGAAGTACCGGTAGCCGGTGTGCCTCCCGGGTGCCCAGCCGGCATCTGGCTTTGTTGAGAAGCTGATGGCGCTTCCGTTTTCGGTTTGTCTTTGCATCCTGCAAGAGCGAGAGCGGCAATACTGATTACTACTAAAATTGTTTTTTTCACCTGCGACCTCCTGTTTTTTTGATAGCGGGGATTTTTAACATATTACTCCTGACTGTACCAATAAAAAAAACCTGTATGATGTTGCAGAGTCAGGAATATACACATCATTGCACCATTACATTTCTAAAACAAAGGTTCTCGTTTGGTCGTGCTGCTCTGTTTCCTCCACAGAATGCAGACTTTTCGCTTGCGCTGGGCTCACGTCTTCGTCGTCGGGGTAATTATCCTGCCCGTCTGCTTTTTTGTCGCTCACCCGTGCCGTGATGCAAATGTGCCCTGTCGCCACGGCACAGGTCACTAAACGCCCGAACATGCGTTCCGTCACTTTAGTGTTGAGAAGTTCCCTTCAGCTGCACCTCACGTTCCGGCCCGCCACGGCCCAAACCAATCGGCTCTACCGTCTTTCCCCTTGACAAGAACTCCTCGCCGGTGCTACAAAAATTATCACTTCGGGATGTAGCGCAGCCTGGTAGCGCACCTGCTTCGGGAGCAGGGGGTCGCTAGTTCAAATCTAGTCATCCCGACCATTAAATCAAGCACTTACAGTTAACTCTGTAGGTGCTTTTTTGTTGCAATTTTTAAAAAGTGACTTCAAAAGTGACTCCAAGAAAGTGCTTTCTGACCGCTATATGGTCGTTTTTCTGGAATAAAAAATGTGGTCGGTATTCTCGGCCATGCTCTTTCACTCGTCCCACTGCGTCCCTCCTTAGCTGGTTCCAGTAATTGCGATGAACCCTATATGTTACGAGCATCAGGATCACGGGAAGGAACCATTTGGAATAATGGCTGTTGAACCTATTGCGATGCATGCGCACATTTTTTCGCCGTGGTTTGACATCCAATCCAATCAATCCGGAACCGTAATATTTTGGCATAAAACCTCCAAATAAAACGGTATCAGTTCGCCACTGGGAATCAAGCGCTGATTTGTTCAGAGTTGTCGGCTATGAACTAAAAAACGGGGAAAGTGCTCATGGAATAAGTGCCGGATTCGTGGTAAGAATACGAAGCTGGAAATTGCCGCAATTGTACCCGGATATGCCACCAGTAGAAACCTTCGTATTAATTGGCTGGTGTCGAGGTGAAGAACACCGAAAATGGATAGTACGAGAGAAACTTTACAACTGTCGAATGGACACTACGGCAGGTTCTTTGCGCCTCAAACCTGAAATTGCCGGTGCAAGATATCTGTTGCTTCACGGTGAAGGGGCTAAGGCAACTCCAGGTCTATTCCGCATTTCCTCAAAAGGGCCTCGTGTCATATCGAAAGGTGCTCTCAAAAAGAAAAAGTATCCAGGCGAACCACAGCAAGATCATTATTTGATTTTTGACATTGAGCCAGCCGAAGAGTTTAACGATTTTGAATGGGACTACCCAAAGCTGGAAAATCGCCAGGAGAACCGAAAATCTGCCTGGCCCTATTCAATCACACTTGCGGAACTGCTTTCTGCGAGACGACAGACGCTATTGTCTTCTGTCGAGGTTGGACACAAGTAATCGTCATCTTTGTTAATGTGCCGTTTTACTATTGCAGGTATATCTAAACATTGATAATTTCATCCGCAAAACTGAAGAGACAATTATATGCGAACTAAGCAAAATTTGATGACAGCGATTGATTTGTTCTGTGGAGCAGGAGGTCTTACCAGGGGCCTTATGAATGCAGGCATTCGAGTAACAGCTGGCTACGACATTGATGCCGCCTGCCAATATGCCTATGAACATAATAATGCTGATGCTTCTTTTATGTTAAAAAGCGTCGCCGAGCTATCGGCAGAGGAACTTGGTGCAATCTATCCGAAAGGTCACACTCGCATCCTTGTCGGCTGTGCACCGTGTCAGCCTTTCTCCAAATATACACAAGGACTTGACAAACAGAATGACCACAAATGGGGTTTGCTGCACGAGTTTGGCCGTTTGGTACAAGACCTGAAACCAGAGATAATCAGCATGGAGAATGTTCCTGATATTTATCGGCACAGTGTGTTCCTCTCGTTCATCTCTACTCTTGAGAACGCCGGTTATCATGTTAGCCATCAGGATGCTTATTGCCCCGATTTCGGGGTTCCTCAGCAGCGCAAACGCCTCGTGTTGTTGGCCTCGTTATTTGGCCCTATCACCTTGCTTAAACCGCAGAAATTGAAAACTCCCCGTACGGTTCGCGAAGCCATTGCATCTTTACCCGCTCTCAATGCGGGTGATGAACATTCTGAAGATGCCATGCACCGTGCCAGCCACCTTTCTCCCGTTAATTTAAAGCGGATCATGGTATCAAAACCAGGTGGAAGTTGGCGTGATTGGCCTTCGGATTTGGTTGCTAAGTGTCATCGTGACCTGTCCGGACAAACTTACCCAAGTGTCTATGGCCGGATGGAATGGGATCAACCATCACCCACTATAACTACACAGTTTTTTGGTTATGGGAATGGGCGCTTCGGCCACCCGGAACAAAATCGCGCAATAACGCTTCGCGAAGGCGCAATTTTACAGTCCTTTCCGGAACATTATGAATTTATACCTAAGGGGCGACCAATCTCCTTTGCCGCTTTGGGTAGAATGATTGGAAATGCTGTACCTGTTCGCCTGGGCGAAGCTATTGGCCACTCAATTAAACAACACCTGAAACATTCTACCCGGAGGGAACAACATGACAGAGAATCTTTTCCCTGCAATATCAACAGCTGATCGTGATGCTGCTGAAATCCAAATTGTTGAACATCATAAAATAGTCGATTACGACACCCGCGAATATCCTGTAGAAGTCATTGTAGACAAATATCTGAAGGGACTTGAAGATGATGATAATGATTTTTTTGTTCCGGACTATCAGCGTGATCTGACGTGGTCGGACGAACACCAGTCACGTTTTATTGAATCGGTGCTTATGGGACTACCTATTCCGTTACTATTTTTAGCGGATGTTGAAGGTCAGGAGGGACGAGCTGAAATTGTGGATGGTTCACAACGCGTGCGAACACTTGCCCGTTTCATGAAGAACGAACTGAGGTTATCCGGGCTTAAGCAACTTACAAAATTGAATGGATTCACTTTTGAAGACCTCCCGCCAATTCGGCAACGTCGATTCGGACGCCACACAATGCGTATGATTGAATTGCGGGAAGGCACCGATGAAGATGTCCGCCGTGATATATTCAGTCGTATTAATACCGGCAGTGTCAGGCTCACCGATATGGAGCAACGTTGGGGTGCAAGCGACGGTCCCTTTTTGCAATTTCTACGGGATTGTTCACAACAAGATATTTTTGTGAAGAATGCGCCATTAGGCGAAAAAGCCATTAAACGACGCGAACCTCAGGAGTTTGTACTCAGATTTTTCGCTTATTTACGTGATTATCAGAAATTTGACAGAAGCGTGGTTGATTTCCTTAATGCGTATCTTGATGACATGAATTCGAAATTTGATGAAAATGCCCGAATTGCCGCGCAAACTGAATGGGATAGAATGCTGACTTTTGTCGATACACGATTTCCTCATGGATTCAGCAAGGGCAAGGGGCATGTTCGAACCCCCCGAATTCGATTTGAGGCCATTTCAGTAGGAACTGCTCTGGCCTTACGCGTTAACCCGAATGTTGTTCCTGTCTCCTTTGTCTGGCTGGAATCGGAGGAATTCAAAGGTTTGATGCGATCCGATGCAAGCAATTCCCGTCCAAAAGTGATTCGCCGGATTGAATACGTCCGGGATAATATTCTTGGAACAGCGTCATGATCAGAGTCCAACAGGATTTCCAGGAACGTATCAACGAAATCGAAGGCTATTTTGATTTCGTTATGAATATTGCTGATGGCAATACTTTGCTGATAAAGAAAGGCAAAGATCAGGAGTCAGCTTACACCTCACAAAAACAGGCGGACCTTGTTCGTACTTTCAAGGCCACAGCATTCCTTTTGCTCTATAACCTGATGGAATCTACCGTTAGTAATGCGGTTGAAGCTATTTTTGATGAGCTTGCGAGTTTTTCAATTTCCTATGATGACTGTAGAAGGGAGATTAAACGCGTTGTTCTGACTAATTTAAAACAGCACGATGTTGCCGATATACTTCCAGAACTTGGCAGTTTCTCAATTGATGTGGTTTCAAAGACGTTTAGGAAAAACAAGATCTTTTCCGGCAACGTAGATGCGCAGAAGATTAGAAAGGTTGCTGACGAGTATGGATTTGCACATCCATCTGCTGATGGTACGTCTTTGGTCACTATTAAATCCAGCCGCAATGATCTGGCGCATGGCAGCAAATCCTTTGCTGAAGTTGGAAGAGATTACACAATCACAGAACTAATCGGAATGAAAGACAAAGTTATCGCCTATCTACATGCAATGCTCACAAGTGTTGCCAACTATATTTCCCAACAGCAATATTTGACTGCACCTGGCAGACCTTGAACCGACCACTTAGCTGTAGTGTATAAGAAGCTCACTGCCCTGTTGTTTGCCACTACTTGGCAAAGGTTTCCAATGCGAACCTTCGTCTCAGTGGATATGCAGTTTCTGAAGAAAGTGACCAGATAGATCTTTTTGTCAGCCTGTATTCCAGTGTAGACGAGATAGTTTCTGTTACTGACTCGGAAACTAAAACCGCTGCCGAACAATGCCTCCGTTTTCTGGCAAAATCTGCCGAAGGAAAACTGACTGCCACTATGGACCAGTCAACAGAAGCATATGCACTGGCTCTCACTATTCAGGAATGTTATCCAAATCTTGACCAGATAATGATTTATGTCCTCACTGACAGACAGGCTAAAGCAAAATTCTTCAAGACCAGAGATATTGGAGGGAAATCAATCAAGCTGGCAGTGATGGATATTGAACGACTTCACAGGCATTGGTCGGAAGGAAAACCACGAGACGAACTGGTAATGAATTTTGAGGAAATTTGCGGAACCGGCCTTCCTTGTGTCTACGTGCCACGGGTATAAGAAGATTATGACCTGGCTCTGACGGTTTTTCCCGCCGAAGCTCTTCGTTTCGTCCATGAGAAATATGGCCCCAGGCTTTTGGAGGCAAATATCAGGTCTTTTCTTAGTGCGACCGGAAAAGTAAATAAAGGGATTCGCGACACGCTGAAAGAGGCTCCAGAACGCTTCATTGGGACCACCCACCCACTGACCCAGGAGTTTTTTGCCACAGTGCAGAACAAGGTACACTATGCGATCCACGGACAGACAGCCGCTGAACTGATTCAATCGCGTGCTGCCAGCAGTAAGCCGAACATTGGGGTTGACGAACTGGGAGGGTGCCCGTATCCGTAAAGCGGATGTAACTGTTGCTAAAAACTATCTGACAGAGGAAGAGTTGCGAGCGCTGAATAATCTGGCGGAACAGTATCTGATCTTTGCCGATGGACAGGCAGCGCGACGTGTTGCCATGACCATGAAGGACTGGATTACCAAGCTGGAAGGGTTTCTGACCCTGAATGACCGGGAGATTTTGCAAGATGCGGGCAAGGTGTCCGCACAGATTGCCAAGGTGCCCGCTGAACAGGAGTTTGCAAAGTTCCGTGTGATTGATGACAGGAAGTATGAATCAGATTTTGATCGTATGGTAAAGCTGGTGCCGGGAAAGAAAAATAGCGAATAATGAGCGCCAAGGGGACGACTCACTGTTCAACTCACTCGACAAGACATCCAGTGCGAAATTTTTCAGTGTGCGGCTTGCCTCTAAGGTTGATATGTCCTGATAACCACGAAGAGCCGTAACCATGGTGGTAAACAGCTTCTGTTGGGTCAGTTCCGTCTTCACTTTGTAATCGTTGATGTCATAACGGACAATGACATCCATTTCGGGAGTCTGCCCAGGCTGTTGTAACGTCGTGCCCTCTACCCTAGCCCCCTGATTCTTTTTTCTCGCGTTCCTCCAGGTTGTTTCAAAATGCGTTCTCTTGAATAGCCTGACACAAAAAGGTCTGTAAACCTGCATGTTATTCTTTA
>Ga0194037_1000315_pt1 | contig 38031 bp, 32 predicted proteins | sample JunL306m_MetaG_FD_148653 | JGI IMG/M metagenome (GOLD analysis project Ga0194037, IMG submission 148653) | Anoxic zone freshwater microbial communities from boreal shield lake in IISD Experimental Lakes Area, Ontario, Canada - Jun2016-L304-6m | ecosystem: Environmental > Aquatic > Freshwater >... | reverse complement strand
TGCCATAAAGCTCTCCACCTGATGGGTTGTGTGATATTGAAATGGTAATTGCAACTTTACTCATTGTAATATAACACTTTATCTTCTCAGATGAGAGCTTTTTTTATTGCAAATCGCTCAATTCAGGTAGTTATAATATCCGTTCCAGTATGGGCCGTAGTGTTGTCTGCCACTGTAAATCTGTTAGTTGCACCACCAAAAAAACTGATGCTGTAATCACCCATTTTACCAGAGAAGACAATGGTATCATCGCCATTGCCACCATCTAATTGATCATTTCCCTCACCGCCGACAAGAGTATCATTGCTGACCCCACCATAGAGGATATCGTTGCCTGAGTCGCCATACAATTGATTGGTACCTGCACCACCAGTCAGAGTATCATCACCGGAACCACCATGAAGAATACCACCTCCTGTACCAAGTTGAATCTCCTGATTACCAGAACTTGCCCACACTGTACTCTCACCAGTACCAAAATGAATGGGTGCTTTATCTCCAACGAGAAAAGCAAAGTCGATATTGTTCAGAACCAGTTGGGAACCAGCAGGCAAACTGGAAGTGTCGATAACCAATGCCTCATGAGCGACGGCATGTCCGTTAATAACCAGAGGCTCTGCAGAGACTGTCGGTGATGCCGCAAACTTGAGAGTGCGAACTGTCACCGCCGGTTGATCCGCTGGCAAGATTTTTAGAATATAGTCGTCAATACCACTGTTGACTGAAACGTCACCACCTCCTGCCGCATCAACTGCTGCGCCGAGAGTCGATTTCAGGTCAGTAAGTGCTGCACCGGTCATCACTTCAAGAGAAAGGCCAAAACCTTGTGGCAAATTGACACTCAGGAGCGACTCGTTTAAAATATTTGTCAACAACGGAATTGAACCAGAAAGTGTCGCTATGGGCAACACCGTGCTTCCATCAGCAAAGTTGATCGTTCGAATATTGGTCAGCACCGCATTTTGATGTAACCCGCTGCTTTCCAAAAGAGTGGTGATACCTGAACTATCAGATGATATGGTGTACTGATGCAAACTCCCAAGCACATACACCGTGTCAGAGCCGCCAGCACCAGTAACCCTGACTGGATTGCTTTCAGTACCTGGCCCGCCAGCCAACGTGTTCGTATAAGGGGTGGTGTCAATCAGTACATACCCTCCATTAGGCATCGCCCCATTTGGAAGAGCATAGCTAAATCCATAACCTGTAAGCGGGAAATAGGTAACATTAGTACCGACAAGGGAAATACCATTAGCATCGACACTATCGATGTATACCTGTGATGAGTTTCCGATAGTGTCAAAGATCACGGGACTGTCAATCGCAATCTTCAGCTCGCTAACAATAAGGCAGTCAACCTGAAAAGTAAAGGGGGCAAAATCACTACTGATAATCCCTTTTGGATCAACATAAGTGCTGGGCACTGAGCTCAGAACACGAGAACCCATATCAATGCCATTGATATAAAAATGCACGGTAGGCGTTACGCCATTGATAATGGAACCATTGAGAGTGATGGTAACGGAGGTAGAGTAAGTTTGATCACGCGTGACCGTAGCATCATGCACGGGAACAGAAGCCTTTGCCGGACCTGCATTACCATACAGCTCGATCCTGTCGTCGCTGGCGCTTCCGGCAAAGCTGTTCTGATTGGCAGCAAAATAATTGTTTGCTCCAAAAGCACTTGTCACGACGATAGCAGCAGGTTTATCAAATATTGTGTACCCTGTTGCATCATGAAATCCAGGATATTGTGGAGGGTCATTATTCCAGAAAAATGCACCCGCAAGCCAATCTGGCCTCTTTGTGCCAGCCCATGTATCCATAAAACTCTGATACCAGTTTGCCTGGGTCACCATATCCGTCTGTGTTCCGGGCTGACCAATCAGCGCATCAGTATATGTACCCCTGTTGGCGGCGCCAACATAACTGGCAATGCCTGTCTCAGTAAAGAGAATCTGTTTCCCTGTTGATGTCGCAACCTTCGACAGATACTCTGACCAGCGCTGCGCAGTCCATCCACCATCAAATTGAGCAACCGTCGGCGTCGCAGTGCCAGTAGGAAAATTTGGATAAACATCAACACCAACATAATCGAGCTTGTTCCAAAACCCTATCTTGTCAACTTCGTTGTTTGCGGGCCAATCGACATCAACAAGAGCGGCATAGGTCAGTTTACCACTGTAAACCTTGCGAATATTGTCGATGATATCATTCCAATAGGCCGTGTACTCTGGCCTGGTTGCCGCCAGCATCTCATTGCCAATTGAAAATACTGGAACATTGTATTGCTGCGCCAACACCGCCCACTGCAAAATATAAGCCTTGTAACCAAGAAAAAATGAGTCTGTATTGGCTTGCGTATTTGCAGCAAGCAATTGCGGATCCGTAAGATTACTGTACTGCTGACCAGTATATTGAACAGCAGAGAGATTAAGTGCATTAATCTGCGGCTTCAAAAAAACAGTCAACCCTTTCGCCTGGGCATCAGCAACGGCACGACCAACACTGGCAAGGCTCGCCGTTTCATTAAAGCCGGTGGTACTGATCCAATCCTTTACTACCCCTGTCGTGACATCAATAATAGAAACGCTTCCCAAGGTGAGAGAGGTTACCCCCATATCAACAGCTCTGGAGAGCAAATCTTTATACCCCAAACCATCGTAACCCGTCTGACTGTAGGCAGACATACCAATTCCATTATATAAAAATCCTGTGCTTGTCATTTTGCAAGTACCTAAAGTAAAAAGATGCCATAATCGGATAAACCGCCAAGGCTTTTGGCTGTTTTTGTGAGCTAAATGTCAATGAGGCTGCACGCCGGGAGAGAGCGCACTTATCCATTTTCAGAGAGAACAGGTGCATGATCGAATAAGAAGCGAGCTATTTTCGGCTTGCCCTATCTCTTCTTCGCTAATCCTGCTTCCGGTGAATTGGGGTATACTTTAAGAAGGTCTTTATACCTCGCTTTCGCATTGACAGGATCGCCTATTTTTTCAAAAGAGAGGGCCTGCTTATAAAGGGCTGCCGGACGTTTGCTGCTTTTAAGATATTTCGCAATAACCACCTGATACTCAAGAATGGCATTTTCATATTTTTTTTCGCCAAAATAGCTTTCTGCAAGCTGAAACTGTGCTTTATCGGCAAACTCAGATTTTGGATAGCTTTTCAAGAGAGTGCTGAAACACTCTCTTGAAGCCACATAGCCTTGTTTACCAAGCTTTTCCATGCCATCATCATACAATGCTTTTTCATTCAGGCGCTCTGACGTTTTTCCGCTGGTTGCATCATTTTTTTTCAGTGGAATACCTGATGCCTGATTTTCAGATTTACTGAATCCGGCAAAAAACTGTTCAATTTTCTGCAATCGTGACTCAAGATCGTCTGCTTTATAGACAAGAAGAGAGTCCTCTACTCCGAGACGGCGAAACGCCTCACTATTTTTGTGGGTGCCCCCCTCAAAACTGCCTTGTAACCGAAAAACTTCATCACGAATCTGCTGGATATCGGCATACGAAGCCGCAGTCTGGACTTTACCTGTTTCAGAATCGCTTTTCATTTTTTGAATTTCATCTCGTAACATCTGCATTTGAGATGCGAGAGCTGCTGACTGCACTTTACTGGCATCCCCTTCATTTCTCAGCTTTTGCAGATCATCCCGCAACTGTTGAATTTCAGAGGAAGAGCCTACGGACTGAACCTTAATCAATTCAGAGTCACTCTTCAGCTTCCGCAGATCATCATTGAAAAGAACGAGATCCTGCTTTGAGGCACAGGCTGTGAGCACTATAAACGGCAAAAAAACAAAAGGCCTGATCTTTATATTCATAGACAATAACTTTTTGCAAAAAATAAACCGCTTCTCAGAATTTACCTGACAGAAATGCGTCAAAGCGGCAATAGCGTGTTATTTTTTTATAACAAAATGTGCTCTGCGATTTTTTGCCATCGCATCGTCACTCTTTCCTGCATCAAAAAGACGTTCCTCGCCGAAACTCACTGCATCAAGACGGGATGAGGGCACTCCAAGCCTGACCAGATACTCTTTTACACTTGTTGAACGACGCTCCCCAAGCGCAAGATTGTATTCAGAGGTACCTCTGGAATCGCAATGCCCCTCAATAACGGCCGTATTTGCAGACTTATTGGCCAGTAACCATCCAACATTTTGCATCAGTTGCTCTTTGGCTTTGTCACTGAGAACACTACTGTCGAAATCGAAAAAAACATCCCCGAGAGGACCATTCTGCCACTGGTCAAACCCATAGCCGGATTGAGATGCCGGAGTTGACGAAGTCGGGGCGGAAACAGGTAAAGACGATGGTGATTTCTGAACTCCTGGAACTGAAGATTGTGATGATAAGGTCCCTGACTTGGGCTGTGAAGCTGCCACCAACGACGAAGTCGCCGGAGAGTTGGACGGTAGAGCCCCCGTCGAGGGAGCGCTGGACGGTAGAGCCCCCACCGTAGACGATGACGAAGCTGACTGAACCGAGGTTGCTGACAAGCGTGATGATACCACAGACTGAGCAGGAGCAGAGGCCACTGTAGATGACCGAACAGGTTGAGCCGCGACAGGCGACGACACTGGAGCAGACTGAACGGGTGCAGACGGGGTTGCAACCGCTGCAGAAGACAGCTTGTTTTCAGGAGCTGCAGGACTCAGTGCGGTTTCAGAGGAACATCCCGCAAGAACCAGTAACGGAAGAACAATAATACCGTTTATTTTTGTTTTCATAACAATGACTCCGTTTAATACTATTTAAAATGGCCTTGAATGACTGGCCTTTGGTGTTATATCAAAAGAAAAAGAGATGTAACCAACGCAAAATAAACAGTTTTTTTGCTCAGAGACTTCACGTCAGAAGTTTAAAGAATATTAATTACGAAACAAAGACCATGACGGCTGCATCTGCTCTCCTTTCATCTGCAACAAGCATCGTTGTTTCTTTCCAGTCAAACTCATGGTGTACAGCTTTCTGCTCCCCTCCCGATTAGAGGTAAACACAATCAGCTCCCCGTCAGGAGACCACGCGGGAGACTCATTCTGACCTGCGTTGACTGTCAACTGCTTGAGGCCGGATCCATCGATCCCGATGGTAAATATATTGAATTCTCCGTTATTTTCGCATGTCGTGTAAGCAATTTTATCACCGGCGGGAGACCATGATGGCTGTGTATTATAATCGCCGTTGAAGGTTAAACGTTTTACCTCACCTGTCAGCAGATCCTGAATAAATATCTGTGGCCGACCATTTCTTTCGGAAACAAAAGCCATTTTGTTTCCATCCGGTGAAAATGTTGGTGAAAGATCTATACCACTGCTTTTAGTCACCCTTCGGTATAACTCGCCATTGCTCTTTAAGAGGTAGATCTCCTGATCGCCTTCAAATGATAACGTTGTTGCCAGCTCCCGGTTATTTCTCCATGCCGGATCAATGCTAATTCCCCTTTTTCGTGCAGTTACCGTTGTTCCATCAACCATATTTCTGATATATAGTGCAGGTCGGCCGGTTGAATAATTGGTGTAAGCAAGATATTTACCATCCGGAGAAAGTGAGGGGGTGAGGGAAATGGTGCGTGAATCGGTCAACTGTTCAACACTTTGACCATCAAAATCACATTGATAAATCTCCTTGAATCCAGTTTTAGTAGATACAAAAACAATTTTACTCCCAAAAGCAGAACGTTTGCCGGTCAGATGCTCAACAAGATCAGCACAAAAGTCGTGCCCGATGGGGCGGAGTTGTTTGTCGTTGCCTTGATAGGTTTTGCTGAAAAGTAATTTTGAACCAGCAATATCGTAGACCTTCATGACAAGAGTAATTGCTCCCGCTTTTGAAGTTACCCCCCCCCCCACATAGACTTCAGCGGCAAGAGAACCAAGCGACGCAAAATCAATACTGCCGTTGCTTTTCTCTGGAGAGGAGGGATTCAGCACTGTAAAAAGCGAAGTAAATTCAAGGGCTTTGTGGAGAATCAAATCAAAATCATGTGCGACACCTATCGCCTCATCTCCCGACCCGTTGATTTTATTAAGTGCCAGAGCAATGCTGTCCGACCCTTTTTTACTGATAACAATAAACTCGCCCTCTGGGGCAGCAATAAGATGCAATGGCAAAACCAGGAGACAACAAAAAATAAAACTGGATGTAATAAACCGTTTAAAATGTGGCATGACAGGACGTTCAATAAAAATTTAAAAAACAACTGAAATCCACCTCCTGAATTTCGCATAAGAGACGAATCGCGCTTTTCACTCTAAACCTTCCGGAGTAAACACAAAAGCAACCCATACACCCCGAAAACTCTCTTCTTTGGGTAAGAACGGAAGTGGGGAGGATTTCTCAAGCGCCCTCTTGACAGAATTATTCAAGTATGCACTCATGGATTTTTTGACAAAGACAATTTCACTGATTGAGCCATCAGAAAAAATATGAATACGTACCGACACCTTCATACCTGAACTACTTTTCAACAAGGGATTGGCAAGCTCCCAGTTTTTCTGGATGATGGAGGCAATTTTGGCCTTGTAAGCAACCGAGGCCCAGCTCCCCGACTCTTTACCCGGACCGCTCCCCGCTGAACTACCGCTCTTCTCGGCCCCTCCTGCCCTGATGCCAGGGGCCACTTGTGAGTTAACTTTCTGCGCAAGATCAGCAAGCGCCTTATTAACCGAACTATTGGACGTTGCTTGTTGCTGTTGTCCTTTTTTAGCAACAGACATCTTGAGTCTTTCAAGTGCACTTGATAACTGCTCCCTCTCTGAGGCCTTAGGTGCCGGAGGTTGCTGCGCCTCAATCCTCACTGGCAGCGACGACTTAAGAGGTGGCTCCTTAACGAGAAGCACGGGCACCTTTTTTTTAACGGACTGAATCGAGGGGGTTGGTTCCTGGACTTTTTTTTCAGCCACAACTATTTTATTTGGCAAAGATCTCTTCAATACCTTTCTCATGGATTCCGGGTGCCGCTGTTCTTGTGCTTCAGAAGAGCCGGAAGCCTGAGCAAACGGTGGTGTTGAAGTAGCTTGAAGATGATCAGGCATAGGCAATGAAACAAGAGAGATACTGACTACTCTCGGATTAGCTTGCTTGTGTAGAGTAAGTGTCTGCAAAAAAAGAGATGCGCCAAGGAATGCCACGTGCAGAATGCCCGCTACCGCAAGCCAGAGATAAAACATTTTTTCAGAAGAGTGTGCCTGACCTTTTTTCATACGGCCCACCTATCTTCGAGCGTCCTGTTGAGCGGGAATTGGTTCAGTCACCATTCCAATCTTTTCAATGCCAGCATCCCTGATCTGGGCCATAACATTCATAACAAGACCATAGGAAAGAGATTTATCTGCTTTAAGATAAACCTCCCGGGTCCGCTTGACATCCAGAAGAACTGGCAGTCTGTCGCGAACTTCCGAAGCGCTCAATTGATCATTATTAATTGAAACCCGACTTGATGCGTCAATAGTAATGACAACGGCATGCTCCTGCACATCCATCTTTTTGAGAGTCGTTTGAGGAGTATCAACCTTGACTCCATGCGTCATCATTGGGGCTGTAACCATAAAAATAATGAGAAGCACCAGCATGACATCAACAAATGGAGTAACATTAATGTCGCTCATCAACCTCCCTCTTCCTGACGTTATCATCTGATATTCTCTATGGTTCGTTAAAAAATGCATCAAAAACATCAGGAGAGAAAAGCTCAATATCACGTTCAATCACACCGATTTTCTGGGTAAGATAATTGTAACCCATCACAGCAGGGATCGCTGCGGCGAGACCTGCTGCCGTGGCTATTAATGCCTCTGAAATACCGGGAGCAACCGCTGCAAGTGAAGCCGACTGCGTGGAACCAATCGTATGAAATGAAGTCATAATACCCCACACTGTGCCAAAAAGGCCTATAAAAGGGGCTGTATTGCCTACCGTTGCCAGAAAAGGTACGAGTGAGGCGACTCTTTTATTTTCGGCATTAGCCTCCCGTTTAACCGCTAAAGCAACTTTTGCTCTGATGTGACGAATATCGTATCTGCCATCAAGAGCCTTATACTCGCTATAGCATGAACGAAAAATATTAGGTATTGAACCACTTCGATATTCCTTACTTTTCACAAAAGCTTTCTCAACATCGTACACTTCAAAAAAATAGTCAAGAAATGCATGGGACTCTTTCAGTGATTTCCGGATATACCCAAATTTAAATGCAATAATACCCCACGACATAATCGAAAAGAAGAGCAGCACTGAGAGGACAAAGAATACAACAACTCCAGTATCAGAAAAAAGAGTAATAATACCAAGTTTTGAATCAAACATACCAGTAGAATAACAATTTGAGGTGATTCATTAAAAAAGATGAGCATTTCTGATAACCAGATAGGCCAATGCTGAGCCAGACAAAGCACAAAGGGTATTAACCAGATCATTATTAACCAATGGGGTTCCCTTTATAAGCCTGTTGGCAACCACTGAACCATTGGGTGCCAAGCTGTGAGTTCTTTCTGTCACCTTTTCGCGAACAGGGTCGAAATACTGAGCCTGTACCGTCGCTCCAAAAAAACTGTCAACAAGACTGGCAAGAAGCCCGGAAAACCCAATCAGAAGAAACGATTGAAGCCACCCGAAATCAGACAACCACTTGACATTAATTATCAGTGAACTTGCACAAATTAGGAGTGAGCCAAGAAAGGCCCCTGAAGTACCCGGAACAGAGACACCGCCTGAAGTACCAACCGGCACCTCTTTAAAAGTGGTCACCAGCCACGCCTTGGGGTTTGGCCACAATGTTCCAATTTCGGTTGCCCAAGTATCAGCCTGGACTGCTGCAAGCGTACCCAGGTAAGCAAAAAAGATAGCTGGGTCGTTGTTCAGCGAATAAATAACCATAAGAATCCAGGCTATACCTCCATTAGCATAGACCTGCCCGGCATCGCGCTGGGATCCTTTCTCAAACACCAGATCAAATTTAGCTTTCCGTTTTTTTCCAAGTTTCGAGAGTACCGACGACAAAAGATAAAACGTTAACAGTGGTACTGTCCATTCCACTCCACCGATACCGAATATTGTCGTTCCAAGCAAAAACGTAGCGGTAGCACCACTATTGGTCAAAAATTTGACCTTGATTGAAAAGAAAGCAAGAAGAGCTGCAAAAACCGCACCAAGAAGAAAGCGCTCAAGAAAAACTGGCTGATTAATTTCGAGCACATAAAGCACATAGGCAATCGAGACTGGGATAAAAAAATTGTCAAGCCCATGTGATAAAAGCGCCTCAACTGCGGTAGCAACAAGCGCAAGCATGAGTGCCAGAGCAATCAACATCACAAAAGGAGTTTTCGCAAGAGCACCGGTAAAATAGGGACTGAAAACAAACAAGGATGCACAGAGAAGAACAAATCCACTGAAAAACATGGTCAAAGATCCCTCAACCGTTTTCGGGTTTTTCGTGAGATGCTCAATATGTTTTTTTCCCACCGTACTGCCAACCAGGGCTGCAAGAGAGTCGCTGACTCCCATAACAAGCATTGATGTTTGCAATATCCATTTGTGAGACTCCCAGAGAAAAAGAAGCTGTAAAAGAAAGACAAGCGGAAAAAGAAGCGAACCATAGCTTTTTACAACAGGCGAATGAGCCCTGTCGGCTTCTGGAACTGCCAACAAAGAGACAAGCCACTTGAATCGAATGTTCAGAGCGTTAAAAAGCAGCAAAAGCAGAGCTGCAACTACAGGATAAAAGTTGGACTGGAAATAACCTGGAACAAAAAAAATCACAACACCCATTGAGAAATGTACGATTTTCCTTACAACAAGAGCGCTGACATTCAGACGCCTGGCCAAGATCTCTGCCAAGAGAACAAAAAGCAGCACAAAACAGAGTGTCAGGAAAAAGGCTGCGAAATCCTGGGGTAAAGCAGCTTGAAGAGTCAGCATAATTATTTTTTTTGAATAAAAATCAATGAGAACAGGATATACAACAGTAAGCAGATAACCGACTGATTATAACATTTTAAATATTTGTTTTAATAAAACAATAATGTAATTTACCTTTATTATGTTGTATAATAGCGAGGAAACCTGTTCGGATTCAATTATCCATGCCTTTATTCTTTCCAAACACTTTCAGCACACGCTGCATATCAAAAAGATTGGCTTCGGCCTGTTTGAATGCAATTTGCGGTAGCCCTTCATATACGAGACAACCCTCTACGTCAAGAGTCGGCATTTTCATTTTTAGTGTGATTGTGCAGGCACAGATTACTGTGCTCTGAACAGAAAGCCGCTCCCAAGTCCAATTTTCTTTTTACACGAATCTTCACGGTAACTTCGGGAACGGCATCCCCCGGGAATGGTCGTTTAATTTCAAAATTTTCATTTCAAATGAGATCTGACACAGTAAAGCAAGGGTTCGAAAAAGCGCCGCACCGCAGTCTGCTGAAAGCCACCGGATCTATAGTCTCCAGCAACGACTTTCGCAAGCCATTTATCGGAATCTGTAACTCCTATAATGAATTGATTCCAGGTCATGCCCACCTGCAGGAGCTGGGCAGAATCGCCAAAGAGGAGGTGCGCAAGGCCGGAGGTGTGCCCTTTGAATTTAATACTATCGGAGTTTGTGACGGTATTGCGATGGGGCATATCGGTATGCGTTACTCTCTTGCAAGTCGGGAGCTGATTGCCGACAGTGTGGAGACTGTTGCCGAAGCACACCGCCTCGACGGGTTGGTCTGCATCCCGAACTGTGATAAAATCACCCCCGGCATGATGATGGCAGCACTTCGCATCAACATTCCTGTTATCTTTGTTTCCGGTGGCCCGATGCAAGCAGGACACACTCCATCAGGTAAAACGGTTGATCTGATTTCGGTTTTTGAGGCCGTTGGTCAGTTTAGCGCAGGTAAAATTGATGCACATGAACTTGATGCTATAGAGGAGAGCGCTTGCCCCGGATGCGGCTCCTGCTCCGGCATGTTCACGGCCAACTCGATGAACTGCCTCAGCGAGGCGCTTGGGTTTGCCCTTCCTGGCAACGGAACGATCCTGGCGATTGACCCGAGACGTAATGATCTGGTTCGGGAGGCCTCCCGACGAATTATCGATCTTGTGAACAAAGATATCAAGCCAAGAGATATTCTGACAAGAGGCGCATTACTCAACGCATTTGCTCTTGATTTTGCGATGGGTGGTAGCACAAATACGATTCTCCACGCGCTTGCCATTGCCAATGAGGCCGAGCTCGACTTTGATTTTTCAGAACTGAATGCTCTTTCAGCCAGAACGCCTTATATCTGCAAGGTGAGCCCGGCAACCATGACCGTTCATATTGAAGATGTTGAGCGCGCCGGTGGCGTATCGGCTATCCTGCATGAACTCAGCAAAATTGACGGGCTGCTTGACCTGTCAGCTCTCACCGTTACAGGAAAGACGCTTGGCGAAAATATTGCCGATGCTGAAATAGGTGACAAAACCGTTATCAGAACTCTTGATGATCCATACTCTGCTACCGGCGGTCTTGCTGTTTTGTATGGCAATCTGGCACCGCAGGGGGCTGTTGTCAAAACCGGAGCTGTGAGTCCGGAGATGCTGAAGCATACCGGACCGGCCAGGGTATACGATGCCCAGGACGATGCGATCAAAGGCATTATGCAAGGTGAGGTCATGGCTGGAGATATTGTGGTCATTCGTTATGAGGGGCCAAAGGGTGGACCGGGAATGCCGGAAATGCTTTCGCCCACAAGCGCCATCATGGGCCGCGGCCTTGGTGACTCAGTGGCGCTCATCACCGACGGACGCTTCTCCGGAGGCTCCCGGGGTGCCTGCATCGGCCACGTCTCGCCCGAAGCTGCTGAGCATGGGCCAATTGCCGCTCTGCAAAACGGTGATACCATTGTGATCGATATTCCAAACAGAAGCATCTCAGTACAGCTCCCAGATGAAATTATCAATGCGCGGCTAGCGTTACTGAAACCGTTTGAGCCTAAAATTAAAAAGGGTTATCTGGCCCGATATTCTCAAATGGTGACATCAGCCAATACCGGCGCGATCCTTAAAAGCCCTGTTTTCTGTGAACCAAAATGACCATAACTATGCATGCATCAGGCCAGACTCTGAATGGTTCAGAGATATTTATCGAATGTCTGCGACGTGAAAACGTTGATTTTATTTTTGGGTATCCAGGAGGATCCCTGCTGAAAGTGTATGAGACTCTCTATGAGGTACACGATATAAAACACATTCTGGTCCGCCATGAACAGGGAGCAACCCACATGGCCGAAGGGTATGCCCGTGCAACAGGAAAACCTGGTGTGGTGCTGGTCACCTCAGGCCCCGGCGCAACCAATACCGTCACCGGTATTGCAAACGCCTACATGGACTCATCGCCAATGGTTGTCTTTACCGGACAGGTGCCAAGCTCACTGATTGGCAATGATGCCTTTCAGGAGGCTGATATTGTCGGTATCACCCGACCGATCACCAAGCACAATTTTCTTGTCAAGGATGTCAGAGAGCTTGCCATGACTATCCGAAAGGCATTTTATCTTGCCACAACAGGAAGACCCGGCCCGGTGCTGGTCGATATGCCGAAAGATGTCCTGAATGCATCGTGTGTGCTGGAATGGCCGGAGAGCGTTGAGATCCGTGGATTCAAGCCTACGCTCAAATGTCACATTAACCAGGTGGAAAAGGCTGCACAAAAGATTGCCCAAGCCAAACGACCACTGCTGTACATCGGCGGAGGAGTCATCAGCTCTGAAGCATCCGAAGAGCTGCGCGCCTTGGCGATACAGCAGAATATACCGGTTACCATGACGCTGCAGGGGCTTGGTGCTTTTCCGGGGAACCATCCGCTCAGTATGGGCATGCTTGGTATGCACGGCACCTATTGGGCAAATCAGGCGGTCAATAAATGTGATCTGCTGATTGCTGTCGGCGCTCGGTTTGATGATCGGGTAACCGGAAAAGTAGAGACCTTTGCCCCTCAGGCATTCAAAATTCATAACGACATTGATCCTACAAATGTCGATAAAAATGTCAAAGTTGACCTCCCTGTTGTCGGTGATGCCAAAAACTTTCTCGCAGGGCTTCTCGATGTGATGCCAAAAGAGACAGCAAACCATGATTCATGGCTTGCTGAAATCAATGCGTGGCGCAAACTCTCCCCGTTGACATACAGTTGCGAGGATAACGCACTGAGAACAGAATTTGTAATTGAAGAGGTTTCACGACAAACCAGAGGGAACGCCGTCGTCGTTACCGACGTTGGTCAGCACCAGATGTGGACATCGCAATTTTATACCTTTATCAATCCTCGCTCCATCATCTCCAGCGGCGGACTCGGCACGATGGGATACGGCCTCCCCGCAGCTATAGGAGCGGCATTCGGCATCAATGACAAACCCGTGATACTTTTCTGTGGAGATGGTGGTTTCATGATGAATATCCAGGAGCTTGTTACGGCAGTTCACCACAAAATACCGATCAAGATCTTCCTCATCAACAACAGCTTTCTTGGCATGGTGCGCCAGTGGCAGGAGCTGTTCCACAAGGAGAAGTATTCATTTACCGACCTGGGTGACAGCAATCCCGATTTTGTTAAAGTTGCGGAGGCCTTCGGATGCAAAGCGTTGATGGCAGACAATCCCGACAGGGCCAAAGAGGCTATAACGGAAGCGATAGCATGGGAGGAGGGCCCGATTCTAGTTGATTTCAGGGTAGTCAAAAAAGATATGGTCTTCCCGATGGTGCCTGCCGGAGGCTCAATTTCCGACATGCTCCTTGCCCGGTTAAACCCAAAAACAATGGTTTAAAAGCTATGAAACACATCATATCAGTACTCGTAGAAAATAAGTTTGGCTCTCTTAACCGCGTTGCCGCCATGTTCAGCGCCCGAGGATTTAACCTTGAAAGCATCTCTATCGGTGAAACCGAGGATACGGAAATATCGCGCATGACCATTGTCACCAGGGGCGAGGACCAGATTATCAGTCAGGTACTCAAACAATTGAATCGGCTGGTTGATACCATCAAGGTTATCGATTTGACGCGTCAACCGCATGTTGAACGGGAACTGCTGCTGATGACCCTGAAACTCACCAAGACACAGCAGCACGAGATTTTTGAGCTCATCAATGTTTTTAAAGGAAAAGTGGTGGATATAAAACAAAAATCCATTACTATTGAGGTCATTGGATCACCGGATAAAATCAATACAACCATTGATATCTTCAGAGTCTACGGCATCAAGGAACTCGCTCGATCAGGCGCTGTGGCAATTCATCGGGGAGAGTAAAAAGTATTAGCACGGTATATACATTAATCAAAACTTGTATACGATGAACGTTTATTATGAGAAGGATGCCGATCTCAGTTATCTGCAGGGGAAAAATATTGCCATCCTCGGTTACGGCAGCCAAGGTCATGCTCACGCCCTGAACCTCAAGGAGAGTGGACTGAATGTCTGTGTAGGCCTTCGTCCTGAAAGTGCATCCTGTAAAAAAGCAAGGGAGGCCGGACTGGAGGTCACTACGGTTGCAGAAGCCACCAAATGGGCTGATATTGTGATGGTGCTTCTCCCTGACCAGAACCAGAAAGCAATCTATGATGCAGAAATTGCTCCCAATCTTGTGGCGGGTAATACCTTGGCCTTTGGACATGGCTTCAATATTCATTACAAGCAAATCATTCCTCCCGAGACCATCAACGTCATCATGATTGCCCCTAAAAGCCCCGGCCACCTTGTGCGCCGTACCTATACCCAGGGCAACGGTGTGCCCTGTCTTATCGCTGTTCATCAGGACTACACCGGTGATGCGAAGCAGCAGGCGCTTGCCTGGGCAAAAGCTCTTGGCGGCACCAAGGCTGGTGTCATCGAAACCACCATCAAGAACGAAACCGAGACGGATCTTTTCGGTGAGCAGGCTGTCCTTTGCGGCGGTTCGGCAGAGCTGATCAAGGCCGGATTTGAAACCCTCGTTGAAGCGGGATACCCAGAGGAGCTTGCCTACTTCGAGTGTATGCACGAGCTGAAACTGATTGTGGATCTCTATTATGAAGGTGGTCTTTCAAGAATGAACTACTCCGTGAGCGATACGGCTGAATACGGTGGCATGACCCGTGGCCCGCGCCTCATTACGCCAGCAGTCAAGGCTGAGATGAAAAAGATTCTGGAAGAGGTTCAGGATGGACGTTTTGCCAAAGAGTTTATTGATGAATGCAATGGAGGCTACAAGAACCTGAGCAAGCTGAGAGCAGACAACAGCACTCATGCTATTGAAAAAGTTGGAGCGAAACTTCGCGATATGATGAGCTGGCTGATCAAAAAATAACTCACTTCGGAAAAATAAGAATGTACAAGATAGTCTCAATACCGGGTGATGGTATCGGCCCGGAGGTGGTTGCGGGAGCTGTTGCAGTACTGGAACAGCTCTCAAAAAAACATGGCTTTGACATCGTCATTGAGGAGCACCCCTTCGGTGGTGCCTCCTACGACCTGCACGGTGAAATGCTCACCCAGGCAACGCTTGATGCCTGCCGCAAGTGCGATGCCGTCCTGCTTGGCGCAGTCGGCGGCCCGAAATGGGAAAAGCTGCCGCACGAACACAAACCGGAGGCGGCGCTGCTTAAAATCCGCAAAGAACTTGAACTCTTTGCCAATCTCCGCCCGGCAAAGGTTTATGACGCACTGATTGATGCCTCGTCACTCAAGGCTGATGTGGTACGCGGCACCGATTTTGTGGTCTTCAGGGAGCTGACGGGCGGCATCTATTTTGGCCAGCCACGCGGCTTTGATGCCACCAAGGGATGGAACACCATGATCTACGAGGGCTATGAGGTGGAGCGCATTGCACGCATCGCCTTTGAGGCTGCACGTAAACGCAAGGGCAGAGTGATGTCGATTGACAAGGCTAATGTGCTGGAGGTCTCTCAGTTCTGGCGCAATGTGGTACATGAAGTACACAAGGATTTTGCCGATATTGAGCTGAGCGATATGTATGTGGATAATGCTGCCATGCAGATTGTACGGAACCCGAAACAGTTTGACGTTATCGTCACAGGCAACCTTTTTGGTGATATTCTGAGCGACATTGCCGGAATGATTACCGGAAGCCTCGGTATGCTCCCATCAGCAAGCATCGGCACGAAATATGCCCTGTACGAACCAATTCATGGCAGCGCTCCCGATATTGCTGGCCAGAACAAGGCGAATCCGATAGCCACCATCGCATCGGTCGCCATGATGTTCGAACACAGTTTCCACAAGCCTGAGATTGCCCGTGAGATTGAGCTGGCAATTGAGGCCACCCTTGCATCAGGGCTACGAACAGCCGACATTGTCGCTCCTGGAGATCCTGTGGTCTCCACAACCGTGATGACCGAGGCCATTGTGAAACATCTCGGAGCCTGTTGAACTAACTCCATTTATCTATACCTATGGCACAAACGATAACACAAAAAATTCTTGCAAAGGGTGCAAACCGGAAGGTTGTAGAGGCCGGAGAGAGCGTGTGGTTGAATGTCGATATTCTGCTCACCCACGATGTCTGCGGCCCGCCAACCATTGATATTTTTAAGGAGGAGTTTGGCTCGGACGCAAAAGTGTGGGACACCGACAAGGTTGTTGTGCTGCCCGATCACTACATCTTTACAGCTAACGAGCACGCTCACCGTAACATTGACCTTTTGAGGCAGTTTGCCAAAGAGCAGGGACTGAAACACTACTACGATGTTGGCACTGACCGATACAAAGGGGTCTGCCACGTTGCCCTGGCCGAAGAAGGATTCAACCTCCCCGGCACGGTGCTTTTCGGCACCGACTCCCACACCTGTACATCAGGAGCGTTCGGTATGTTCGGCACCGGCATTGGCAACACGGACGCAGCTTTCATTCTTGGCACCGGCAAACTGTGGGAAAAAGTGCCTGACTCCATCAAATTCACGTTTGACGGAGAAATGCCCGCCTGGCTGACGGCCAAAGATCTGATTTTACAGATTCTTGGCGACATCACCACCGACGGTGCCACCTATATGGCAATGGAGTTTGATGGGGAGGCGATTTTTTCACTTCCAATGGAAGAGAGGATGACGCTGACCAACATGGCCATCGAAGCGGGTGGCATGAACGGCATCATTGCGGCGGACAAGATTGCTGAGGAGTATGTGAAGGCAAGAAGCAACAAGCCTTATGAACTTTTCCAGAGCGATCCAGACGCACAATACCACAGCAAGCACCACTACAACGTTCGTGATCTCGAACCGGTTGTCGCTCAACCCCATAGCCCTGACAACCGTGCTACGGTGAGAAGTGTCGCCGGGACAAAGATCACCAAATCCTACATCGGCTCCTGCACGGGTGGCAAGCTGACCGATTTTCTGATGGCGGCAAAAATTCTGAAAGGGCAGAAGGTTGCGGTGACAACAAACATAGTACCAGCAACAGTCCTTGTCGCCCGCGCCCTTGAAACAGAACAGTACGAAGGGGTAAGCCTGAAAAAGATTTTTGAAGATGCCGGATGCAGCGTTGCCCTCCCCTCATGCGCAGCATGTCTGGGTGGCCCAGCCGACACCGTCGGGCGCTCGGTTGATAACGATGTTGTCATCTCTACCACAAACCGCAATTTCCCCGGACGAATGGGCAGTAAACACGCAGGGGTCTATCTTGCTTCACCGCTCACAGCAGCCGCGTCGGCAATTACAGGTAAACTCACCGATCCGAGGGATTTCCTCTGATCGCACTTGTCAGGAGATTAAACACTATGGAAAAAATTATTCAGGGAAAAGCTTACGTTTTAGGCAAAAATATTGATACCGACCAGATTATTCCGGCAGAACATCTGGTCTACAGCCTCTCCGATCCTGAGGAGGTTGTGCTCTATGGTAAATATGCGCTTTCGGGTGTCCCCCCCGAGCAGGGCGGACTGCCGGAAGGAAATATCCCCTTTATTGCCGATGGCGAAGTGCGCTCAGCATTCACAATCATCATCGCAGGGCCGAACTTTGGTTGCGGATCGTCAAGGGAGCATGCCCCTTTTGCGTTAAAAGTGGCATGTGTCAAAGCCATTGTTGCAGAGTCTTATGCGAGAATTTTTTATCGCAACTGTGTTGACGGGGGATTTGCAATTCCTTATGAAACCGCTGAGCAACTTAACCAGGTTATCAAGACTGGCGACGAGCTGAAAATCGATGTTGAGGCGAACACCATCGAAAATATAACAAACAAAGTCACGTACAAGCTCAATCCCCTTGGCAGTGTCTTTACCATCGTCGAGGCTGGAGGTATTTTTGCATACGCCCGACAGGAAAACTTAATGGCTCAAGGCTGATTTATGACTGCTGCAACTGGCACTATAGAACTTTACGACACCACCCTTCGTGACGGTACGCAGGGTGAGCATATCAACCTTTCGGTGCAGGACAAGCTGCTGATTGCCCAGAAACTTGATGAGTTCGGCATTGACTATATTGAAGGGGGATGGCCCAGCAGCAACCCGAAGGATGAGGAGTTTTTCATTGAAGCTCGAAAGCTCAAACTCAAGCACGCAAAGCTCACCTCTTTCGGTTCAACGGCCCGTTTTGTGGCAAGCGTCGAAAGCGACCCGAACCTGCTTGGACTGCTCCAGTCCGAAACTCCAATCATCACCATCTTTGGAAAGACATGGAGAGCCCACTCCATAAAAAGTCTTGGCATCTCTGACAAGGAGAACGCCGAGCTGATCCTGCGCTCAGTTGCCTTTCTCAAGCAGGAGGGACGGGGGGTTTTTTTTGATGCCGAACATTTTTTTGACGGCTACAAGGACGACCGTAACTTTGCGCTGACCATGCTCAGTTCGGCAGTGGAGGGTGGAGCCTCGCGGCTTATACTGTGCGATACCAACGGAGGAGTACTGCCACATGAAGTTGCCGCTATTGTGGCCGATGTGCTGACGGTCACCGGCATGCCTGTGGGCATTCACACCCACAATGATGGTGATCTGGCTGTGGCAAACACCATCGCCGCCATCATGGCCGGGGCGACCCACGTCCAGGGCACCATCAACGGTATCGGCGAACGATGCGGCAACGCTAACCTTATCAGCCTCATTCCCAATCTTAAGCTGAAACTGGGGAGCACTTTTGCCTCGGTGCATCATCTCAGTCAACTGACATCACTCTCAAAGTTTGTCCATGAGATTCTGAATATGCCATCGAATACCAGAGCGCCCTTTGTCGGAAAATCGGCATTTGCCCACAAAGGGGGGATTCATGTCAGTGCAGTGATGAAGGAGAGTTCGCTCTACGAGCATATCGACCCAACGCTGGTCGGCAACCACCAGCGGGTCCTTGTTTCAGAGCTTGCCGGCCAGAGCAATATTCGCTATAAAGCGCAGGAGCTTGGTATAACCCTGCCCGATAAAAGTGAGTTGTTTAAAAAAATTGTCCACTCTGTCAAGGAGCTTGAACACAAAGGGTACCAGTTTGATGGTGCGGAGGCCTCATTTGAACTGCTTCTTCAAAGAGAGCTTGGAAACTTCACTCCCTTTTTTGAAGTCCTTGAAACCAAGGTGCATATTGAATCGGGCAAGGATGCCAAAAATGTGGATCAAGCTGTGCTGAAGGTCAAGGTTGGTGAGGAGATTGAGCACATTGCCGCAGATGGAGATGGTCCGGTCAATGCGCTCGACAAGGCTCTGCGCAAAGCGCTGCTCCATTTTTACCCGGAGATCAAGAATATCAAGCTGGTAGACTATAAAGTGAGGGTGCTGGAGGAGAAGCGGGGAACCAGCGCCAAAGTGCGAGTATTGATTGAGTCGAGCAACGGGCGAGCTACCTGGGGAACTGTCGGAGTATCAACCAACATTATTGAGGCAAGCCTCCTTGCGTTGCAGGACAGCATGAACTACCACCTTTTTACGGTGAAGCGTTGGGCCCCAGCGTAAAAAGGTGGCAGAACACACATGGCAGGCGCAGGCCTTCAAGCTCAAAGTAAAAAGAATTTACCTTCTAAAGTCTCTCTCAGGAAGGATTACCATCAATTGATGCCTGGGGTTCATTCCTTTTAAGAATTCCATCTTCCACCATTTTGTTGATTGCCTGTGACAGTTGCTCCTGGGTACGAAGGAGAGCTGGGAGTGACATTGCCAAAGCTGCCACTTGGCGTATATTTGCCTTATCCTGCTCCACCTGTGTGATATTAACAAGATCGAGACGAATAATGCCATCAATAAGCGTAATGTTTGCAACCCCATCAGCATAAATCGTTTGCATCTTTTTTTCTCCCTGTGAAATATTTTTGATGTAAATAGAAAAACCGTATAGCTCACAATATCATTACTGAAGAGGCCTACCGACAAAATTCTTGACGAATTTTACTGAAAGTACTCGGCAGTAAAACAGAAAAGGCACAGGAAGAGGCCTCTGCTTCTTTTGTGTGGGCGATAGAAGATTCGAACTTCTGACCTCTACAGTGTCAATGTAGCGCTCTAACCAACTGAGCTAATCGCCCCTTATGAAAGGGTGTTAATATAGCCTTTCATTAATAAAACACAAAGAACATCCAACAGGATTCTGTTGTTCAGGCAATTTTTTTTCTTTTCCTTTCGTCCGAAAAATATTCAGGCTCCGCTTTGTCTTCAATGGTTTCAGGCGTAATACGACATTTATAGGTATTCGTCATTGAAGGAATTTCAAACATGATATCAATCATCACATTTTCAAGCACGGAGCGCAAGGCTCGAGCCCCGGTTCCCCGGGAAATGGCAATCTTCACCACCTTGTCAAGTGCCTCCTCAGCAAATTCCAGCTCCACTCCATCCATCTCAAACAGCTTTTTATACTGTTTGGTAATGGCATTTTTCGGTTCTACAAGAATATTTCGCAGAGCCGTTTCATCCAGCATGTCAAGAGTGGTAATCACAGGCAGACGACCTATAAATTCAGGAATAAGCCCATATTCATGAAGATCATCCTGCGTCACGAGCTTGAGAATCTCAGGATCGTACCCTGTCTGCACCGTTTTCACCTTTGCTCCAAACCCCATAGAGGCTTTTGATACCCGCTTGGCAATCAGCTTGTCGAGCCCCTCAAACGCACCTCCACAGATAAAGAGAATGTTCTTGGTGTTGATATTGATCAGTTGCTGTTCAGGATGTTTGCGCCCCCCCTTAGGTGGAACACCGACAACTGCTCCTTCCAGAATCTTGAGCAAAGCCTGCTGCACCCCCTCACCGGAAACATCGCGGGTAATGGAAACATTCGCTGACTTACGGGCAATTTTATCAATCTCGTCAACGTAAATAATACCACGTTCAGCCCTTTCAAGGTTAAAATCAGAGGCATGGAGCAGGCGGGCAAGAATGGTTTCAACATCATCACCAACATAGCCTGCTTCGGTGAGCGATGTAGCATCGACAATCGAGAAAGGCACCTCAAGCAAATTGGCAAGAGTCTGGGCGAGCAGAGTCTTGCCGGTACCTGTGGGACCAATAAGCATGATATTGCTTTTTTCTATAACAACCTCATCATGCTCCTGTTTGAGTTCTTGCGAATCAATCCTTTTATAGTGATTGTACACTGCCACCGCGAGTGATTTTTTTGCAGCCTCCTGGCCAACAACATACTGATCCAGCGAATGCATAATCGCCTTTGGGCTTGCCAGACGAGGCTGAAAGGGTTGGTGCGGAAGGCGCTCGGTTTGAGGATCCGCACTGACCTCCTTGCGCAGAATATCCCAGGATGTTTTGATACAGCGATCACAGATAAATGCATTCGGCCCTGCAATCATGCTGTTGACCTCCTGAGCGCTCCTGCCACAAAAGGAACAATATACCTGCTCACCTGTGCCACTGCCGCCTCTTGTTTTTCCCTTAGCCGGTTCTCGTTCTCTGGTCATAAAACAATCAAACGTTCTGTCAAATTAATAAATATCGGTACCCCTAAAAACCCATCTTTGCCAAACTTTCAAGAAGGTGCTGAAGAGTCATGCTCAGCTTTGGATGGTCGCTCTCAAAATGGCCCAAAGCCTGTTGCATACGTTCTACAAGAGATTCATTTTCATGGGTATTACCAGTTTTTCCATCAAGAAGCCGTTGCATATCCAGTTTAAGATTTGCCAGAACAGCCTCCGTCGTTTCATCAACAGAATCAACACACTCAAGTTCATGATGGAGCGTCTTGAGGAGTTCCCTGAGTTTTTGCTGTTCCATAATGGTTCCCTTGTCAATATTGTTATGGGAGATGTGTTTCGCCCATCAAAAAACGGTCGCACTCCCGAGCAGCAGCTCTTCCTTCATAAATAGCCCAAACCACAAGACTCTGACCACGACGGGCATCGCCTGCGGCAAAAATGCGCTCACGATTCGTACTGTAAGCCTTATCGGTCGCTCGAATATTTGAACGCTCATCCTGAACAACCTGAAGCTGTTGAAGCAGATGCTCTTCGGGTCCAATAAATCCCATGGCGAGCAAAACAAGATCTGCCGGAACAATCTGTTCAGTGCCAGCAACAGGTTGGGGCACAAAACGCCCATCAACTCCTGTCCACTCAACCCTTGACACCTCAACGGCCTGCACTATACCCTGACTATCTGCAAGAAATTTCTTGGTCATCATAGAATACTTTCTTGGATCCTCTCCCTGAAGAGACTCTGCCTCTTCCTGCCCATAGTCAACCTTGAAGGTTTTTGGCCACTCAGGCCATGGATTATTACTTTGACGTTCAAGGGGTGGCTTTGGCATTATTTCGAGCTGAATCACACTCTTACATCCCTGACGCAATGAGGTTGCAACACAATCTGTGCCAGTATCTCCACCACCGATAACCACAACATTTTTCCCTGTCGCTGAAAGAGCTGCCTCAGTGTTGTCGAGTAACGCTTTCGTGCTTGAACGAAGGAAATCCATTGCAAAATGGATGCCCGGAAGGTCGCGCCCTTCAGCAGCAAGATTGCGGGGCTTTGTAGCACCGGTACACAGGACAACCGCATCAAACTCCTCTAGAAGCTTGTCGGCCGGATAGTCCACCCCAACCTCAGTACTCTCCATAAAAGTGACACCCTCCTGCTTCATCAGATCGATTCGGCGATCAAGCACAAGTTTTTTATCGAGCTTCATATTTGGAATGCCGTACATCATCAAGCCGCCAAAACGGTTATCACGCTCAAAAACCGTGACCCCGTGCCCAGCCTTATTAAGCTGGTCAGCACAAGCTAATCCTGACGGACCAGAACCCACAACAGCCACCCGCTTGCCAGTTTTATGAAGAATCTGCTTGGGCTCTACCCACCCTTGAGTAAAGGCGTGTTCTATAATAGAGTACTCAATATTCTTGATTGTTACCGGTGGCTCAATAATTCCAAGAACACAGGAGCCCTCGCACGGAGCAGGGCAAACCCTTCCAGTAAACTCCGGGAAATTATTGGTCTTGATTAAACGGTCATAAGCCTCATGCCAGAAACCATTGTAAACATAATCATTCCACTCTGGCACCAGATTATGAACAGGACAACCGGCGGTCATGCCGCTCAGCATAAACCCGGTATGGCAGTATGGCGTGCCACAATCCATACATCGAGCCCCCTGCTGCTGGAGATCCACGAGAGCCATCTCCTTATGAAACTCCAGCCAGTCATGTATTCTTTCCAGAGGCTCCCTGTCTGCAGGAAGAACTCTCTGAAACTCCATAAAACCTTTAACTTTGCCCATATCTATGCGTTAATCTTTTACGGCATTAATTCCCTGAAACTCGTGCCGGGTCGTGAATATTTTTATGAAATGCAGCCATCACAGCCTCATCGCCACTGAGACCGGCCGCCTCGACCTCTCTCATGGCTTCAAGGGCTCGACGATAATCATGCGGCATAACCTTGACAAATCGCTGACGTAACGCTCCCTGATCTGCGAGAATTGAACGCCCAAGATCGCTGCCGGTAAAGGTTACGTGCCGTTCAATCATCCTCTGCAGAGCCGCCAGCTCCTCTGGATCTTCAAGAGCAGACAACGCAACCATCTCATGGTTACAATTTGCTGATAACGTTCCATCTGCATCGTACACATAAGCGATACCACCAGACATACCCGCTGCAAAATTACGGCCAGTTTTGCCAAGAATAATAACCGTGCCTCCCGTCATATATTCGCAGCCATGATCCCCGATTGCCTCTACAACTGCACGAAGACCACTGTTGCGAACGCAGAAACGTTCTCCTGCCATCCCTCTTATAAATGCCTCACCGGAAGTGGCTCCGTAAAAGCCAACATTTCCGATAATGATATTCTCCTCAGGCACAAACGATGAGCCTTTGGAGGGATAGACCATAATCCGTCCGCCCGACAGCCCTTTTCCAACATAGTCATTCGCATCACCTTCCAGTTCGAGTGTCATGCCGTTGGGCATGAATGCTCCGAAACTCTGACCGGCTGAACCGATAAATTTAAGATGAATGGTATCATCAGGCAGCCCCGCAGCACCGTATGCCTTTGTTACTTCATACCCGACAAGAGTACCGACGACCCTGTTGGTATTTCGAATAGGGAGAGTGGACAACACCTTTTCTCCTCTTTTTATTGCCGGTTCACACAATGCCAGCAAGGTCTTGCGATCAAGACTCTCTTCAAGTCCATGCTCCTGGGCAATCGTATGATATCTCGTTTCATGCTCGCCAACCTCTGCCTGATACAGAATCTTCGACAGATCAATCCCCTGGGCTTTCCAGTGGTGAACCGACTTCTTCATGCTGAGCAACTCAGTACGCCCAACAAGTTCATTGATGGTACGCACACCAAGTCGCGACATATATTCTCGCACACCCTCCGCAAGAAAGCGCATGAAGTTTTCCACATGTTCCGGCTTTCCCTTGAAATGCTTGCGAAGTTCAGGATTCTGGGTTGCAACGCCAACCGGACAGGAGTCATCCTGACAGCAGCGCATCATTATACAGCCCATCACCACCAGCGTCGTCGTAGCAAATCCAAACTCCTCTGCACCAAGCATTGCAGCAACAATGATATCCCTCGCGGTTTTCAACTGGCCATCAGTCTCAACAACGATACGGCTGCGAAGATTGTTGAGTAAAAGTGTCTGGTGCGCCTCTGCCAAACCAAGCTCCCATGGCATACCTGCGTGCATAATGCTCGAAACGGGAGAAGCTCCGGTTCCACCATCATGGCCACTGATCAACACAACATCAGCATGAGCCTTCGCAACACCGGCGGCAATCGTGCCCACGCCTACGGTCGAGACCAGCTTTACGTTGATTCTTGCTTCAGGATTAGAGTTTTTGAGATCATGGATAAGCTGCGCCAGATCTTCAATAGAATAAATATCGTGATGTGGCGGTGGCGAGATAAGACCCACACCGGGGGTTGAATGGCGAACCTTGGCCACCCAAGGATAGACTTTGGAGCCCGGAAGCTGACCTCCCTCTCCAGGTTTTGCCCCCTGGGCCATTTTGATCTGAATCTCATTGGCGCTGGCAAGATATTCGCTGGTAACCCCAAACCGTCCCGATGCCACCTGTTTGATAGCAGACTTTCTGGAATCACCATTGGCATCTCTCTTGAAACGCGCAGAATCTTCTCCACCTTCACCGGTATTGCTTCTCCCCCCGAGACGGTTCATCGCGATCGCAAGAGTCTCATGGGCCTCCTGACTGATAGAGCCGTATGACATCGCTCCTGTCTTGAACCTTTTCAGAATAGCATCGACAGGTTCAACCTCCTCAAGCGGAACAGGTTGTTCACTGAATCGGATATCCATCAAACCGCGAATCGTACAGAGATGCTCGCTTTGATCATCAATAAGGTTCTCATACTTTTTAAACAACCCATAATTCTCCGTTCGGCATGAGTGCTGCAACAGATGGATCGCTTCCGGACTGAAAAGATGAAATTCACCACTATGGCGCCATTTTCTCTCCCCGCCAGCATCAAGACCCCGGTCAACCTTATTGCCTGTACGAGGAAAGACCGCTTCGTGACGTCTGCGTACCTCTTCCGCAACGATGTCAAGCCCGATACCCTCAATACGGGTAGGGGTACGGGTAAAATAGGCATCGACAAGCTGGGTATTAAGACCAACTGCCTCAAAAATCTGGGAGCCCCGATAGCTTTGAATGGTGGAAATACCCATTTTCGCCATGGTCTTCACCACCCCTTTGACAGCCGCCTTAACATAGTTCTTGACCGCCACCTTCTCCTCCAGTCGTACCCGACCTGATGAAACCAGAGAGTGAATGGTTTCGAAAGCCATATAGGGGTTGACCGCTCCAGCACCATAACTGATAAGCATGGCAAAATGATGCACCGTTCTCGGCTCCGCAGACTCGAGCACAAGTCCGATCTGGGTCCTGATACCGGCATTAATGAGAAAGTTATGCAGACCTGAGACCGCAAGCAGGGCAGGAATTGGTGCCCGATCGCTCTCAAGCTCCCCTTTATCGGAAAGAATGATAATATTGACACCCTTGCTCGCCGCCTGCTCAGCATGGCGATAAAGATCCTGCATGGCCACTTCGATACCCTTGCCACCCTGGGCAACAGCATAAAATATAGGCAGTGTCACCGCCCTGAAACCAGGCTTGTCAATTCCGCGAATCTTTTCAAGCGCATAGTTGGTCAACACAGGATGCGGCAACCGAATACGACGGCAATTCACCTCAGTAGGCTCCAGCAGATTTCCCTCTGTACCAAGCATAACGGTGGTAGAGGTTATCAGCTCCTCTCGAAGCGAATCGATAGGTGGATTGGTCACCTGGGCAAAAAGCTGTTTGAAGTAGTCATACAGCATCTTTGGCTTATTGGAGAGCACGGCAAGCGGAGTGTCATTCCCCATAGAGCCAACCAGCTCTACACCCTTTTCGCTCATAATCTTTATCTGGAGACTGATATCCTCCTGGGTATAGCCAAAAACCTTCTGGCGAGCTGTCAGGCTATATTTATCCTCATCGGGATTCTTCATCTGCGGATGATCAGGAAGTGCTTCGAGATCGATAATATTTCTGTCGATCCACTCTCCATAAGGCTGAGCTGCAGCTATGCCCGCCTTGATCTCTTCGTCAGAGATAATGCGCCCCTGGGCGGTGTCAACCAAAAACATCCGTCCAGGCTGTAAACGATCTTTTTTAAGAATTCGCTCCGGTGCAATATCGAGCACACCAACCTCGGATGCCATAATAACCAGGTCATCTTTTGTTATGTAATAACGTGAAGGGCGCAGACCATTACGATCAAGCACAGCACCAATCTGCACTCCATCAGTAAAAGTGACTGAGGCTGGCCCGTCCCATGGTTCCATCAGGCAACTATGATACTCGTAAAATGCTTTTTTCTCCGCAGAGATCGCGTCATTGCCAGACCATGGCTCAGGAATGATCATCATCGCCGCATGGGCAAGTGAACGTCCAGAGAGAACAAGAAACTCAAAAGCATTGTCAAGAATGGCCGAATCGCTGCCATCTTCCAGAATAACCGGCTTAATATTCTCAAGAGCATTACCAAAAACCGTCGATTCGATATTTTTTTCCCTCGCCTTCATCCAGTTGACATTGCCTTTGAGCGTATTGATCTCTCCATTATGGCTCAAAAAGCGATAAGGATGCGCCCTGTCCCAGCTCGGGAAAGTATTGGTACTGAAACGTGAGTGTACCATCGCAATGGCGCTCTCCATATCAGGATCATGAAGTTCAGGATAAAACAGACCAACCTGCTCAGGCAAAAGCATCCCTTTATAGACAATTGTCCTGCACGATAAACTTGATATATAGAAATAACTTGTGCCGAGAAGTCCGGCCGTGTATTTAACCCTTTTAGTAATCCGACGACGAATAATATAGAGCTTGCGTTCAAATTCAAGCTCGGAGAGAGTATCCTTTCCCCAGCCAACATAGAGCTGCTTTACTACAGGCTCCTGAGAACGGGCCGTATATCCCAGTGAATCGTTGCTGGTCTCAACTTTTCTGAAACCAAGAAATTTCTGCCCTTCGGCCTGGATCATCACACGGCAAATATCCTCAATAGCCCGCCTCTGGGATATATCCGGGGGGAGAAAGAGCATCCCGACGCCGTAATGGTTGCCACCAGGAAGATCAATATTGACATCCGAACAAACCCTTCGAAGGAACTTGTCTGGCACCTGAAGAAGAATTCCAGCTCCATCACCAGTATTGTTTTCACAGCCACATGCACCACGATGTTTCAGGTTTTCGTTGATCCGTAGACCCTGCTCCACAATATCATGTGACTTGACACCTTTGATATGGGCAACAAACCCAACACCGCAAGCATCATGCTCAAACTGAGGATCATAAAGCCCTGCATTTAACGTAACGTTCATATTTTCAGGCACAACTTTTCAAACAGTTTCAAAAAAAAGGCGACAGAAAGAGCGCGGCAAAGAATATAAATGTTTTTCAACAATATACCCGAAAACCACATTCTCCATCAAACTATGCTTTCCCCTGACTGGCCACAGCATCAACAGCCCGCTTCAGGGCATCCTGATCACCGAGATAGTAACTTTTCAGGGGCTTCAGATTATCATCAAGCTCGTAAACCAAGGGGATTCCTGTGGGAATATTGAGGCCGACAATATCCTCTTCGGAAATATTGTCAAGGTATTTGACAAGTGCGCGCAATGAGTTGCCATGAGCTGCTATAATAACCCTCCGACCTTTACGGATTTCGGGCGCTATGGTCTCGTGCCACAATGGCAGAAACCTGTCAACTGTATCTTTCAGACATTCACTCAAAGGAATCTCCTCTTCGCTCAGAGCAGCATAACGAGGCTCCGTTCCCGGATAGCGCTCATCACTTTTTTCCAGGGCAGGTGGAGGCGTGTCGTAACTTCTCCTCCAGACCAGCACTTGCTCTTCGCCATATTTCTGCGAAGTCTCAGATTTGTTGAGCCCCTGCAACGCACCATAATGGCGTTCATTAAGCCTCCAGCTCTTGAATACCGGAATCCACATCAAATCCATCGCATCAAGCGCCCCCCAGAGCGTCCTGATTGCACGCTTCAGCACCGAGGTATAAGCAACGTCAAAAACAAATCCCCCTTCGCGCAAGAGTTTACCGGCAGTTGCAGCCTCCGCTCTGCCCTGCTCACTCAAATCAATATCATACCATCCAGTAAAGCGGTTTTCACGGTTCCACTGACTCTCTCCATGCCGTAACAAGACAAGTTGTATCATAGTAGCATCTCCCTTTTCTGGATGATTTTTTATTCCGAAAAATTTATCGCTTCCGCTTGTTTGGCCTGCAATTTAATATTCTCAACACCTTTTCTCAAACTTCATCCACTCCAGAACACTAAAGTTTAGCCAAGAATGGCGGGAATAGTTGAAAAGAGGGTGATTTTCAAAGAATTGACTGTAGATTTATAATCTGAAATGTGATATCTTAGGTAATTTTGGCACAGGATCCAGACGGTCAGAACCGCCCATCCCCCCTGTCCTCAGTGATGGTGATGAACTGTAAATGCTCTTATACTGATTAAAAACGACAATGAACGTAGACAATTTCAGGTTACAATTGGGTAAAAAAGAGTATGTCCCCATCATTATTGGCGGTATGGGGGTTAATATTTCGACAGCAGAACTTGCTCTCTCGGCCGAAAAGCTTGGTGGAATAGGCCATATTTCCGATGCACTGATCACTTATGTCTGCGACAGAATCTTCAGTACCTCTTTCGTCACCCGAAAAAGGAAAAAATACGCTCAATACAGCCCGAACCCGGATAAATCAGCGGTACTTTTTGACCTTGAAGAGCTTGCTGAGGCACAAAAAAAATATATTGAGCACACCATCTCCCAGAAAACAGGCAAAGGCGCTGTGTTTCTGAACTGTATGGAGAAGTTGACCATGAACAGCGGCATTGAAACATTAAAAGTAAGACTTTCCGCTGCGATGGATGCCGGTATTGACGGACTGACACTTGCTGCTGGCCTTAATCTTCGGACACTTGATCTTATCCAGGATCATCCAAGATTCCGTGATGTCAACATAGGTATTATAATCTCCTCGGTCAGGGCGCTCTCCATATTTCTCAAACGGGCCATACGCCTGAACAGAGTGCCGGACTACATTATTGTTGAGGGGCCACTTGCCGGAGGACACCTTGGGTTCGGACCTGCCGACTGGCACACCTTTGATCTCAAAACAATTTTCTCGGAAGTCCTCGATTTTCTCAAAAAAGAGGGATTAAACATTCCGGTGATCCCGGCAGGTGGTATTTTTACAGGCAGTGATGCTGTCAATTATCTCCGAATGGGAGCCGGAGGAGTGCAAGTTGCAACCCGATTCACCATCAGCAAGGAGGCTGGATTGCCTGCCGATGTCAAACAGAACTATATCAATGCCAGAGAGGAGGATATTGTCGTCAACATGGCCTCTACCACAGGCTATCCAATGCGCATGCTCACCTCCTCACCAACCCTGCGCTATGCAATAAAACCAAACTGCGAGGGACTCGGTTACCTCCTCGAAAACGGTGGAAAGTGTACCTACATAGACGAATACTATCAAGCACTTGCTGAAAGAAAAGAGAATGCGCCGCTTGTTGTCAAGGAGAAAACCTGTCTCTGTACCGGTATGGCAAATTATGACTGCTGGACATGTGGACATACGACCTACCGCCTCAAAGAGACAACAAACCGCCTTCCCGACGGTAAATGGCAACTACCAAAAGCTGAGGATATTTTTCATGACTATCAGTTCAGCACGAACCAGGCAATCCGTTTACCTGATCAAGAGGTAACATGAAGAGAAAAGCGAGCCTGTTTATCTCGACCACTCTATTTGCGACAGCCTTTTTTGTCGTTGTTTTTGTCGCCAACCAGTTGATTGAGCTTGCCGGGCATCTCGGCTCTCTGCACCCCGGGGCAGGAGCTTTGCTCATTATACTGAGCTCCGCGATAATCTCTTTTGTACTCTTTTTCGGATTCCGTTTTTTTTCTTTGCCAAGCAAACCGTCGCTGCCGGATGATGAAAACTCAAAGGCCATGGCACCATACCTCTCCTTTATGACCGGACGAGTGCCGATTCACCCCAGGCACCCGGAACCAGTAAAACATAAAAAAGATCAGAGATGGTTGCGTACCAATCTTAAGCTACTTGATACTGACTCACTGAACATCACCAGAGAGATTGCTACCAGAAATTTTTTTGTTGGCGCTTTTGCACAGAACACATCCTACGGAACAACCACATCGTTAATTAATAACCTGAAGGTGGTCTGGAATATCTACACACTGCACAACCGCGAGCAACACCTGAGAGAATTCATCATTCTTGCGCGATCTGTGTACGAATATCTTCCTCTTTCCGACTTTAAAAAGGAGGATATTCAGGCGCATATCAAGCCGATTATACAGTCAGCGTTCAGCAATACTCTCTCATCTCTGCTGCCAGCCGGAAACCTGCTCGCACCATTTTTCCTCAACCTTTTTCTTGCAGGAGCCACCAACACCTATCTGACCTGTCTTGCGGGTATCATAGCGACTCGCCACTGTCAGACCATGACAAAAGAGGATCAAAAGGAGATTATTCAACAAAGCACCTTTGAAGCATCATTCATGCTGAAGGAGATTATTCGCGAGTGCAACCCGATTTTATCGGTCACCATCAGTAATGCCATAAAAAAAGCCGGGCTCGAGAGTCTCGATACCATGCAATCACCTTCTGCAGGAAGCGGTATGGCAAAAGATATTGTCTCTCATCTAGCCAGTTCGCTGAAGAGTATGCTCAAGGAGAATGGATAATTGACAGTTGACAAAGGAGCGTTTTCAACGGTGCATTATCAACTCTTCTTGCGAAGTTCCCGGAAAAAATCTTTCAGCAAACTCTCGCATTTATTCTCCATGATACCCCCGAAAACCTCGGGCTGATGGTTGAGCTGACGACAACCCGTCACATTAAGGACAGAGCCGGATGCACCCATTTTTGGATCATAAGCGCCAAAGATGACACGGCCCACCTTGGCATTGACGATAGCTCCAGCACACATCGGACAGGGTTCCAGAGTTACTGCCAACGTACAGTCGTTGAGGTACTTGCTGCCGACCGTTGCCATCGCGGAGGTCAAGGCAATCATCTCTGCATGTGCTGTAGCATCGCAAAGCGCTTCGACCTGATTATAGCCCCTCCCGATAACGTGACCACTACTGTCGAGCACAACGGCACCAACAGGAACCTCTTTCCGTTCATAAGCCTTGATGGCTTCCCTCAAAGCCAGCTCCATGCAAAATGTGAAATCCATCATACTTTTTATGTAAACAGTGCTTGCTGAAGAGGAGATAACAGATTAGTTTACGATCGCGACAACAGGAATGCTCTGAACACAGAACGATGGATAGCGCACACATGAGTGCTGCCGAGTGCAGAACATAAGAAGATTGGAGTGATGATACAACCATCTTCTGTATAAAATATGCTGCCCGAGCACTCCATCAATACAGGAAAAAGGGGATGTTGATCCTGCAACGGAAGACTGTGGAAAATTGTTCTGAGAATGAAAACGATAAGCGAAAAATCTGATAGTATCAAGGTATCAGCATTGGTTTAACAACGAAGCTGCAGTTGAGCCACTCACCGATAGGTGATGCTCAATGACGCTTCAAAACTGACTCTATGGAAATTCTTTTTCTCTTTGTACTGATTGTTCTTAACGGCATTTTTGCCATGTCCGAGATTGCGCTGGTCACAGCAAAGCGCTCCAGACTTTCAAAGTTGGCTGACGATGGAGACAAAACTGCAAGTTCCGCCATAAAGCTCGGCCAGGATTCGACAAGATTTCTTTCGACAATACAGATTGGCATAACCTCAATCGGCATATTGAATGGTATTGTCGGTGAAGGGGCTCTTGCCTCACCGCTGGCTCTCAGGCTGCAAACACTTGGAGTGGCTGATGAACCAAGCCATATTATTGCAACGGCGTTAGTAGTGCTGACAATCACCTACGTCACCATTGTTGTCGGTGAACTTGTGCCCAAAAGAATCGGCCAGTTAAACCCTGAAAAGATTGCATGCATGGTTGCCAGACCCATGCTTACCCTCTCGGCGATAACAAGGCCTTTTGGACGTCTCCTCTCTGCCTCGACCAATACGATTCTTCGATTCATGGGAAACCACCCCCAGTCGATACCCAGCGTCACGGAGGAGGAGATTCATGCCATGCTTGAGGAGGGCTCTGAAGCGGGCGTTATTGAGCAGCAGGAGCATGAGATGGTCCGCAATGTCTTTCGTCTTGATGACCGTCAACTTGGAACATTGATGGTGCCAAGGGCAGATATCGTTTTCCTTGACGTATCGCAACCGCTTGACGAGAACATTCGTCGAGTTATTGAGTCAGAACACTCCCGCTTTCCAGTCTGTAACGGCGGCCTGCAATCCCTTGTCGGGGTGGTCAATGCCAAACAACTGCTCTCAAAAACGCTGAAAGGACGCCTGACAGAATTTACCTCGCAGTTGCAACCCTGCGTTTATGTTCCGGAAACACTTACCGGCATGGAGCTGCTTGACCATTTCAGAACATCAGGCACCCAAATGGTTTTTGTGGTTGACGAATACGGCGAAATCCAGGGGTTGGTGACCCTTCAGGATATGCTTGAGGCTGTTACTGGTGAGTTTGTGCCCCGAAATCTTGAGGATTCATGGGCAGTACAACGACATGACGGTTCCTGGCTGCTGGATGGCCTTATTCCTGTTCCCGAGCTGAAAGATACCCTTGAACTGAAGTCGGTACCGGAAGAGGATAAAGGGCTTTATCACACGCTTAGTGGACTTGTCATGTGGCTGCTTGGACGTATGCCACGCACAGGGGATGTGATGACGTGGGAGAACTGGACGCTCGAAATTGTTGACCTTGACGGTCAAAGGATCGACAAGGTGCTTGCCTCAAAGCTTACTGAAGCCCCAAAACAGGAGACAGGAGAGTCTGAAAAAGCCGCTGCTGCGGAGTAACAACATTCTTCATTGCCTTCGTATATAGAAGAAGAGTGATTTCAAGCCAGTTTGGAGCGTTTACTTGTACCAGTAGCGGAGGCACTGGATAGGAAAAAGTCGGAAATATTGCTAAAAATCAATATAATCACTTCTTTTATGGATACTTATGATCAAGATTGTCTCTTTTGCCGGATAGTGCGCGGAGAGATACCAGCCAAGGTCATCTACCGTAACGACCACGTGGTGGCTTTCCGGGATATTACGCCTGTTGCACCACAACATGCGTTGATTATTCCGCTCAGGCACATCACTTCACTGAGCACGCTTAAACCCGAAGATGACGCAATCGCTGGTCAGATTCTGCTTGCAGCCGGAACGGTTGCTGAAATTCTTGGAATCAAAGCCTCGGGCTACCGGTTTGTCTTTAACTCAGGTGCCGATGCCATGCAAAGCGTTTTTCATATTCACGGCCACCTGATTGGAGGGCAAAAGATGGGCTGGCCTCCCTTTCCATGACCATCGCCGTTGGCGTTCTACACGACAGTTTCTCCACAAACCGTCAATGTTCATGAATTTTTATTTGTTCCTTGCTGTTATACTGGCTACAATCAGTCCGATTTGTTTTTCATTGTTTAGTGCGGGAGATCATGCAATGCGGTTATCAGAGTTGAAGGTTGGCAAGGAGGCTGAAGTGACGGCAGTCAAGGCGGAAGGAGCAGTAAGGCGCAGAATTATGGATATGGGATTGATCAAGGGCACCAGATTTAAAGTGGTCAGAGTCGCGCCGCTCGGAGATCCAATGGAAATATTGTTCAAGGGGCTCCATCTCGCTTTGAGAAAAAATGAGGCTGAAGGTATTTTTGTAGTTGAACAGCCTGAAAAAGTGTCGGAGTGACCATGAATGAACAGCATGAGATACGCATCGCGCTGGCAGGTAATCCGAACTGTGGAAAAACCTCTCTCTTTAACGCCATCACCGGCGCTCATCAGAAAGTGGGCAACTTTTCCGGTGTCACGGTTGAAAAGCATGAAGGATATCTCGACTACAAGGGATACAGGATCACGGTGGTTGACCTGCCTGGTATCTATTCGCTGACACCATACTCCCCGGAGGAGATTGTCACCAGAGAGTACCTCATCAAAGAGCCGCCTGATGTGGTGGTCAATGTGCTCGAAGGGCCGAATCTTGAGCGTAACCTGCTGCTGACCACCCAGCTCATGGAGCTGGAGGTTGATTTTCTGGTTGCCCTCAACATGATCGATGAAGTCGAGGAGAAAGGCATCATCATTGAAATCAAGCAATTGCAGCAACTTCTCGGCTGTCACATTATTCCCACATCAGCAAAAAAAAGTATCGGACTGGATGCACTGCTTGACCATGTGATCAGGGTTGCACGAAAGGATATAACGATTCGCAAAAACAAGCTTTTTTTCCGCCCGGGGCTGGAAGCATCGGTTGAAAAGATTACCGCAATACTCAGCCATCACAAGGAGCTGGAGGGTTTCAATCCGCGATGGCTGGCCATAAAGCTGATGGAGAATGATCGGGCAGTCTATCAGGAGGTGCAGCGCCACCCCGTATGGGTCAAGGTTGAACTGGCTCTTCAGGAGGCACTGAAAGAGGCTGAACGAATGCACGATTCAGAACCGGAGATTCTTATTACTGAAGATCGTCACGCATTTATCCGTGGAGCCATGCAGGAGTGCGTCCACCAGCCCGGCGGGGTAAAAGCAACTCCGACCGATTATATCGACATGGTGGTGCTCAACAGGATCCTTGGCTTGCCAATCTTTTTACTGGTCGTGTGGGCAATCTTCCAACTCACCTTTACTCTTGGCGCTCCCCTGATGTGGGCTCTGGAACGCCTTTTCAGCCTCTTCGGCTCTGCTATCAAGCCGCTGTTGCCCAATGAGACGCTTCGCTCCATTGTCATTGACGGCATTATTGCCGGGGTGGGTGGAGTCCTGGTCTTTCTGCCCAACATTGTGCTTCTGTTTGTTGGCCTCTCCTTTCTTGAGGCATCGGGCTATATGGCCCGCGCCGCCTTTGTGATTGACCGCGTGATGCACCGCTTCGGCCTGCATGGCAAATCCTTTATACCCATGGTCACGGGCTTTGGCTGCTCAATTCCCGCCATTATGGCAACTCGCACCCTGAAAAGCCGCACCGACCGACTGGTCACCATCATGATTATCCCCTTTATGAGTTGCGGGGCAAAACTGCCGGTCTACGTGCTGCTTACTGCCGCTTTTTTCCCTCCGGAAGTTGCAGCAAACATCATGTTCGGCATCTATCTGCTTGGGATTTTTGTGGGACTCTGGACGGCATTGATCCTGAAAAAAACGGTGATGAAGAGTGACTCTGAGCCCTTTGTGATGGAGCTGCCTCCCTATCGCTGGCCAACGCTGGCATCAGTCTTTTTTCAGGCAAAAGTCAAAGCCTTGATGTACCTGAAAAAAGCAGGCACCCTTATTCTTGGTGCCGTCATCATTATCTGGGCGGTCAGCAACTATCCACACAACAGCGCTCTTGACAGGGCATACACCACAGAGAGCAACGCAATCGCAAAGAGTGGTATCAGCGAAACCAGCAAGAAAGATCTCGCAAAATCGCTTGAACTGCGCATCAAATCAGAACAACTGGAGTACTCTCTGGCAGGACGTGCAGGCAAAGTGCTTGAACCGATGATCAAGCCGCTTGGGTTCGACTGGAAAATAGGGATTGCGCTCGTGACCGGCCTGGCCGCAAAAGAGGTTGTCGTCTCGACCCTTGGCACCATCTACTCAATCGGACAGAGCAAGGAGTCTCGGGTAGAACTGAAATACATTCTGCAGCACGACTCGTCATTCAGCCGGGCAACCGCACTGAGTCTGATGGTCTTTGTGCTGCTGTATATCCCCTGCGTAGCCGCAATCGGCGTGATGAAAAAAGAGGTTGGCAAGTGGAGACCTGTAGTACTCTACTCAGCCTACTCCCTCTCGGTGGCGTGGGTACTCTCGTTCGTTGTCTACCGGCTTGCGCTGGTTATGTTGTGAGCAATTAGTCCCGATCAGTAAGTCCATTCGCTCATTCGAAGACAATACGGATCAAACTTTTCTTGCTGGGGAGTTCCTGGACGATTAAGCTGCCATTCTCGCATGTCGTTCATGTCGGCGAACTGCCAAGACCATAAGCCTCTGCGCAAAAAAACACCAATCTCTCGTGACAAGCCGCATTACTCTGCGTCGTCTCCACATACAAGTTCACATCTCCACCTCGCCGCGTATCGTCAACGTGCGAACCAAACAACCATACTTTAGCATCGGCACCGAAGTTTTGCCGGATTGCCTGAAGTATGTGCTGCTGTTGTATATCGCTGAGTCTCATAACGTTTTTATTCATCCGATAGAATTTGCAAGAGAGAATTATCAAAAGGGGCTACCAATTTCAGAGATGTGTTCCGCAATATACCTGACATCATGATCTGAAATACTCCATCGGTATGCACAAAAGCCTTTCTCGTATTTTTCACAGTTGATGGCGACTCGAAATTCGATAAAGCAGGTGCTCCCGATCCGCCTCTTCGTCACGACTGTGCATTTTGCGATGGCAGTTCGGGCAAAGAGCTACAACATTATCAATCAAGTCATAGCCACCACGCGACAACCAAGTCACATGATGGGACTCAAGATAGGGTTCAGCGTTGACCGTCAGGAACGGAGCAGGTTTTGTGCAAAGGTCACAGTCACCTTTAGCCAGTATTTTTGCATACGCTGCGACATAAGAATCCCTGACATAGGCCGTCGTTGCTGCCAATTCTATCTTTTGCGGAACAGGATTCGCCATTGCTGCCCGTCTGGCAAGCTCTCTCTTGTCGAGGGTAGCAACGCGCCGATCACTCTCCTCATACCAAGTCGCCAGTAAGCGACTATCAAGGTTCGATGGCAGATCTGAAAGTGTCGGTGATTCGATGTCGGATGTCTGGAGTTCGGGATCTTCCTGATAAACGTTGTTGACTTCGTCTCCGGCTAATCTCTTTGTCGATAAAACGGATTGCGTGGATTATCCGCGACAGGCTGTGCTGAGTCTGACTTGTATTTTACAAGGCAGTATATCCCTCTTTTTGGTTGATATGCGCGGCGTTTGGGT
>Ga0194037_1000314_pt1 | contig 38035 bp, 29 predicted proteins | sample JunL306m_MetaG_FD_148653 | JGI IMG/M metagenome (GOLD analysis project Ga0194037, IMG submission 148653) | Anoxic zone freshwater microbial communities from boreal shield lake in IISD Experimental Lakes Area, Ontario, Canada - Jun2016-L304-6m | ecosystem: Environmental > Aquatic > Freshwater >... | reverse complement strand
CTGCGAACCAAAGATGACCACGGTCGGATCCCAGGATACAACCGGTCCGATGACCGCTGATGAGCTGAAAGAGCTGGCCTGCCTCAAATTCCAGGCTCCCATGTATATGCAGTCGTTCTGCCATACAGCCGCCTATCCGAAACCGGCTGACGTCAAGATGCACAAGAACCTGCCCGGTTTTACCGCCGAGCGCGGCGGCGTTGCACTGCGTCCCGGCGATGGTGTCATCCACTCCTGGCTGAATCGTCTGCTGCTGCCGGATACTGTCGGTACCGGTGGCGATTCGCACACCCGTTTCCCGATCGGTATCAGTTTCCCGGCCGGTTCCGGTCTGGTGGCCTTTGCCGGCGCAATGGGCTTCATGCCTCTGGATATGCCGGAATCGGTACTGGTGCGCTTCAAAGGGAAGCTCAATCCGGGCATCACGCTGCGTGACGCAGTTAATGCAATTCCCTACTGGGCTATCAAACAGGGACATTTGACAGTTCCCAAGAAGAACAAGGTCAATATCTTCAATGGCCGTATCCTTGAGATGGAAGGGCTGCCCGATCTATCGGTCGAGCAGGCTTTTGAGCTGACTGATGCCGCTGCCGAGCGTTCGGCCGCCGCCGGTTGTATCCAGCTTTCCGAGAAGTCGGTTGCTGCCTACCTGAAATCCAACGTGGCGCTGATGAAGAAGATGATTGCAGACGGCTATCAGGATGCTAAAACCTTGAAAAACCGTATCAAAGATGTCGAAAAATGGCTTAAAGAACCGACTCTGTTGAAGGCAGACAAAGGGGCCCAGTACGCCGCCGTGATCGAGATAGATTTGAAAGAAATTACCGAGCCGATTCTGGCCTGCCCGAATGACCCGGATGATGTCAAGCTGCTCTCCGACGTTGCCGATACTCCAATCCAGGATGTCTTCCTCGGTTCCTGCATGACCAACATCGGTCATTTCCGTGCAGCTGCTGAAATATGGCGCGGCCAGACGTTTAATCCTGCCGTACGTACCTGGATTTGCCCGCCGACCCGCATGGATCAGCAACAGCTCAAAGACGAAGCCTACTTCTCGGTTTACAGCGCTTTCGGCGCCCGTATCGAAATTGCCGGCTGTTCACTCTGCATGGGTAATCAGGCCCGCGTACCGGATGGCGTCAACATGTTCTCCACCTCGACCCGTAACTTCGATGATCGAATCGGCAACGGCGCCAAGGTCTACCTCGGTTCCGCCGAACTGGGAGCCGTAACCGCGCTGCTCGGCAGACTGCCGAAACCGGATGAATTCCTCAAAATTTACAACGAAAAGATCGAACCCAACAAGGACAAGATCTACAAATATCTGCAGTTTGATGAAATGCCTGAGTATAAATAATTAAATTGATTTATAGCAGATGCATGAAAACGCCAACCTGGAATACAACCGGGTTGGCGTTTTTATTTTTTAGTAGTGTTGCAGAGCGTCAGGCGAGATCAATCCTGATGGAACGGATATTTCTGGCACGTATCTCTTCGGCTGTCTTTCCTGTAATAACACTCGTCTGGTATGTCTGCGTGGTGCCATCCCGATCTTCTATCGTCCAGGAAACCGGTGATACGGATGCAGCACCGAAGGTATCAATTCGAGCCGCGTTGGTATAGGTAACCAGAATACTGCCCAGAAACATGAAGCTGAATGTGTTAGCGGAAAACTCGATGTTTTGCCAGCACCCATTCCGGAACAGTCTGGTTGTCTGCGCTTTATCAGTAAAAATCCAACCTGGCAGAACAGGTTTGAAATTTAGCTGCAACTCTTTTTGATGATTGATGGTAAACGGTTGTCTTCCGATGGTCATGAACAATATTATGTGAATGAATTCAGCGGTAGCACCACTCAAACGGGCCACAAAACCGTTGCCATGCAGTGACTGGTCTGGGTTGGCACTGCTGACGATGAACGATGAATTTTCAAGTATGCTTCTTCCATACACATTCGGGTCGAAAAACGGCACAAACACCTTCTTGAAATCCTGAAAAAATTCATCATACAGTTCATTGCGAAGTAGTTCGAGGCAATACTTGTACTCCATATGTAGCCAGATTGATTCATTTTCGAACCATCCGGGAGAAAAGACCCGTGCACGGCCGATCTCCATCGGTTGGCTTGCAAGCGGAGCGTTGACCTTATACATACTCAGTTTTTTGTCATAAAGAGCGCTGTCTTTAATGCTTTGTACCAGCTTGAGAGCCGTGGAACGCTCGGGTTGTGTTCTCAGATAATGCACCGGACCTTCAAGGAAGAGCGGCAGATGGGTCTGTCTGAAGGCACCAGCTTTGAAACACGACATTCCATTGGCATTTTTCTTTATGTTTCCGACTTCATCTTTAATAACGGTGTAATCGATAACTTCATTGACGAAGTAGGTCGAGAGGATATTCTCACCCTCGATCCAGGCTTTTTCTATCCCCTGTTCGATTTTTTTCAGCCCGGCGGAAAGGAAATCCTGCAGTGAATCAAGCGGAAGTTCCCGTTCTCTGCCGCTGACTCCACGTCTGGTTGAAACGCGGTATTCTTCTTTGGCAGTGGCGGCGCGATCCCAAAAGTCGAAAGAAGAGAGATTTTCCTTGAGCAGTATACTAATCGCGTTGAAAAAATCACCGAGCTCTTCATAGATAAAAAGCTGCACATCCTTTTGTTGCAGTGTCGCACATATATTCCGGAGAAAAACTGCATTCCTTTTAATTTCAAGGGTCTCGCTGATGCTTGAACCAAGAACGCCCGGTAAACCGTTTAGCGCATCATACCAATTCGGTTTGTCGGCTTCCATCTCAACACCAACGCCTTCAGGATCGAGGGAAGCAAGTTTGTTGACGATGAGTGAGAGGATTTTACAGACCAGTGTCGTATGGTAAATCTCTCCGTGTCCTTCGTGCGTTCGAACCACATTCCGGTTATCAGTCCGGCTGCTGATCAAAAGTTCCTTTTCAGCATCCAACACCACGGCATTCAGCTGCATGGCTTTCCCGTCCCACAGGACGTACTTCTCGTCACGGGGCTGCACCCGGTGTGAATTGTCATAGAAAGTGAAGATCTGTCTGGTAAACAGCAGGTTATATGTTTCCTCCGGGTAGAGGGCACTATAGTTTTCCAGCAGATCCAGGTTGTACGTCCAATGGTCTGTCCAGAAACCCTCACCATGTGCCGTTTCGGCGATCTGATCGCTGATCTCTATCAGACAACCGAGAAAGGCTTCAGATGTGCCGTGCAATGGAATTTTCTGCTCCCCAAGCCAAGACATTACCGATCCAGGAGTAAACGGTGATGAAAAGAATTCTCCGGCGGATTCGACATTTTCGGCGCCGATCCAGGAGTTAAGAAGATAGTCGAGTCTGACGGGGTCGTTTGGTGAGAAAGAGACTTCTTTAATCACCAATGGATTATACCCATCCAGTTGGATCAGGTTGTAAAAACAGATGATGTTGCTGTCGCGGACATCGGGATTAAAGAAGAGATCGTTACGACGATTCTGGTTAACATCCCGGTAATTGGCATTGCCCTGTGAATAGTAGGTCGGCGACTGACTGAAATGGTTGTAATCACGTTCCAGATCTCCATGTTTGCGTGAGTACAGGTAAAAAGTGGAACGGGCTTCCGCGCCTTTAAGCGTAATCGGAAAGCCTCCGCGCAGACCGTTGTCCAGATAGTTCTGTCGGGTGTACTGATCGAGTGCCGTATCTTGACTGCAGATAAAACTGCTCTGGGTCAACTTTTCGATCAGTTCCTTATCTTCCTTGATTTTAGAATAAGCATAGGTCGGATCGGTGATACGCGGCAGCATGCTGTTTAACGCTTCAACCGAAGCAGCGTGACCGATTATGGAAGTATAGGTATAGGTTTTACCCGGTTCGATAGTTGTATCAAACATTCCCATGGCGCAGGGAAAACGGTTTTCAAATATCTGATTGCTGATAACTTCTGCGGCCGGAACATTCAGAAATCTATCGGGATAACTATAGTCGCTCTGACTGCCGAAAATTCTGACAGGATCAACAATTGGTGTTACAAGCCGGTTCAGGCTACCGTCCTGCTCAAACCCCACATAAAAGTTTCCCTGCTTGATCCTGACGACTTCAGGTCGGTCAACCGGTTCTACCTTACCCCGGAAGAGCGGCGCCTTCTGTTCGTGATTAACAACTTCTACAAAGGCTTCCACCAGGCGGCGTGTCATCTTCAGGCTCTCGTTATTAACGCCATAGGGGACAACCAGAGTCAGGCCATCCAGTCCCCGCAGGGTGCAGGGTTCAGCACCGTTGTTGGTAATGCGCAGGGTACGAATGAGCCCCGCATAATTATCCTGCGGGACATTGCAGTATTCAACCGTAAAGGTCAAACCAAGAGTTTCGTTTATCTCTTCAAGTGTTAAAGATGAAGCGGTAATGATCATTCTCTGAGTTCGCTGAATGGGAGACTCTCTGAACTGCTTCTGGAACGGTTCGTAAAAGCTTAGTTTCGAGTGGATCGGTTTTATGAACGTCCGGAATCCCTGGGTGGATGCCAGTTGATAGGCACGATTGGCAGGCAGGAACTCCATAATCGCATGTTCCTTGTCCTGAATTCCCATGCTGCAGATGCACTGGCCCCGGTTGACGTAAAATGTCCACATCGGGATCCCGTCCGTACCGGCGACTCCGGGAAAGAAGCTTGAAAAAAGTTTGGCAGAATTATAGTCAGTGATTGCGAATTCACCGGTATCATTAAGGCAGTACGTTGCTGTCATTACGTCAGGTGTTTGAGAGGTTTGCATAGTGATTAATCCTGTAGATGGTTTTAATTCAGGGTTCCGTGTTTTGTTAGCGGATTTTGAGCCGGGTTATAGGAATACCCCCAGACAGCTAACTGGTGAAGTCCGTCAAACTGTGATTGCTCAGCAGATGTTGTAGCGTTCGAGATCGAGTTAGGAAAAAGTGTCAGCAGACTATCGCCCCTTGGGTCATACAGTCGCATCCCGGTAAAATCCTTGAGCGGCACGGCATAGGTCGGCGTACCTGTCAGCCAGTCCGCTTTCCAGTATGTCAGTGAACTTTTAAAGTTGTCGAGCACTGAGCGGTATGCTTTCATGGCCTGAGTCCTGGAGTTTTCACTTCTCCCGTCAGTATAGAGTGCATGCAGAGCGTCCGCTACAAAGAACTGATTTTCACCGCTGGGTGACGTGGCCAACACCGTCGCCCATAAGTAAAACCGCGACTTTGCACTCGGTGCATCCGTACTCAACGTAAATTTATTGTCTTCCGTGATAGAGACCAACCTGTACGGGTTATCAGGGTCGTCGAGGACACACGTTTCAGGGTAGACGCCGATATTTTCACAGTAGAGAGTCAGGAGTTTATCGGTTGGAAGGTTGATGGCATTCGAAATCTGACCTCCACCAGAGCCGCAGCCGGGGATGTTTATCAACGTCAGGGCGAGAATCATGTATATAAAATTTTTCCGGCACATACGATATCCTCCATTGTTTTTATAGGCGTTTTGAGTTGAGTTCATGGCTTCAAAAATTATATGTCAGGTATGTGGATAACTGATAAGAGTAGTCGTTTTTTCCGCCATTATAATCTTCTGCCGGTGAGTTCTTGTCAAAGGTTCTCAATATTCCCGCAATCCCTATACCCCCTGATTTTCCCAGTCTGACAGGAACATACTTCTGCAGCAGGTGATCAATCTTGTACATATAATCGAGACCGAACTGCCAGGGAAACGTCACATTAAACTGTCGGTAATAATCGTACGGTCCCCACTGGTCTTTCTTTATGTAGCCGCCCAGAGTGTGCCGTTTGCCGAAGTCAACATCGAATTCCGACGAATAATATGTGCGGGTCTCCCCCGCAGCACCGGTCGATTGCTGACGTCCCGCTTCGAATTTATTTGTGATCTTCAGCCAGGAATTGGGATTGAACACCATTCTGCTGAGCGCTTTCCAGACATGCTCTTTCGGCAGTCCCTGCGGAAAAGCGGCATTGGTGTTGCCCTCTTTGTAATAGTACATATAGGAATCGGTTGCGGTGCTGTATTCGGTATAGTTGAACCCGATGTTACATGCAAAAGGCGCATCCTCACGGTTGCTGTTGTCCCAGTGATAAAAGTCGGTCGCAGGAGTCGGGTCGTAGGTAAAGAAGATTTCTCCAGAGACAGCTTTGCGGTTATCCAGAACAGCAAAGGGGTCGCTATCGCGATTGCGCGGACTCAGTCCAGGATACAGGAGAGTGCCGGTCGTGGACGCACTGATAGAGGGGTTGGCATCTTTGAGGTTTTCGCGCCAGAGCATTCGGGGATACAGAGTGTAATTTTGTCCAAGCGCTATTCTGACACCCCCCTCGGTTTCAATCTTGTTTCCGTACTGGGAATACGGCAGCAGCGTGTCAAACTCTTTGAGCGGATTTCCTCCGTCCGCAACCAATCCGGCGTAATTGACCCCGGCATAGGCCACTACAGAGTCAGTAAACTGATGAGTTACTTTGGCTTTTACTCCGAGAGTGTCCTCAAACAGAATTTTGTCGTTCATGATATTGCCGTTATCAAGATATCTGTATTTATCATAAATTTTTTCAGAACCGGCAGATATGGCACCGATTTCGATGGTTGTTTTCGGCAGTGAGGAGGACTTCACATAGAATGAAGTGGCGCGGGTCGTTCTTTCAATGGCGTTCTTGGCCGCTGAAGTTGACGTTTTGGTAATATCTTCCGAATGAATGAGTGAATATTTAAAATTTCCGATGCCAAAATTATATTTGATCATCAACTTCGGATTCGCACCCCAGTATACTTCCGGTCCCAGAAGGATCTTCAGTCCTTCAAGCTCTTTTTTACCGGCGAACTCTACGCCGAACGGGGCTTTTGCGTCCCAGATATCGACCCCCTTGATATCCGTTGTTTCCCTGAGAAGTCCGTAGAAGTCCCCTTCATACCCCCAATGGTAGCGAGGTGTATGATAGAAGGCCGTAATGTCGGAAATGTCAGTTTTAAGCGTCGAATTGAAGTTGTAAATCTCAGCGCTGTTTGTACTCCTTGATCTGCCGTAAAAAATTTCCATATCCCGTTTGGGAATACTGTTAATGAAGTTGACGGAAAAATCTCCCGTCAGTCTGCTCGACGGTTGGAAGCCAAAGTCGAGAAAACCCATGATGCCGTGTGAATATGTCTGAGCATCCTTACCCTTTTCACGGAGTTGATTGCCTTTGGCGCCGGTAACAAATTCAGCCCGTATATTCCCGCCGGCAAGGTAGAACGATTTATTCTGCAGCAGTGCCGTTTTCAGCGAGCGCACTTCGCTCTCATAAGACATACGGGACATATCGATACGCTCAAAGCTTGCGTTGATGGCAGTCATGTCCTGTCGATAGAGGTCGATTCTGAAGATTTCCTGCAGTGTGTAGTAAGCCATTCTGGGGCGCGCTTCAGAAACCCCCTCTTCGTTCGCTCGTTCAAGTGTGACAATGCCGAACCACTCTTCGTTCATATTGTTTTCACCTGCAACATAATCGAAGGAGTAACCGCCGTTGGACCATGAGGCGTTTTTATCGTGAATAAAGAGGTTTTCTGTCTGCAGATACTTCCACCATTCATCCCGCCACTCGAAAACGCAACCGCCGACGGAGTTGCCTTCTGCGCCTTTACCGTAACTTTTACTGTAGATTTCCAGCCAGTTTGCTTTCAGCATCTCGGCTTGAGCTGCCTGGTCCTCCTGACCGGTTTTTGAATTGAACGCATCACTGCCAAACTCCAGCAGGATAATCGGCTTGTTTAGCTTTTGCTGAGCGTCTTTCCAGAGGTTGGTGAAACTTTTTCCACGGTAGGAATTTACGCCGAGGAGGTCAATTTCTTTACACTGTTCCGCAATCAGATCGATGTACTGAATATCGCCGTTGACAATGGTGAAGAGGCGATCGTGGTCGATTTTTTTGCCTTCTGCGATAATTTCGTTAAACATGCTGTAGAGAAATTTAGCTTTTACTGCATGCCGTTCACCTTCGGGAAGGTTTTCAATTTCAAAATTTGATGACCATTCCAGGCCGTAGTTGTTCTCATTGCCCAGAGCGATCATCAAAACGCCGGGGGTGTTTTTTAATCTTCCAACCTGTTCCAGAATCTCTTTTTTTATTGCAGAGCGGGTGCGAGGGTCGGAGTAGTCGGTCTGCGGTCGCCAGGCGCCATCAACTTCAAAGCCGTATCGACCCGCCAAGTGGTTTACAATGCTCATGATGCCATGCTTGGTGTAGATGTATTCAATCCATTTCGGCGGTGTATTGGAAAAGGTGCGGATCGTGTTGATACCTGCCGCTTTCATAAGCGTGCAGTCATAGTCCAGTATTTTTTTTATGTCATCATCCGGTTTTGACCAGAGATTGTAAGCGTAGGTTTCTCCAATGGGGGTATAACCCCACACAACACCCTTGACGAAATAACTTTCACCGTTCACCAAAAGCTTCCAGCCGCTATTATCCTGGTAGGTCTTGATGGTGGCGGCTGCAACAGAGTTTTGCGGCTCTGCATACGCTGCAGAACAGGTCAAAAGTAATAAAGCCGTGATGATGAACTGCCACGTGATACGGTAGATGCTAGATGATCCTGGCATGATTTCCCCCCTACGGAAAATTTGTAACAAATCCGACAGTACGCGTTTATATGTCCGGTTGCTTAACTCCGTTTGCTTCTCATGGATAGCTGTTTTACGCGCATTTGAGCGCGATGCATGATTCTCTGATGACGAGATGTGCATCAAGCGCTATGTGTTTGTTTTCAGGTATGACACCGTTTATCAGGGATATGAGCATATTTACGGAACCGGCTGCAATTTCGCTGATCGGAGCGGCGACAGTTGTCAGCGGAGGATAAATCTGGGAAGCAACCGTTATATCGTCAAAACCCACAATGCTGATATTACCGGGGACTTCCAGCCCCTTTTCATGGATGGCCTTGACCGCACCTATCGCCATGGAATCGTTTGCGCAGACAATTGCTGAAGGTGGCAAAGCCAGCGAAAGCATCTTCTCCACCCCTTTTGCACCTGACTCGTACGAATAATCACCCTCATAAATCAAGTCGTCCTCTTCCGTGATGCCAAACTTATTGAGAGAACTTATATAGCCCTGCAGCCGATCCTTGCCGACACAGGAATCAAGCAGTCCGGTGATAAAGCCGATTCTGGAGTGCCCCAGATTCCACAGATAATCCATCGCTTCGACAATGCCGTTGAAGTTGTCGATGATAACGGAAGGCATTGATTTGTCGGCGGCACTGTTGCCAATGAGAACAATCGGAAAATATTTCTTCAGTTCCAGAAGCTTGTATTCGAGACGTGGAAAGCAACTGATAATGATTCCGTCTATTTTGTTCACAGACTTTGCAGAATCGAGATCTTTAAAATCTGAAAAGTAAATCAGGTTGTACCCGTTCAGTACCGCTTCTTTTTCAAGAGCTCTGAAAACAAGAGAAAAATAGGGGCTGGATATGGAATCCTGCACCCTGTCATCGAGAAAAAAGCCGATATTTCTGGTAGCAGGCTTAATCGTCTCGCAGTTATTTACGAACGTACCCTTTGTTGGGACCTTGTAGAGGGCACCCGCAGCAACAAGATTGTCGATTGCCTTCCGTACAGTCATATAGGAAATATTGAGCTGTTTTGCCAGCTCCCGCTCACCCGGAAGCTGGTCAACAATGTGCCCGGTACGGATATCCTCAATGATCTTGTTTTGAATAAAAACATATTTTGGTTGTGATTTTATCATGGTATCTCACCTGTCTGTCGGGGACGTTCTTTAATCGGGCATAGTTCCCCAACAATGCTATATAGCTTTTACGCGCATGATTCATGATTCGTCAAGATTTTTTTTAATGCAATTTCTTCGTAACTGTCCTCAAGCACATATATAAATCAAGTAAAAATCGAAATTATTATTGCTTGACTTTCAAAACAGTTTTGCTATATAGCAACACTATGCCGGTTATCCGCTTGCTGTACAAAATAACACCTTATCCCCCCAGTTATTAACCGGTAGAATCTTTTTTTAAGCGCAGGTAACACTGTTATGAAGTTACAAAGTAGTTCGTACATAACGTTTGGTTTCGAAGTTGGTCGCTGTCTGCTGCAGCATACAAATCCGGGAGGTTAATTCAATGAAAAACAATCAGGCGAAGTTTTTACTGCAGTTGCTGGCTTTGCTTAAAAATAGATGTAACCAGAGCTGGCTTTTCCTGTCTGTTTTGATTTCGGTTGCTTTGTTCGGCTGCGGTACCGGCAGTGGGCCAACCAGCATTACTGATCCGACAACCGGCAAAACGCTCAACCTGATCTGGGCTGATGAATTTAACGGAGCTGCTCTTGACGCTAACAAATGGAACGTCGAGACAGGCTACGGTCCCAATAATGACGGATGGGGTAACAGCGAGTGGCAGTTGTACAGCAACTCCGGCAATAATATTAAGGTAGATAACGGCAATCTTGTTATCACTGCCCGTTGTGATTCTGGCAACTGCGGCAGTCAGAACGGTTCTGTTACCTCGGGCAAGATTAACACCAAGGGCAAGTTCGCAACTAAATCCGGAACTATTCAAGCCCGCATAAAAATTCCTGACGGTCGGGGAATGTGGTCGGCGTTCTGGATGCTTGGCGCCAACTACCCTGCTGTGGAGTGGCCTAAATGCGGTGAAATAGATATTTTCGAGGCATATGATAAATACTCGACCTATAACACCGTGCATACAACGTTGCATTGGTTTGATTCGACTACGTCTAACAATATGTACGGTACATCAGGACATCAACAGTACCCTGATTTTACCTCGCCAACCGAGTCAAAAAATTCAATCAAAACGTTACCTCAATCATTGGGTAACGACTATCATGTTTATGAAATCAGCTGGAATGCCGACAGAATAATCGGAAGAATTGACGGTGCAGAATACTTCAGAAAAACAATTGATCCGACAAAAATGGAAGAGTTTCTTAAAGATTGCTACCTTATTTTAAATCTGGCGGTCGGTGGAACTCTTGCCAACGATCCACCCACGACCGGTCCATGGACTCAGTCAATGTACGTCGATTATGTGCGGGTCTATGGTTCGCCCCCGCCGACTGAAGCAGGATTGTTCTCTGAGGCAAAGACTGACGCTGCAGTGTCGTATGCCAGTATTAAAAACAGCGCTGAATGGAGCGGTGATAGTGCGATACCGAATCAAACCAGCACTGATGTCACTCCCAAAGAGGGTAAGTATGTTCTCTCAGTGCAATACCTGAACGATAAGGGTAAATCCTGGAATGGTGTTTTCTTTGATTTCGGATCAGTTAGTGTAGCCGAATTTGGCTCTTATTTCTTCAGCGTTGATACGTCAGGATTTCCGAATTTTAAAGATATTCAAATCGAGTTCAAAGATTCCCCCACTGCCATTGCCGGGTTTGCGGGCAGTGTGGTGAAGCTCTCCAGTTTGACTCCCGCTCTATCGGGCAATTGGGCCACATACCAGATACCGCTCAAGTCTGTAGCAGCACAGGATCTCAGTAAGCTGGCCTTGCTGGGATACGTAAATCCGGAAAACGCTTCCGGTACCAGGATTCCCGGTACGCTCTATTTTGATGATCTGTATTTTGGTGTATGTACCGTTCCTGCGACCGTAAAATTTGCAGCCGCATCATATGCCGCCAATGCGAAGAAGGCTACTGTCTCGGTGTCGGACCCTTGTGCTGGTGCCGCACCCACATCCGTTAAAGTTAGAAATGGAACGGATCAAATTTTTATCAACGTAACACTTAATTCATCTGGCTCTGGAACGGCAACAGTTAATTTAGGAGCTACAGATGACATCACAGATACTATCCTTATAAGCTCTGGCGCTACATTAACTGCCAGTTACACCGGTGCAAGCTCCGCCGTGGTAACAGGTTCTACAGCTATTACTGCTCCTGTAGTATCTGTAGTGGTTGGTGATGTCGCTCCGAAAGACGGGTTTGTCTATCTGTACGCGACCAATCCTGCAACAGTGATAGATTTCGTGGGAGCGAGAGATTACACCGTCATTGATAACTGGGGTTCAGGTTCCACGTATAATTTTGCTTATGCGGATGCAGTCTATAATCCCGTTGTTGCGATTACTCCAGGTGGTGGTTGGGGGGTAAATGCCGGTGTCCTTGCGTATACAGGCTTTACGCCCGGCTTTGCAGATACTTATTCGACCCTGCATTTTAAATATAAAGGGGCTACCCAGGTTACGGTTAATTTTTCTAATTCGGGTACGGGTTTGGCTGAAATTAAAAAAGAAAACATTTATTTAGCGAGTAGTGCAAAAGCACTGAACAACGGTTGGTACCAGTTTGATATCAATATGACGGATTTCCCAAACACAACAGTTTATAAAGCCTTCGGGATCTTCAACATTGGCAGCACTACGCTTTACGTAACTGATATTTATTTTGATTAGCATAGATACTGAAGGGTTTGATTTATATTTCGCAGGGATCATTGTCTGGTCCCTGCGAGCTAAATTATGAGGCAATTAATGTCAAAAATTCTCCATATTTTGATTTTGGCCACAACAATTTGTGTCACGCTGCTTCCCTCAAAAGCCCACTCTATGAAGAACTATCATCCCACCAGCACGTTAGAAATACTTTCGACATCAGAAAACGGTGACGTCAGTGCCCGGAAAAAAAATGTTACGTTTAAACAGGGAAACCCCGGCGGTACAGCAGTTCTCGTTAATCCAGATAGTGTCAAACAGACAATCGACGGGATCGGCACGTCATTTACCGAATCGTCCGCCTTTGTTCTGGCTCACCTGAATACACAGAAACGGCAGCAGGTCATGGAAAACATTTTCGGGGAGAAAGGGGCGAATTTTTCCCTGACCCGCACCCATATCGGAGCCTGTGATTTTTCCGTCAAAGGTAAATATTCATATGCCGACGTCAAAGGCGATTTGAAGCTGGTAAATTTCAGTATTGCTCCGGATAAAGATGGCTTTAAGAAGAGTGAATATCCCGGTATCAAGGATGAAAAATACGATCTTCTACCGATGATACAAGAGGCCATGGCCATTAAGAGCAGACAGCAGGATAAAGAGCTGCGGATTATCGCCTCGGCCTGGACTGCGCCTTCATGGATGAAGGATATTGAGGAGTGGTATATACCCGGCTCTCCGAAAAACAGCTGGCAGGGAACCGGCGGATCGCTCAAGACAGAATACGTCCCGACGTATGCCGATTACCTGCTCAAATATCTTGATGCGTATCAGGCCGAAGGGGTGCGCATCTGGGGACTGACGCCGGTTAATGAGCCGTATGGTAACAACGGGCAGTGGGAAAGCATGCACTTTACCCCGGAAACTCAGAACGATTTTATTAAAAACCTGTTGGGACCGAAACTTCATGCCGGTAACCATGCTGATGTAAAGCTGATGATTTACGATCAGAACCGGGACGGTCTGGAAAGATGGACCGGTCTAATGTTTGCTGATCCGAAGACGGCACGATACCTCTATGGCGCTGCAGTTCACTGGTATGAAAGTACTGTTAAAGTATTTGAAGATGTATTTGATGCCGTTACTCGAAAATTCCCGAACTTTGCTATTATTCACACGGAAGGGTGCATTGATGATCTAGGTAAGCCCGCGCCGGCCGGTATTCTGGACCCGGTCCGTTTTCAAGAGTCCGGCTGGTTCAATAACGACGCCTTCTGGTGGAATAAAAACGCTACCGACTGGGGATATAGCGCAACCTGGGCCGGTGTTAATGCGGCTGACCATCCGAGCTACACGCCGGTTCACCGCTATGCCCGGAATATCATCGTCAGTCTTAATCACTGGGTACGAGGCTGGGTTGACTGGAATATCGTGCTGGATCGCAACGGCGGGCCGAACCATGCCGGTAATTTTTGCGGTGCGCCGATAATGATTGATCCGGTAACACAGCAGGTTTATTACACTCCGATTTTTCATGTTCTGGCTCAGTTCAGTAAAACGATTCGTCCAGGAGATACGGCTGTTCAAACGGATACGCGGTTGGCCGGACTGGATTCAGACGCCCTGCACGCTTGTGCGACCTTGAATCTCACCAGGATTTTGAGCGTCCAGTTACTAAATACGACGAAAAAAACGATCACATATAATTTACAAATCGGCAATCAATACGCTGAAATACAGATTGCCGCGAATTCAGTTCAGACAGTTCGAGTCCAGTTATAAAGCGGAGGAGACACTAAATGGCATACGAAACAGCTCCCGAAGATATCGTCCCTTTTGGGCAGAAAATCGCGTTTGGCTCTGGTCACCTGGCTAATCAGCTTTTTCCGGCTGCGCTAGGTGTATTTATGATTGTGCTGGTTTTGTCGCTCAAAATGGATCCACTGCTAGCCGGATTACTCTCAGCACTCCCCCGCATTCTGGACGCCATAATCGACCCCGTTATGGGGTTTATCTCCGATCATACCAGGTCGCGCTGGGGGAGAAGAAAGCCGTATATTTTCATCGGAAGTATTATTGCCGGGTTAACATTCATGGTCATGTGGCAACTCTATCCTGAAAACTCGGTGACCTATAATTTTTTCTATTTTCTAAGTATGTCCATGGTCTTTTATATCGGCTATACGATTTTTGCGGCACCTCTGATCGGCCTCGGTTATGAAATGAGCCCCGATTACAACGAGCGCACCCGCCTGATGGCAGTTTCACAATGGATGGGTCAGATAGCCTGGATGCTGGCACCCTGGGCCTGGGTATTAATCTACAATCCTGCCATATATACATCAGGTCCGGAGGGGGCACGCGCGCTTTCTCTCTGGGTCGGAGGCGCCTGCCTGGTCCTGGGAGTAATGCCGGCAATCTTCTGCAAAGAAAATGTACAGCTTGAGAGTGAATCAAAGCTGGCGCTGAAGGATATTGCCGCCAATACAAAGCAGTTTTTGGTGGGTATAAAGCAGACCGCTACCTGTAAACCGTTCATGAAATTGTGTGGGGCAACATTTCTTATTTTCAACGGTTTTCAAACAATTGCCCAATTCGCATTCTTCATTATCCTATTTTACCTCTTTCAGGGAGACAAAGCTGCCGCCGGCAACTGGCCAGCCTGGTTCGGCACCATAAGTGCCGTTGCAACTGCCTTTCTCGTCATCCCCATCATTACATTCATCGCCTCAAAAGTTGGTAAGAAAAATGCCTTCATTATCTCTACAGCAATTTCCTTTGTAGGATACATATTAAAATGGTGGTGTTTTAATCCGGCCAATCCCTGGCTGATGTTTTTGCCGTTGCCGCTGATCTCATTCAGTATTGGCGGGCTATTTACCTTAATGATGTCGATGACCGCCGATGTGTGTGATCTGGACGAACTGCTGCACGGCAGTCCACGTCGCGAAGCTACTTTTGGTGCGGTGTACTGGTGGATGGTAAAGCTAGGAACCGCGTGTGCAATTCTTTTAAGTGGCGCTATTCTGAAGTGGGTCGGATTTGATCAGAATATAACCGTGCAATCGGCTGAAACGTTAACCAATCTGCGTATCGCTGATATCTGTATTCCGATAATCACCGGTATTATGGCGATCCTAGTTATCTGGAGCTATGACATTACCGAACAGAGAGCGCGTGAGATTCGTGAAGAGTTGAATCTGCGCCGGCAAACCGAATGAGCTATATAGCTTATATCTGAAAGATGTACTTTAGTTGTCAGTAAAGCGGTTGTCAGTCGATTAACTCCTGTGTGTACAAGAAACGGGTGTTTTTGCTGGATAGCAACAGATCAAAACAAATTACGGTTTAATCAAAAAAGAGTAGCAGTGCTGTTATCATTACTCCACTTTTATTCCTTATTAATAATGAATTTAGCGGTAAACTCACCATATAAAGCCTGTCTGAAGTCATCATTTCTCAACTTCTCATTCCTTACTCTAAAATCTTATTTTAGAACATCAATATAAATGCTTGACTTTCTGAAAACAGTTGCTATGCTATATAGCACAAAATAATATCTAGCCGTTCGGTAGTCTTGAACGTGGCGTAACCATCACTGAGAATCATCGCTGTGGCTGAAAAATCAAGAAGTCAAAAAAAGGAGGTTGAACATGAGAAGGAATCTGGTGAAGATGCTTGTTGGAGTTATCTTGCTTTCATTGCCAATGGAGGTCAAGGCGGTCGTAGGTGATATAAATGGAGATGGAACCGTTGATATCGTTGACGTTCAGGCCGTAATTAATATTTTTCTCGGCAACACGGCTCCAACAGTAACCGCTCCCGGAGCTCCGACAAGCGTGACTGCAACGGGAGGAAATGCGCAGGCTACAGTTGTCTTTACCGCTCCCGCCAGTAACGGGGGAAGCGCTATCACCGGGTACACCGTCAGCTCTATTCCGGCCGGCGGCGTTGACAGTAATGCCGGAACGACCACATTGTCACATACCGTCACCGGCCTGACAAACAATACCAGCTACACCTTTACGGTAACCGCCACAAACACAGCCGGCACGAGCGTCGCATCGGCTGCCTCAAATGCTGTTACCCCGGCGGTGCCAACTACCAGCGTCGTCACTTCCACGGCCTCCAGTTGGGCTTTAGGTGGGACTGATGCCTTTAATGGCGCTACTACGTCTCTTGTCACAAATCAACCGGCTGGTGGCGCTGCCGCCAATGCTGCGAAGTTTGACGTTGCGTCCGGTTCACAATATTTTGGTTCAACATTCCTGACACTTGCCAATCAAGAGTTTTGCACGACCGCCAAGCCGACAATCACCCTGGAAGTATATGCACCGGCTGCAGGAAAATTGATAGATCTGAAACTTGAACAGGACGGCGATCAAACTAAAAATATAGAAATGCATAAAACAACGTCTGTAGCCGGTTGGCAGACTTTGACGTTCAATTGCATTACTGATTCAGGAAGTGCGACCACTCCACCTACAGCACCTTACGTTGAAGGAACGGTCTATAACAAGATGTCAGTGTTATTCAACTTCCTTGCAGTCAGCGCTGGTGAAACATGGTACTTCGATAAATTGACGTATGACCCAACAGCTGCCACTACATGGACTCCACCTGTCTCTAACGATCCAACTCTAAAACCTGCTGCGCCGACACTCCCGAAAGCAAATGTCATCTCAATTATCGGTACAACATATGGGGATATGGTCGGGGTAGGCGTTAATCCGAACTGGGGTCAGGCTACAATTCAGTCATCAATCACAGTACAGGGTGATCTGATTCTGAAATATGACAAATTGACCTATCAAGGCATGGAACTTGTCCCTGCCACAGGTATAGATGTCTCTGGTAAAACCAAGCTGCACATTGATGTATGGTCTGCGACAACGACAGCTTTTGATGTGTTCTTGATCTCCCCCGGAGTTGAAAATGCGGTGACCTTGAATCCGACTACGGCTGGCTGGAACAGTTATGATATTCCATTGACTTCATATACTGCTGACAAGACTCATATTTTCCAACTCAAGTTCGTTGGAACACCGGGCGGAAACACTGTCTACATTGATAACCTCTATTTCTGGTAGTCCCTGACAGAATTAAGCAGCATAGATTGCCAAAGGGGGAGCTTCACTGAGGCTCCCTCTTTAGTAACAATGGCGGGTGGTAACAGTTACTGTGTCTTTTTTAGTCTGCAAGGGGGAAGTATGAGGCTCATTAAGGTTGCGTGTTCATTATTAGTCTTATGTATCTGTCTGTTGCCTTCCAGAGTGATGGCCGCTGTTCCGACGCTGAACATCGGAAGTGCAAGCGCGGTTGTCGGTGGTCAGGTGACTGTACCGGTTACTCTGACCACCAATGGAGCCGGTATTGCTTCACTCTCCATGGATATCGGTTTTGACCCAACCAAATTTTCACTTCCCATGAACAGTGCCGGTACCGAACCGGCGGCAGCAGTCATCGGATCTGCCGGGGCCGCTTCGTCAAAATCCGTGTATCAGAGCTCGCATTCAGCCGGTGTTCTCAGGGTCGCAGTTACCAATACGAATGCTCTTACGATTGGTGACGGCGTCGTGTTTACGGTCACGCTTAATGTGCTGGCGGCGGTAACTCCCGGAACAGTTACGCTGATTGGTACCCCCGTCGCCTCGTCTCCAGCAGCCGTACACGTTCCGATTACCGGTGCCGGCGGTTTGATCACGGTACAGCAGCCGTCTGCAGTTTCGACGCTGAGCATCGGGAGCGCATCTGCGGTTGCCGGTGGTCAGGTGACAGTACCGGTAACCCTGGCTACCAATGGAGCTGCTATTTCTTCGCTCTCCATGGATATCGGTTTTGACCCGGCCATATTTGCCCTTCCCGGTGGAGTCACGCCGGCGGCTGCAGTTATTGGCGCTGCCGGAAGCGCATCATCAAAATCTGTTATCCAGAGCTCACCCTCTTCAGGTGTGTTACGTGTTGGTATTACGGATACGAGTTCTGCTCAGACCATTGGGGATGGTGTTGTATTTACGGTTACGCTTAATGTGCTGGCGTCAGCAGTTCCTGGAACTCTTACGCTGACGGGTGCCCCAGTTGCGTCGTCACCTGCGGCTGTACATGTTCCTATTACCGGTACTGCCGGTTCTGTCATGGTATCATCACCGCCTGCAACTGTTCAAACGCTGAGCATCGGGAGTGGAAATGCCGTTGCAGGCGGTCAGGTTACGGTTCCGGTGACTTTGACAGGAAGCGGTGCCGGTATTGCGTCACTATCGATGGATATTACGTTTGACCCGACGCGATTGTCGCTTCCCATGAACAGTGCCGGAACTGAACCGGTTGCCGCCGTGATCGGTGCCGCCGGTGCCGCTTCATCAAAATCTGTGTATCAGAGTTCGCATTCTGCCGGTGTTCTCAGGGTTGCAATTACCAATACGAATGCTTTTACGATTGGTGATGGCGTTGTGTTTACAGTCACCTTTAATGTGCAGGCGGGAGCAACTCCCGGAACAGTCGCGCTGACCGGTACCCCGGTGGCCTCGTCACCTGCAGCCGTGCATGTGCCGATTACCGGCGCTGCCGGTTCTGTCACGGTATCATTACCGCCTGCTACTGTTCCGACGCTGAGTATCGGCAGCGGAAATGCCGCTGCTGGCGGTCAGGTTACGGTTCCGGTAACTTTGACAGGAAACGGAGCCGGTATTGCGTCACTATCGATGGATATTACGTTTGACCCGACGCGATTGTCGCTTCCCATGAACAGTGCCGGTACCGAACCGGTTGCCGCCGTGATCGGTGCCGCCAGTGCAGCTTCGTCAAAATCCGTGTATCAGAGTTCACATTCTGCCGGTGTTCTCAGAGTAGCTGTTACCAATACGAATACTCTTACGATTGGTGATGGCGTTGTGTTTACGGTAACGTTTAATGTGCCGGCGGGAGTAGTTTTCGGAACAGTTACGCTGACGGGTACCTCAGTTGCCTCGTCACCTGCAGCCGTGCATGTTCCGATTAGCAGTGCTGCAGGTTCAATTACGGTGTCAGGTTCGGGTTCGCAGTCTGATATTCAGAAGCCGGTTGTCACTTCTTTTGCCATCCCTGCAACGGCTACAAGTCCGACCATTACTGTTACTACGTTTACTGCAACTGATAACACCGGCGTTACCGGATATCTTATTACCGAAAGTGCTTCTGTTCCGGCTGCAGGAGCCAATGGCTGGATGGTCGGCAAACCGGATTCCTATACGTTCACCACTGTTCCTGACCTGGTGGCAACCACCCGAACGCTGTATGCCTGGGCCAGGGACGCTGCCGGGAATGTTTCAAATCTGTTTACGCCGGCCGATATTACCGTAACGCTGCCGGACCTGACTCCTCCGCTGATCAGTAACCTGTCAATGTTGACTGACGGCGCATTTACCAATGTTCCCGTGCAGAATATCACGGGTACTGCTGTCGATGTATCAAGTCCTCCTGTCACGGTAACGGTAAATGGTGTTTCTACCCCGGTGAATTCGGTAACTGGTACATTCAACACATCAGTCACTCTTGCCAATCGTGCCAATACGGTAACTATAACTGCGACTGACAGTGCGGTGACGCCAAATACCGCAACCGTGGTCCGGAACTTGACGCTCGATACAGCCGTCCCCGGTTTTACCGGTATCGTGCCGGCTGATAACTCACTGACAAAAAATATCGTCATAACAGTTTCCGGAACAATTGACGATCCGGCGGCCACCGTTAAGGTTGCCGTCAATTCCGGAACTCCGGTTACTGCTGCTCTCACCGGTACCGTTTTCACCTGTCAGGTAACCCTCACCGCCGGTGTCAACACGATCGACCTTACGGTTACAGATCCTGCATCCAACGTGACGTCTGCCAAACGGACAGTTACTTCAGATCCGACGGCTCCGACTCTTGCGATTACATCGCCGTCGCAAGACGTCTCAACTGCTGCAGCAACAATGACAGTCGGCGGAACGGTATCTGATAACCGGGACACCATACAAACGGTGACCGTGTCTGTTGACGGGCAGACTGTAACTCCGGCTACCGCAGTGACAAACGGCAGTTTCAGCCAGTTGCTTACATTGCCGACACTCAAAATCTATGCTGTTACGGTATCCTCTACAGATCTGGCAGGCAATGTGGCAACAGTACAGCGTAATATTACGAGGAGGCTTCCAAATGGAGCCATTAACGGGAGTGCAGAACCTTCCCTGGCTGATGCCCTGAAGGTTCTGAATGTCTCGGTTGGTTTAACTACACTTTCTGCTGCTGAAAAAGTGAACGCAGATGTGGCTCCGCTTGTGAACGGCAAGCCGGTTCCGGATGGAACGGTGGATGTCGGTGACGCACTGATAATTCTTAAAAGGGTTATCGGTTTGCTGACCTGGTAATTTATTTAACTGATAATTGGAGCGTGCGATATGAAATCTGTCAAAGTGTCAGTTGTGTTGAGTTTGATATTTCTGTTGACGGCGTGCGGTAGAGATCTCAGCTCGTCTGCTGTTTCCGCTGGTGGTGGAGGATCGACTGCTGCAGTCAGTTCAGTACAGGGAGTTGTCGCCAAGGGTCTGATTGCCGGCGGGACAGTCAGAGCTTATGCGGTGTCTGCTGCAGGGGTCAAAGGACAGTTTCTGAGTGAGAGCAGAACCGGGGATGGAATTTCCGACGCGCTCGGGCATTATAAGGTTGATGTCGGCAGCTACACCGGAGCTGTACTGGTTGAGGTGACCGGCGGCACATATGAAGATGAAGCGACTCACAAGACTATTCAAAATTCGGCCACCGTACCGATGCGAGCTTTATATCCGGATGTCGTGCCGGGCATTACCACGCTTCAGGTTACTCCTCTGACGGAACTTGCAGCTGTTCGCGTCGGAGCCGCCATGACACCGGCGGCCATACGAGCTGCCAACACTCTGGTCAGCGAGGTTATGAAGGTAGATATTCTGTCTACTGTTCCGGTAGTGCCGACGGTTGCAGGTTTTACGGCACCCGGTGTAACCCAGGCCCAGCGTGATTATTCGCTGATGCTGGCTGCTGTATCTCAGTTGATGTCAACGACAGGAGCCACTCTGGACGCGACGCTTTCCTCATTAAACAGCAGTATCTCTTCTTCGGGTATGACTGACAACGCTCTATCAGGAGCTTTACGTACGTTTGTTGCTGAAAACGCAGTTCAAACTGGAGTTGCGACGGTTCCGCCTGCGTTACAGAATCTCGGTACCGTAACGAAAAAACTTACCGTGTCACTTGCAGGAACTAACACACCTTCAATCCAGGCACTTACTACCGTTCTGACCCTGCCTGCCGGATTATTGTTGTCAGCTGATTCCACCGGAGTTCCTGCCGGATCGGTTGTTGCGCTGGCTGGCGGTGCCGCTGTCGCAAAGAATATCTACTTTACCACTTACTATGTTGCCGCGGCAGGCGCAAATCCGGCAACGATAACTATTTCGCTGATCACGCCTGAGGGTGGTTTGACGACGAGGGGGGATATTTTCACCATTATCTGCGACGTGAATGTGGCTTCAGGATCCACGGTTCCTGTTGCTTCAGCTGTAACGTACAAAACTGATTTTAAAGATTCAAACGGCGCGTTACTGGTCGGACCGACGCTTAGCGTATATTAAGTTTTATTTCAAGCGGATTAGTGATATATATCCGGTTCAGCAGTGAACCACAGTGCTCACCCAGGGCACTGTGGTTTTTCATTTCCAGACAAGGAGCATCACCCGGTATGATTTCAGCAACAAACGTAACCCTTGCATATGGCAAGCGGGTTCTCTTCAAAGACGTCAACATCAAATTTACGCCCGGTAACTGTTATGGTCTGATTGGTGCCAACGGAGCCGGCAAATCAACATTTCTCAAGATCCTTTCGGGGGAGATAGAAGCAGATAAAGGTGAAATCAGTGTCGGTGCCCGTGAGCGCATAGCGGTCCTGCGGCAGGATCAATTCGCGTTTGACGAAGAGACGGTTTTCAATACCGTTATTCTGGGACATAAAAAACTGTATGATGTCATGGTCGAACGGGATGCCATCTATGCAAAAGCCGAATTTTCTGAAGAAGACGGTGTCCGTTCTGCAGAGCTGGAGAGCGAGTTTGCCGAGATGAACGGATATGAAGTTGAATCAGAGGCTGCCGTCCTTTTGAATGGTCTTGGCATATCTGAAGAGTTGCGCAACAAACAGATGAAGGATCTGGAGGCGGGCGACAAGGTACGTGTTCTGTTGGCTCAGGCGCTGTTTGGCAACCCGGATGTGCTGCTGCTTGACGAACCGACCAATAACCTGGATCTCAAATCGATCAGATGGTTGGAAGATTTTCTGTACCGTTTCCCCAATACCGTCATCGTGGTCTCCCATGACCGCCACTTCCTGAATCAGGTCTGCACGCATACTGCTGATATCGATTTCGGCCGGATTCAGGTGTATGTCGGTAACTACGACTTCTGGTACCATGCCGCCCAGCTGAACTTAAAGCAGAAACAGAATGAAAATAGGAAAGTGTCTGAAAAAGCTGACGAACTTAAAGCTTTTATCCAGCGCTTCAGCTCGAATGCCTCCAAAGCCAAACAGGCCACCTCACGTAAAAAACTGCTCGACAAGCTGACACTTGAGGATATGCCGGTCTCATCCCGCAAATATCCGCATGTAGTCTTCAAGCCGGAGCGCGCCTGCGGCGATATAATTCTGGAAATTCAGGGCCTCAGTAAGCAGATTGATGGTGTGCAGGTTCTGGATAAACTGGATTTGATTGTACGCAAAGGGGACAAGATCGCGTTTGTGGGGGGCAATACCCTGGCCCGAACGACACTGTTCCAGATCCTGGCCGGTGAGCTGGAACCGGACAATGGTACATTTCGTTGGGGCGTCACCATCTCCAGCGCTTATTTCCCCAAGGAAAACAGCAGTTATTTTGAAAAGGATCTGACTCTGATCGACTGGCTCGGCCAGTATTCACCCCCTACCGAGGGCGAAACTTTTGCGCGCGGTTTTCTTGGGCGGATGCTCTTTTCCGGTGAAGAGGCGATGAAAAAGACCAGTGTGCTCTCCGGAGGCGAACGGGTGCGCTGTATGCTGTCGCGCATGATGCTGACCGGTGCCAATACGCTGATCCTAGATGAACCGACCAACCACCTGGATTTGGAGTCAATCACCGCTTTAAATGACGGGCTGATCGCCTACAGTGAAGTAATACTTTTTGCATCGCATGACCACGAATTTGTCTCCACCATAGCCGACCGGATTATTGAGATTACACCGGGTGGCGTGATTGACCGGGTCATGGGTTTTGAAGAGTATCTGGAAAGTGAGGATGTCAACCGTGAGCGTGACGAGATGTATCACGGTCACGCCGATTTGAGTCTGTAGTCAGCTATGATAACAAGCCACAGGGATCTCCCCTTGTGGCCTGTTTTGTTATGGAGACAATATGATGTCAACCTCAACGCTCCAGATTGATTGGCTGCCGCCCGATCTTGAGGAGGAACGCTGGGAGTTTTTCAATCACCCGGCCAAGCAGGAGTGGTACCGTTTACATGCCGTTACCTGGGAGCAGATTGTTACCCGATTTGCCAAAGGGGCTCTAACTCCCTATCCGCGCGCCGCAACAATCGGTGCACTTCCTGTTGCCCTTTCGTATCACACGTATGAAGAGTATCAAACCTATCTGGCCCGCGCAAAACGAGGCTACCGCAAGAATTATTCCCGTATGGAAGATACATTGCAGGAGGCCGGGCAGTTGAGCCTTCCAGTTCCCATTATCCTGGCCTGCAATGGAGAAGGTTTACTCTTTTCCGGTTACCGGCGGCTCTGTCTGGCCTGGAATTACGGTATGCAGCCGTATGTCTGGTTGGTTAACCTATGAATGTATCACATTGTTTTTTTCTGTAACTCTCCTGTTACATTAGAAATAATGACTTTTTGCTGTTGTTATGATAGGTGTAACGCCGTTGTTGATTGTGTCGCAGATACACTCTGTTTAGTACGTCACAATTTTTGTCGAGTTTGCTGCTCATGCGTTCTGTCAGTCCGGTACTTATTCTATGCAGGAATCCTGTCATGCGTAAAAATTCTGTAAGGATCACCTGATGCAATCAAATATAAAAGATAAGATGGCACTTCTGGTTGCCGGTGACTTCGTGGCAATGGTAGCTGCGTTTTTGTTGGCACTCTTTTTCGGACACAGAGGTGCTTTTACAGAAAAGCTGATTTTATCAAACGTTTTTGGCTCAGCAGTGCTTATTTCTTCTGCGCTTATTGTCTTTTTCATCATCGATGCCTACTCACTTCATCGGACTCTGTTGCGCTTAATGCGTCAGAGTCTGGTTATCATTCTTGGTCTTATTCTGAGTTCTATAGCTACAACATTCATTTTCTTTTTCTTTCGCGATGCGGTTCCGCGCGGAGTTTTTCTTCTTTTCTATCTGTTCTCGGCATGTCTGATTCTCGGATTGCGATATGTTACTGCCAAACAGGTGAAGACGCCGATATGCAGGATGTTGATCATCGGTGGTTGCGGAGGACGCAGCTCATTTATCGAAAATCTGATCGACGGCAACGATTATCTCTGTTCACACATTGTCGGTATGCTGTCTGATATTCCGGAAGAGAAGAAGAGGACGAAATGTCCACAACTCGGTAGTATCAATGAACTGTTGAGCGTTGTTGCAACCCATAAAATTGACACTGTTATCGTAGCCAGTAAAAAAGTCAGCGATGATTTGGCACGCCTGCTGGTAGAGTGCATGCAGATGAAGGTTCGGGTATCAAGCTTTTCACGCACCGTGGAAGAAATATCAGGGCAGATTCCGATTAATTACCTTGATGACAACTGGTTTATTCTCGAGCTGAGTAATCAGAACAAACGCTATTTCTGGCTTGCCAAACGCTACATTGATATCGGTATTGCGATTGTCGGCATCATATTGGCTTTTCCGCTGTTTTTGATTGCCGCTCTGGCGATCAAACTTGATTCATCAGGCCCGGTATTTTTTACCCAGATGCGGGCCGGTCGGGACAACAAACCTATCAAGGTTTGGAAACTGAGGACCATGTTTGATGGTACTGATAAAGACAACGTCCAATGTACCGTGGATAATGACACGCGTATCACCAGGGTGGGTAAACTGCTGCGAAAGATTCGCTTTGATGAAATTCCCCAACTGCTCAACATACTCAACGGGGAAATGAGTCTGATTGGTCCGCGCCCGGAAGCGATCAGCCTGGTTGAAAAGTATATCGAAGCGATACCCTATTATCTTGAACGTCATATGGTTTCACCCGGCATTACCGGATGGGCGCAGATCAACTATCGCTACGCCAGTACGATTGAAGATACCCGCCAGAAGCTGATGTATGATTTTTACTATATAAAAAATCGCAGCCCCATGCTTGATACGGTTATTTTTCTGCGTACCATCCGTACGGTTCTGACCGGAAAGGGCGCTATGTAGAGGTCGGGGAAATAGCGTTTATGAAAACTGTTATCAAACATCTTAAAGGAACATTTTTAGCCGGCATCTTCATCATTATCCCATTCGGGATTACAATCTTTATCCTCAAATTCCTCTTTAATTTTGCCGACGGAATTCTGGGCAGTCATCTTGATCGTCTGATGGTATTTTACGGCCGCAGTGATGGGCATATCCCCGGAATCGGCATGATCACCGCTGCTGCGGTGATCTACCTGACCGGTCTGGTGGCGACCAATGTGATCGGGAAGCGTCTACTGAAACTGGGCGACGAACTGATGATCCGGATACCGCTGGTCAAATCGATCTACACCTCAAGCAAACAGCTTATTAAGGTTTTCAAAGATGGCGGCTCATCGTATCGTCGGGCGGTTTTTGTCGAGTGGCCCCGGCCTGGTGTACGTGCTGTGGGATTTGTAACAGCTGAGTTGGAGCGGGATGGTGAACAGTACGTTGTCGTGTACATACCGACCATGCCGAATCCGACGTCCGGTTTTGCGCTCTGGTTTCGCAAGTGTGATGTTTTTGAAAGCGGTATGACAGTTGAAGATGCCGTGAAATTTGTGGTGTCGGGCGGTGTGGTGATTCCGTTGGAATCCCGGACGCCGAATTAAGGAGTTTTTCGTGTATCAAGCACCTGAAAATGCGGCTCATGCGATTGGAGCTGACAGCAGCAAGCCTCTTACCATTTTGTTGTGGCTGGCAGTTTCTACAGGTTGGACCGTCTCTGTTTTCTCGGTAATTGAGGAGATGTGTCTGGCAACGGCGTGCAGTGATGCTGCCAGTTTTACTCTTTTCGGAGTCGGTCTGGGGCTGTTCGGCATAGTCTATTTCAGCGGTATTCTGCTGCTGCTCTGGCTGCGTAAAAAGGTTTATTGGTCAAGCTGGCTGCTGGCAGCAGTGGTTTTTTCCGGAATAGGTGCAGAGCTGCGATTGCTCTGGATCCAGAAATACATTATCGGCAGCTGGTGTCCGCTCTGCGTGACGATCTGTGCTGCACTGACCTGCACTGCACTGCTGCTGGTGATCGAAAAAATCAGGTTTACGCGAGCGGGGCAGGGGAGAGCGAAGGACCTGGCCGGCTGGCTGTCGTTGGTGACGATAATGGCTGCTATTGGTTTGGCAGTCGCTTTAATCGGTGTCAAAGCACTATCGGTATAACGTCATCCCTAATAGAAGTTTACTGGAGTTGAGCGGTTCATTGGGTGCGGCAGTTCCGGCGTTGGAGATATGATGATAGCGGTACTCTGCCATAAGGGCCAAATCCGGGCGGATAAAATACTGCAGGCCGGTCCCCCCCTGATACGAATAGTCGAGCCGCGAGCCCATACTCGGCAGTCCCAGGTCCACAAAGAGCACTCCTCCACCGGCAAAAATATAGGGTGCCAGATCCTTGATGCTGGTAAACTTCCAACTCCCCAATAGGTAACCGCCGGTCATGGAACGCCCCCCCTGATCAATCGCCAAGTGATAGGGGACCTCCATCAGCAGCTCATGGCGCCCCTGATACCAGCTGCCGACACCAACTTCCTGTGACAGAAAATACCCGTAGCGCGCAATCAGATCCCAGGTCTGGACTTGCGTGCGGGTAGCTCCGAAATACCGGTGTGTAATGCCATAGCCGGAGAGCAGAGCCGCTTCACCCGTGGCGGTAGCGACATCCGCAGCCTGGATGTTTGAAACAGAGGAATGAAAAAAAATGAATATAATCAACCCGATTTTCAATATCCTGAATATGTTTTTTAAACAAATACGTGAAGCACGGAGCAACGGAGCAACGGAGTAAAATCTTAAGATGATCTTTTTGAAATCACAGAGTTTTGCGGACCTCTCCGTTGCTCTGTTGCTCCGTGTTATTCCGATTGTTGTTTGTAGGCTTACCATTTCTGTTTCATCTCCAATGCCAGTATCGCGGGCAAATTTTTCAGGAACATCATGATGCTGCGCGGGGAGCGCCAGAGCATACTGGTGTAACCCCAATGGATGCGGGTACGCCGGTAAAAGCGGCTGATAAACTCATTGTAGAGCCGTTCCAGCTGCTCCTTGCTCATACCGTGCGGTATGAATACGAAGTTCATGCAGTTCATCAGCGGCCAGTTTTCATCAAATTCACCCTGTTCGCGAATCGATGCGTAGATCGGTGCTCCGGGGAACGGCGTAAACTTGGTGACGTTGATCTCTTCCAGAGGCAGCGAGAGTGCATAGTCGATCGTGCGGCGGATAGCAGTTTCATCCTCGCCCGGCAGTCCAATCATGAAGAGCCCCTTGACCCGCATACCGGCATCCTTGACCATCTTCAGCTTTTGTCCGACCTCATCCAGTCCAAAAAATTTACGATGTTTTTTAACAACCTCCGGATCACCTGATTCGATACCGAAGTTGACCTGCCAGCAGCCGGAATGTTTCAGCAGCTTCAGCAGTTCCTGGTCGACATGCTCTAACCGCGCGATGCAGTTATAGGTTACTTTCACGCCGCGCTGCTCCTTTAATTCGCAGAAGCGGGCTACCCGTTTGCGGTCGAAGGTGAACAGGTCGTCATAGAAGAAAACATGGCGGATGCCGTAGCGGCTGCTGAGCATGGCGATATGCTCGATAATGTAATCCGGTGAGTTGAACCGGAAACCGCGCGAGAAGACCGAACGGTCGCAGTAGGAACAGGCGTAGGGACAGCCCCGGCTGGAGATGATGCTGGTGTTGGGCGCGGTCGGGAAACTGAACAGCGGCAGCGTGTAGCGCTCCGGAAAACCGGGCAGCAGGTGATAGGCGGGGAAGGGGAGTTCGTCCAGGTCGGGAATCAGCTCGCGCGTCGAACTCAGAGTTCCGCTGCCGTTCTTGCGGTAGGCGATGCCGGGAATCTGATCTCCATACCGGCCGTCGCTGCTGGCCAATTCCAGCATGGTCTGTTCCCCTTCACCGATCACCAGATAATCAAGAGCCGGGAACGAGTCCAGCAGCGCGGGGCCCATCGTACAGGCGTGGGCGCCACCTGCAACAGTTATGATCTTCGGGCAGCGCTCTTTGAGCAGCTCCGCCACTCGATACCCTTCCATAAATGAAGAGGTGGTGCAGGAAAAACCGACTATATCCGGATTGATGCGAATTACTTCTTCAATGACAGCTTCAGGTGTGAGCTGTGTGGCATAGCAGTCCAGAATCTCGACCGGGATGCCATGCTTCTCCAAAACGGCAGCGATGCTCATGATTCCCAGCGGGGGCATCAGATTGAAGATCGTGGTGATGTCCCGCATGCCGGGCAGCCAGTTACTGCCATGAGGATGAATAAAAAGAACCTTCATGTTTTAGGAACCTGTTTCGGATTGTTTTTTTCAGTAACCTGTGACTGCAAAAACTCGATGAAATCGATTGAGCGGTAGACAAAGCGCAGGTTGAAGCGGCTTTCATAGAGCAGCAGTGAGGAGGCGGCAAACAGAAACAGGCCGCCGCTCAGGGCGATCAGGGTCGGAATCCAGGCTGTTGAGTTGCTGCCGTAGGCCACATTAACGGCAATCGCCAGGCTGGCGGCAACAAAGCAGAGTGTGGCCGAATAGAGCGATACCATGGCTTTCTGGATCAGCGTTGCCCGTCGCCGCTGCAACTCTATTTGACCATGCAGGTGCTGCATGCGCACCTCTGGATGCGAGATGTTGCCGGTCACAATGGCTTCAACTTCGCCCTTCATGACATTGACCCGATCGAAGATCCGTCCCAGGCGGGCCGACGTAGAGAAAATGAGGGTCCCACAGGCCGAGATCAGAACAGCCGGAGTGATCATCGAGGTCAGGATGCGCGAGCTGGAGAGCGCTTCCAGAATTTCTTTGTCAGGTAGCGTCATAGTCAGTCCCGGTACCGTTTTACAAGATCACCGTAGGCATCAATGCGTCGGTCGCGCAGAAACGGCCAGATGCGGCGAACCTGCTCACTGCGCTCCAGATCCAGCGTCACCGCGATAATCTCTTCGTCGTCGCATGATCCCTCGGCCAGCAGTTCTCCCTGCGGTCCGGCTGCAAAACTGCTGCCCCAGAATTGTATGCCGCTCTCCGCTTCTGCTGAAACCGTTTCAAGGCCAACCCGGTTAACCGCCAGCAGCGGCAGACCGTTGGCAATGGCGTGGCCGCGCTGCACGGTTATCCAGGCTTCTCGTTGGCGCTGCTGCTCATCAGCCGGATCGGCTGGATCCCAGCCGATGGCGGTCGGGTAGATCAGCAGGTCGGCACCGGCCAGCGCCATGAGTCGGGCCGCCTCCGGGTACCATTGATCCCAGCAGACCAGCAGTCCCAGATTAGCAACCGAGGTTTTGATCGGGGTAATGCCGAGATCGCCCGGTGTGAAATAGAACTTTTCGTAGAAGCCGGGGTCATCCGGAATATGCATCTTGCGGTAACTTCCTGCGATCGAACCATCCTTTTCAAGTACGATAGCCGTGTTGTGGTACAGCCCGGCAGCGCGGCGCTCGAAGAGGGATGCTACGATCACGATGCACAGTTCGCGAGCCAGATCACCAAACAGCTGGCTGGAAGGGCCGGGGATCGTTTCAGCCAGATTGCACAGGGCCGGGTCTTCAACCTGGCAAAAATAGAGCGAGGTGTGCAACTCCTGCAAGACAACCAGTTCGGCACCGGCAGCGGCCGCCTGGCGGACCATGCCGACAGTTTTATCGATTGTTGTGCGGCGATCACTGCTGCAGCGCTGCTGGATCAGGGCCACCTTGAGCTGTTTCACGCCAGTACCCCCTGCGGTAGCTGCATGGTCACGCAGTGCAGCGAGCCGTGCTGCTGCAAGAGCGGCAGACAGTCGATACCGATCACCTCACGTCCCGGGAAAGCTCCGGCGATCCGTTGCTGGGCGATGCGGTCATTCTCAGGGTCACGGTAGGTCGGCACCAGCACGGCGTGATTGATGATCAGAAAGTTGGCGTAGGTGGCCGGCAGGCGGTGTGCCTCTTCATCAAAACGGGCGGTCGGCCAGGGGAGCGGGATCAGCGTGTAGGGAGAACCGTCCGGAGCTGTAAAGCCCTTCAGTTCCGCTTCCATCAGTTTGAGCGGCTGGTAATGCTCGTCAAGCGGGCTGTCACAGGCCTGGAAGATGATGGTGTTGTTCGGGCAGATCCGGGCCAGGGTGTCGATATGGGCATCGGTATCATCGCCGGCCAGCCAGCCGTTTTTGAGCCAGAGTAGTCGCGAGGCGCCGAGTAGCGAGGAGAGCGCCTGCGCGATTTCGTTGGCATCCAATTGTGGATTGCGGTTGGGGGAGAGCAGGCATTCAGCAGTAGTCAGGATGGTGCCCAGGCCGTCGCTCTCGATGCTGCCCCCTTCCAGGATCAGGCCGATACTGTTGAGCTTCGGCAGCAGCGCCCCCTGCTGCTTGAGGATGCGTGTGATCTGATTATCATGGTTGGCAGGGAATTTGAGTCCCCAGCCGTTGAATCCGAAATCCATCAGCACCGGCGTATCGTTGTAGATGACGGTCAGCGGACCGAAATCTCGTGCCCAGGTATCATTCGTCGGCATTTCGCAGATGGTAACCTTGTTCAGATCAACGGCAGCCGCTTCCAGATAGCGGGCTGCCGAGGCGGCGTCGGGCGCGGCCAGCAGTACTCGTTCAAAACGGCTGATCTGGCGGATGATCTCGGCAAAAACCGGGCGGACATCATCGAGTATATAGGCCCAGTCGGTCCCTTCATGAGGCCAGGCCAGCAGCACGCCGTCCTGTATTTCCCATTCAGCGGGTAATCGTGGTGTCATTGGTGTCATCTCCTTGGTATTCAGAATCGGCAGCAGTATACCGGCAGAGCCCCTCCGCACGCAAGTGCCGCGTTGATAGAACGACTGACTAACAAGTTTTGCCTTGATTTATCCAGCGGCTTGCATTACTTAAATGTGTCGTTGAACTGTATACAATATCCGTTACAGTACCTATCCCCACCGAAAGGAGAGTATCAATGTCTACCAAGCCGTTTGTGTATCAGGAGCCGTTTCCGCTGTCGAAGGATCAGACTGTCTATCGCAAGATCGAGGGGACCGAAAAGTATATTTCTCTGGAAAAATTCGGTGATCAGGAAGTCATTCGGGTCTGCCCCGAATCACTCGCTATTCTGGCTAAAGAGGCCATGCGTGATGTCTCGTTCACCCTGCGTCCCGAACATAATGAAATGGTGGCCAAGATTCTGACCGATCCTGAAGCCTCTCAGAACGACAAGGGTGTTGCCCTGGCGTTCCTGCGTAATGCTGAAATCTCCGCCAACTTCGAGCTGCCGGTCTGTCAGGATACCGGTACCGCCACGATTGTGGGTAAAAAAGGTCAGCAGGTCTGGACCGGCGTGACTGATGAGGAGTGGCTCTCAAAAGGGGTCTACACGACCTACACGGAAGAGAATCTGCGCTATTCACAGACTGTTGCACTGGATATGTACGAAGAAATCAATACCGGCACCAACCTGCCGGCCCAGATCGATCTGTACGCCACTCCCGGCATGGAATACAAATTCCTCTTTGTTGCCAAAGGGGGCGGATCTGCCAACAAGACCTATCTGTATCAGGAAACCAAGGCGCTTTTGACGCCGGATGCGCTCTTTAAGTTCCTGGTTGAAAAGATGAAAACGCTCGGCACAGCCGCCTGTCCTCCCTATCATATCGCTTTCGCTATCGGCGGCACCAGTGCTGAAGCTTGTCTGAAGCATGTCAAAATGGCGTCTGCCAAATATTATGACGGTCTGCCGACTGCCGGTAATGAGCATGGCCAGGCTTTCCGCGACATCGAACTGGAAAACAGACTGCTGGAAGCGGCCCAGAAACTCGGTATCGGCGCCCAGTTCGGCGGCAAATACTTTGCTCATGATGTGCGCGTCGTCCGCCTGCCGCGCCACGGTGCTTCCTGCCCGGTCGGGATGGGTGTTTCCTGTTCCGCCGACCGCAATATCAGGGCCAAGATCACCAAAGATGGCCTTTTTATCGAGCAGATGGATCGCAATCCGGGTCGTCTGATTCCGGATCAGTATCGCGGCAAACATAGCCACGGTGTCAAGATTGACCTCAATCAGCCGATGGCGGATATCCTGGCAGAATTGAGCAAACATCCGGTTTCCACGCCGCTGCTGTTGACCGGCACGATCGTGGTCGGACGCGACATCGCCCATGCCAAATTCAAGGAGATTCTTGACAGCGGAAAACCACTGCCTGATTATCTCAAAAATCACCCCATTTATTACGCCGGTCCCGCTAAAACCCCGGTCGGTAAGGCTTCCGGCTCATTTGGACCGACCACGGCCGGACGCATGGATTCCTACGTCGGACTGCTGCAGGAGAATGGCGGGTCGATGGTCATGATTGCCAAGGGTAACCGCAGTCAGCAGGTAACTGATGCCTGCAAGAAAAACGGCGGCTTCTACCTCGGTTCGATCGGCGGCCCGGCCGCTGTTCTGGCAGAGGAAAATATCAAGAAGGTCGAATGTATCGATTTCCCGGAACTGGGCATGGAGGCGGTCTGGAAGATCGAGGTCGAAGACTTCCCGGCCTTTATCCTGGTTGACGACAAGGGTAACGACTTCTTTAAACAGCTGGGTCTGTAGAGTGTAGCGATAGTAAGGTTTTTAGTGCATAAACTAATCGGCCACAGAGAAATCTGTGGCCGATTAGTTTATGTGCTCAGCGCCAGATGTGAATTATGCCGCCATCTTGAGGATTTTTCGGCAATAGCTGTTCAGGCTTTCTCCCCGCTGTATCGCCCTGATGGCAAGTGTTTGATGCAACTCTTTTTCGACCCGAAGCACAAATCTTCCGGAATATGATTTTAAGGCTGTCGGTTTTGGAAGTAGCGTGCCATCTGTTTTATACAGCTTAATTGTTTCAGCGACAACTTCACACAGTTCTTTGTATACGGCGGCTTCATCATCGCCATGTACCCCACCGTATAAAACGCCGGGACATGTTCCCACATAACAACCATCATCATCCGACCACTGAACAATCTTAAGATATTCATCACCCGGTTTCATTTTTTTGTCTCCTCTATTGATTCGCGAACAGCCCGTTCCTGATAGGGTTTTGCGTCGCCACCCGGTTTGCCGGAAATCGTGATTGGCATGGAGCCGCGCGGATGCGTAAAATTCCGGTGGCTTCCTTTACCACCCCTGTTGATGAATCCGGCCTTTTCCAGATCGGCTATCAGCTCTCTGATTTTTCTTTGCATGGGTGATGATACTATGGTGATACTATAGTGTCAACAGTGGGAGCGGGATGGATGATAATCTTTTGCTGCAGAACGGTAGTCATACGTAATCAATATAATTTACCGTCATTCTGCTGGAAGTTTTTGTCGGCGGCGTGTGCTATGGGGAGGATGTCTTAATTAACAATTACTGGTTGCCATTTAATGTTTACTCGGTTACAGTTACAATGACAATACGTAATAATCGGAGTACTGAAATGGCATCAGCAGGTAACACAATAGACCATATAACCTTGCAACATCTCGTAGAAGCTGGAACCGTGCAGAGCGCTGAAGTCGTGGGTCAGCCGGGCGGCTGGAAAATCCTTGTTAAATACGGCATGGTAGAACAGGTATTGGCTGCCAGGCGTGGCGCGGTAAGAATATTCAGCAGATTTGAAACCCTTGTCAATTACCTTAAAAATATCGGTATCTCTCAATTCAACGTCAATGCCAGCAACTACGATCCCGCCGAAAAGAGGGCCCGCCCGGACTCTTCGGAACGTATGAAACGTACCTATAGTGCCGCCGATCATGACAAGTGGTTCCGGGAACAGGTAGAAGAGGGCATCCGGCAGGCTGATGCTCCTGATGCGGTGTGGGTATCCAACGACGAAGTAATGGCAATGGGGGCAAAGTTTCGCGAAAAATGGGCTAAAATGGCTGCCGGGAGTGTCGCATGATACTCTCGTGGGGAACGGTAGCTATCAATGAGCGATATGACCAACTGGACTATATCGCCATGGATGACCCACGTGCGGCAATCTCTCAAGATCATGAGATTGAACAGCAGACTAACCTGCTTACTACATAGCCTGAAATGGGGCGTGTCGGGAGAGTTAAGGGAACTCGCGAGTTGGTTATCAGCCGTTCTCCGTTCATTGTAGTATATCGTATTAGAGGGGAGCGCATCGAGATACTGCGATTTCTTCACGGGGCGCAGAAATGGCCCAGAAATCCGTAAGAGTGCTATCCCTTTGTTTCGTGGCAGAATACCAGGTCAATTTTCCAGCGCCATGCTGTTCCAGATAGCTCTGATTTAGTATAGTTAAAGAATAAATACAAACTGAAAACGCCGCGAAGCCCTGTTTTATAGGGGCTCACGGCGTTTTAGTTTTGTCGTTTTGTCAAATGCGTAGACGCGACATATACGGGGTACTTTTTAATGTGCCGGAAAGCCATCAGCTTGGCTAATAACATCGGCTATCCAGGCATTAACACTTTTGCCGGATGCTTTTGCCAATGTCACCGCCTTGTCATGAAGTTCCTGCGGTAGACGAAGATTGAATCTGCCAGAAGTCTTTTTATACGGAGAAACACCCTCTTCCGCACACATTTCAAAAAAAACCTTCATTGAAACCTCACCTTCCCGGCGAAGACCTTCAATATCGGTGGCATAAAAATCTGCTCCCCCATTCAGGCCAACAAATTCACCTCGAAACATATTGATCTCTGGATCGAATGCTATCACCGCTTTTACTCCGTTGATTTCCAAAACATTCATCATGGTCTCACCCCATTTTCTTCGAGCCATTTACGGATACTCACAACTGCTCCCTTGTCTGTATCTGGCGATGGGTGTGGACGGTGAAACACCCGGCGTTCGCCAAACAAACGCACACCAACTCGCGAACCTTCCCGCTCCGTTATCTCTGCTCCAAGCTCATTGAAAAGTCCCTCAATGTCACTCCATTTCAAGTTTGCGCTGGGAGGATGCAAAAAGAGTAGCTCAATTGTTTTTCTGTGTTTACGTTTCATTTTCAGTATGATGCCAAATTATGGCACCATTGTCAAATTGATTTCTGTGTTTTAATTTTCGGGAAAAAAATAGCTGAGTATGAGACATACACATTTCAATTAGTCAAAAATATAGGTCTGGTACCTCTAAGTATCTTTTTATTAATGTTTAAAAACGGAGCAAGAATAACTGAATAGAAGATTGCAGATAATATCGAACGTATTATACTATCTGGAATAGCGGCTGGCGGCATGACAATTGAGAACGTCAACATTGAAGCGAGCATACAATCGGCAAAAGAGCTAATCGCCAAAGAGAAGAATCTATCTCCGGCACTCAAGGTTGCTCTTGATGTTCTGCTTCTTCTGGTCACCATATTGACAAACCGCCTGGGACTCAACAGCAAGAATAGCAGTAAGCCGCCGTCAACTGATCCTAATCGGAAAAGGAAGCTCAAAGAGCCGGGCGATCGAAAGCCTGGTGGTCAGCACGGTCATATTGGAACCACACTCAAGCAGGTTTCTGATCCTGATGAGATCAAGAACATCAAGCTGGACAAGAGTACATTGCCACCCGGCAGTTACAGAATTACTGGCTACGAGACTCGTCAGGTTGTCGATATTGACATCAGCACGTTTGTTATTGAATGGCGAGCCGAGGTTGTTGAACACCAAAATGGCAAACGCTATGTTGCCCATTTTCCCGAGGATGTAACCAGACCGATTCAATACGGTGTCGGAGTTAAGAGCACCGCTGTTTATATGTCCCAGTATCAACTTATTCCTTACAACCGTGTCGAGGAACAGTTTCAGGATCAGATGGCTATTCCCATCAGTGCAGGCACAATCAACAATTTCAACAAAGTTGCTTTCGAACGTCTTGAAACATTTGAATCATGGCTCAAAGAACAACTGATAGCATCGGTGCTGATACATTGCGATGAAACCGGCATCAATATCGGCGGTAAAAGACGGTGGCTGCACAATGTTTCTAATGAGTGGTTCACTTTCTATTATCCTCACGAAAAGCGAGGATGTGAAGCGAACAACGAGATGGGGATATTACCCATGTATGAAGGCATTATCTGTCATGATCATTGGAAGCCATACTTTAAATATGGCGGACTACACTCACTATGCAACGCTCATCACATACGTGAACTGGAAAGAGCAGCGGAGCAGGATAAGCAAAAGTGGGCAGAGCAGATGATCCTGCTTCTCAAGGAAATCAACAATGCTACCAATGATGCAGGAGGTTGCCTTGAAAAAGCGACATCGGAGCATTATCGGAAACGCTACCGTAATTTGCTGCTTGAAGCTGAACTTGAATGCCCGCCACCTGAAGAACCGGTAGAAAAGAAGAAAGGCAAAACAGCACGAACAACTGCAAGAAACCTTTTGGAACGCCTGAGAGACTTTGAAGAAGAAACATTACGATTCATGGATGATGAAATCGTACCATTCTCAAACAACCAGGCTGAAAACGATCTGAGAATGACCAAGGTTCAACAGAAAATATCCGGATGCTTTCGAGCAATGGAAGGCGCGAAAGTCTTCTGCCGAATCCGGAGTTATCTGTCAACCTGTATGAAACAAGGCGTCACTGCGTCCGAGGGGTTGCGTCTACTGTTTCAGGGGAAGTTCCCCGACTTTATGAATGTGAAAGAACAAGGTGCTGAATAGTTACACGCTTCTTTTCACTCATTGCCTGCTCCTTTTAATTGCAGGCTACCACCTTAAACTATTGTCCGGATTTTGGGGTCCACTATAATGCAACGCTCATCACATACGTGAACTGGAAAGAGCAGCGGAGCAGGATAAGCAAAAGTGGGCAGAGCAGATGATCCTGCTTCTCAAGGAAATCAACAATGCTACCAATGATGCAGGAGGTTGCCTTGAAAAAGCGACATCGGAGCATTATCGGAAACGCTACCGTAATTTGCTGCTTGAAGCTGAACTTGAATGCCCGCCACCTGAAGAACCGGTAGAAAAGAAGAAAGGCAAAACAGCACGAACAACTGCAAGAAACCTTTTGGAACGCCTGAGAGACTTTGAAGAAGAAACATTACGATTCATGGATGATGAAATCGTACCATTCTCAAACAACCAGGCTGAAAACGATCTGAGAATGACCAAGGTTCAACAGAAAATATCCGGATGCTTTCGAGCAATGGAAGGCGCGAAAGTCTTCTGCCGAATCCGGAGTTATCTGTCAACCTG
>Ga0194037_1000313_pt1 | contig 38064 bp, 31 predicted proteins | sample JunL306m_MetaG_FD_148653 | JGI IMG/M metagenome (GOLD analysis project Ga0194037, IMG submission 148653) | Anoxic zone freshwater microbial communities from boreal shield lake in IISD Experimental Lakes Area, Ontario, Canada - Jun2016-L304-6m | ecosystem: Environmental > Aquatic > Freshwater >... | reverse complement strand
TCCCCATCCCCACCCCGACCCTCCCCTTGAAGGGGAGGGAGAAAGCCTGACGTACCTTGAAGGCAACGGAAATCACCATTAATACTCTCTTTTTGACAGGGAAGAATTTCGCCTTTAGTCCCCTCCCCTTCAGGGGGAGGGTTAGGGTGGGGGTGGGGTACAAGGTTGTGCCTTGCCGCCATATCCTTCATCTTCACAAAAATCTTGTCGCCGCTATTGTCCTTGCTCGGCTGCTGCATGGTGGCAAAAAAGATTGGATAGTCGTCCAACTTGGGGCAGAGTTGGTCATCCCACTTCTGCACAAACAGTACACTGGTCTTGGTGCCAGTATGCGGCTTGAACACGTTGCCATGCAGGCCCACAACGGCCAGAATGCGGCACTGGTCAGCCAGGTATTCGCGGATATTTTTATCGCTGGAATTGTTAAAGCGACCCTGCGGCAACACAATTGCCATACGCCCGCCCGGCTTGATGAAGCTTAGGTTTCGCTCGATAAACAGGATATCGCGACCGACATTGCTTTGGTCTTTGACCTTCACCTTGCGGAAGGTGCCGTCGGCCATTTTGTAAATGGTTTCGTGGCTGACGCGCAGGAATTCTGGGAAGGTTGGGGTGCGAAGGGTTACATCCTCAATATTCTTGTCGTACTCATCTACTTTATTTATCTTGTCCAGGCTGACCGTTCGTGCCAATTCATATTTAGAAAGGATGCGGGTCTCTTTGATATCACCCGCAAAAGGTGGATTTGCCATGAGAATGTCAAATGAGAAATCGCGGTTTTGATCTTTTTCCTCACGCATTTTGCGCAGCTTTTTCCAACCCTCACCGTAAATGTCCGTCCACTCCTGGTCCTTGGTCTTTTCGTCCCAGCGTTCGTAATCAAGTGTATTCAGGTGCAGCACGTTGGTTTGCCCGTCTCCGGCGATCAGGTTCAGTGTTCGTCCTACACGCACAGCTTTCTCATCAAAATCAATGGCAAATACTTTGTCCTGCACATACGTTTCGCATCGGGCGGGCTTTTTTTCGGTGGTGAAGAGGTGACTTTTATTCAGCCCCTCGTCTTTCATGATCTGCTCCCACACATGAAAGATCGTGTGAACAGGAAAGCCGCAACTACCGGCGGCGGTGTCGATCATGGTTTCATGCTCTTGAGGGTTAAGCATCTTGACGCACATATCAATCACATAGCGTGGGGTGAAGTACTGCCCTTTCTCGCCCTTGCTGCTTTTGTTGATCAGATATTCGAAAGCCTCATCCACCACGTCCAGATTGGAGTTAAACAACTTTACACCTTCCAGAGACGATACACAGACGGCAAGGTGGCTGGGCGTGAGATCAATTTTCGCTCCTTCAGTAAATACTCCCTCCCACTTGCCCCGCGCTTTGTCGAACAGATCCTGAATTTTGGCTTTCAATTCTGTTTCGGTGTCGCCGTAATTCTTGAAAACAAGGAACCGTTTTTTGTCGCGTCCGCTTTCCATTTCGTCATACAGCTTGGTAAATACCAGCTTGAACAATTCCTCAAATACGTCAACTCCGGCATTGGCGAGAACCTCGTCCTCCATCTCCAAAATCAGGTCTTTAAGCGATTTCTTCTGATTGACAAGTTTGTCCAACTTTATCAGGTCGTCAATCGTCCAGCGTGCGGTCAGGATGTCGGAAAGTTTCTCAAGTGCCGATGGGATGGCGGGAATATCTTCAAAATAGTTCGGGTCTTTGCGGTGATAGAACGAAATACTGTCGCCGTTGCTCCACACGCCCATCGGAGCGCCGGTAGCATTGCAATATGATTTTAACTGTTCTTTGCCATCTTTGAGCTTGGGTTTTTTCAGCTCCACCATGATGTACGGATCAGTGGTGCGGATTGCGTCAAAAACACAAATATCAGCGCGTTTTTTCTCACGACCAAAGGTGACACCATATTCCAGTTCCATACGGTTCACGGGATACCCAAGGTCGTCTTTGAGCACCATGACAAACAGCTGCCGAATTATTTCTTCGTGTGTGAGCTTAATCGGCTTACCACGCACCAGGCACGTTACGTAAGGCGCGGTACTCTTGCCCGAGCCCTTCATCGTAATACTTGCCTCTAATGCCTGGATTTGAGCCGACTTGAATTGTGTAAGCTTGTAGGCGCTGTCTTTGAGAAGTTCGGCGAGTGAGATTGACATGAAGATTTCCTGTATGAGGTGTGAAGTAATTTTTATCAAACGGTGAACCGTCTAAAAATATATGTTGCTGCCGTTTATTCCCACGGATTACAAACCCTGACCTGGCATCTCTCGATATCCCTGACATTGCGCGTTACCACAACCAACCCGTGAGCCTTTGCCGTGGCGGCGATGAGCGAATCCATCACATGAAGCGTCTCTCCCTTACGCTCAGACTCCCCCTGCAACCGCCCCCAGATCAGCATAGCTTCCATATCAACATCAATAATCCGTCCCGTAAAACGCAGGGCAAGATCATGCTCAACCCACGCCTGAAGCTCATCTTTTCGCGCACTATCCGGAAACTTACCTATTCCCTTCTGTAGCTCTCCAATGGTGAGGACACTCAAGAAAAGGCCCTGCTCATCCTGTGAATCAAGCCAATTAACAACCGCTGGATGTGGCACCTTCTTTACCAATTCGGAAATCAGGCAGGTATCGAGAAGATATTTCACAAATCCACCTCACGCGGTAAGTCGAAGCTTCGGCTGACATCAAGCTCAACGCCATACAGCGGGGAGTGTTCAAAAAAAGTCGATAAACCAACCCGTGGCAGTGTCAATTTCCGGTACTCCTCAAAAGAGACAACTACCGCAGCTGGTTTACCCCTCAAGGTGATGGTCTGAGGGCCGTCATGCAAGGCAGAATCCACCACCTGGCTCAAACGATTCTTGGCCTCCTGAAGCTGCCATTCCCGGTCGTGGTGCAATCGAGTTGCTTTATGTGCTTTCATTTTGAACCTCCGAATTATAGCTAGACTGTCTAGCTCTGAAAAGATAGCACAACTTTGCTTTGAATCAAGCTAATTCGAAGTGTCTTTCTCAACTTTCAACCCCTCGTCAATCGCTCCAACAGCAGATCCTCAAGATTCCTCCGGCTATCGAACACCGCAGTTACATGGACACTATTTCCGTCAATGCGATACATGATGCGCCAGGGAGAGAGAATCAGCTCGCGGTATTGGACGATGCCGTGTTGCACGAGTTCAGGAACTACCCTGCCTTTAGTGGGAAAATGGTGAAGAGTCGCGGCGCGTTCGCGAATCCGGGTAAAAACTGCCAGCGCCGTATCAATGCTGTCGCCGGCAATGAAGTCAATAATGCCATCCAGATCAGCTTCTGCTGTTTTGGTCCAAGCAACCCGGAAAGAAAAATTCGGCGGTGTCATGCAGTCTCTTTCCTGCGTGCCGTCAACCTCGCCTCAATACGGGAAAAAACTTCATCCTGCTCGACCAGACGCCCGGCGCGGATATCCTCTTCTCCCTGTACCATCAGTTTAAGCAACGCAATAGTATTTCTCGTACTTTCGTAACTGACTGGATCCTGCAAAACGGCACGGGCCAAGCCGTTTTGGGTTATTATTACCGGCCTGCGTGTTTCATTAACTTGCTGAAGCAGGTGGGCGGCATTACCCTTCAGGTAGGTTACTGGTTGAATATCTTCTATAAGATTCATGGTGCACCTCCGTAACTAATTACGTACCATATTCGGTCGTGTCGCTGCAAGCTATCATCTGAAAAACAGCTTTTCACATTCTTCAAACAAATTGCATTATTCCTTCGCTTTTAGTATAGTGCCGCGCCTGTTATTATTACCCCACTTGTACGCAGCAAGGATCCGACTGATGAAAGAAATTCTCTCCGGCAACGAGGCCATTGCCCGTGGCGCCTATGAAGCGGGTTGTCTCGTGGCGTGCGCGTATCCCGGCACCCCCTCAACTGAAATTCTCGAAAATACCTTACAGTACAAAGAAATTAATTCATCCTGGGCCCCCAATGAAAAAGTAGCGCTAGAAGTTGCCATCGGTGCTTCCTTCGGCGGCGGTCGAGCGCTCTGTACGATGAAGCATGTCGGCGTCAATGTGGCTGCGGATCCGCTCTTTACGCTTTCATATACCGGCGTGCGGGGCGGTCTTGTCCTGGTAGCGGCCGATGATCCCGAGATGCACTCTTCACAGAATGAGCAGGACAGCCGCAACTATGCCAAATTTGCCAAAGTGCCGATGCTGGAACCGGCCGACTCGCGCGAATGCAAGGAGTTTACTCGCCTGGCGTTTGAGATGTCCGAGCAGTATGACACACCGGTTATGCTCAGAAGCAGTACCCGCATTTCGCACGGAAAATCGGTTGTTGAACTGGGTGAACGGGTGACCGGCCTGCCGTTGCCGAAACTTGAAAAAAATCCGGCCAAACTGGTCATGCTGCCCGGTAATGCCCGTGTCCGCCATCCGTTGGTCGAACAGAGTCTGGTCGATCTTTCCAAAGCGGCCGCAACACTGCCGCTCAACCGCATGGAGCTGCGCGATAGCAAGGTCGGCATCATAACGGCCGGCATCTGTTATCAGTATGTTCGCGAAGTGTTGCCGCAGGCTTCCACGCTTAAACTCGGTCTGGTCCATCCGCTTCCGCACGATCTGATCCGTGAGTTTGCCGCTCAGGTTGAAACGCTCTATGTGGTTGAAGAGCTTGACCCGTTTATCGAAGAACAGGTCAAATCGATGGGGATCACGGTTATCGGTAAGGAGATCATATCTTTGTGCGGTGAATTGACCCCCGGACGTCTTAGAACCGCTTTCGGTCTGCCGCAAACGGAAGCCGTCGCAGCAGAAAAAATGCCGGGCCGCCCGCCGAATATGTGTCCTGGCTGTCCGCACCGGGGTGTGTTCTTTGCGCTCAACCAACTGAAAGCCTACGTAACCGGAGATATCGGCTGTTATACACTTGGCTTCATGCCGCCGCTCTCCGCCATGGATACCTGTGTCTGCATGGGTGCCTCAATCGGTATGGCGACCGGAGTTGCCAAGGTTGTTTCCGACGAGGAAAAGAAAAAAGTCGTGGCGGTAATTGGTGATTCTACCTTTCTGCACACCGGTATCAACGGTTTGATGGACATGGTCTACAACAACTCACCCGCCACGGTAATCATTCTCGACAACAGTATTACCGCCATGACCGGTCGCCAGGATAATCCGGCCACCGGTTTTACGTTGATGGATGATCCGGCGCATGCCGTCAATATTCCGCTGCTCTGCAAGGCGCTGGGGGTCAAGCATATTCGTGTTGTCAATCCACTGGATCTGGAAGAGACCAAACGGGTGATTGCCGAAGAGATGGAGCGGCCGGAGACCTCCGTGGTCATTACTGACAAGCCCTGCGTACTGATCAAGCGCGAAGACGTTTTTCAAATAGGTCCGGTGTACACGGTTAACGCTGATGCTTGCACCGGGTGTCGCGCCTGTCTGAAGATCGGCTGCCCGGCCATCGAGTGGCGTCCGGCCGGAGATGGTAGTAAAAAGGGGAAGGCCGGCATTGATCCGCTGCTCTGTACCGGTTGCGATGTCTGCCGCCAGCTCTGCAAATTCAACGCAATCGGGAGTCTGAAATGAGCCGCGACATTACAAATATTTTGCTGGTAGGTGTCGGAGGGCAGGGCATTTTGCTGGCATCCGAAATCCTTGCCGAAGCGGCCATGCTGGCCGGTTTTGATGTCAAAAAAAGCGAAATCCATGGCATGTCCCAGCGTGGCGGCAGCGTTGTTTCGCATGTCCGTTACGGTACAGAAGTTTTCTCTCCGATTGTGCCGGAGGGGGAGGGGGACATTCTGTTCGGTTTCGAACTGATGGAGACCGCCCGTTCGCTGCCGTTGCTCAAGCCGGGTGGAACTGTTGTTGCCAACGATCTGCAGATATCGCCACCATCTGTTTTGATGGGGCAGGAATCTTACCCTGCCGGGCTGGCAGAGCGCATCAAGAGTCAGTTTGCTGACTTTTTGCTGGTTGACGGACAATATCTGGCGACAGAAGCCGGCAATGTCAAAGCTGCCAATACCGTCCTTTTGGGAGCGGTCTCACGGCGGCTCAGCATACCCGAAGAGCAGTGGCTGCAGGCTCTTGAAAAGATGGTGCCAAGGAAAGCTGTGGATGTAAACAAGAAAGCTTTTTTGATGGGACGAGAACTATAACATCCAGTAATCCAGGGAGAACCTAGATACGTGTCTAATCCTGCTTCAGCACAGCAATCAAGTATCAAAGAGTGGCTCGCTAAAGACGCCATGGCGTCCGTTGTCGTTTTTTTGGTGGCCCTGCCGCTCTGCATGGGCGTTTCAATCGCTTCGGGGGTTCCTCCCACTTCTGGTCTGATTACCGGTATTGTCGGTGGCCTCGTAGTCGGTTTTATTGCCGGTTCGCCGTTTCAGGTAAGTGGTCCGGCAGCCGGATTGACGGTACTGGTCTGGCAACTGGTGCAGCAACACGGTTTACCGATGTTGGGAGTGATTATTCTTCTGGCCGGCATCATCCAGATTGCTGCTGGTCTGCTCAAGCTTGGGCAATGGTTTCGTGCTGTTTCGCCGGCTGTCATCCACGGTATGCTGGGAGGGATCGGTCTCTTGATTCTGACCGGTCAGTTTCACGTCATGCTGGACGGCAAACCGCTTGGCCATGGCATCGAAAATCTGGTCGCCATCCCGGATGCACTGATCAATGCTGTCAACGGTGGCGGTTCACCGCTCCAGGCACTGGGTATCGGCGTGTTGAGTATTACCGTAATGGCACTGTGGGGGGCCTATGCTCCCAAAAAGCTTAAGATACTTCCGGCCCCGCTGATTGCAGTTATCATCGCGGTAATTGTGGCATCATCCCTGAAGTTGAATATCAAGTTCGTCAGCGTACCGGACAACATCTGGTCCGTAATCCAGTTCCCGACAATGGAAAGTTTCAAGCATGTCTTCGAGACTCCCATTTTAGTGGCCGCTTTTTCAGTTGCCTTCATAGCCAGTGCCGAAACGCTGCTCTGTGCCAGTGCTGTCGATCAGATGCACCAGGGACAGCGCACAAAATATGATCGGGAGTTGACCGCGCAGGGAGTTGGTAACGCTATCTGCGGTCTGTTTGGCGTGTTGCCGATGACCGGTGTTATCGTACGTTCAGGAGCCAACATCGAGGCGGGAGCTAAAACGCGCGCATCCGCAATTTTTCATGGGGTGTGGCTCTTGTTGTTCGCTTCGGTACTGCCGTTTACGCTGCGTTATATTCCGGTTTCCTGTCTGGCTGCGGTACTGGTCTTTACCGGCTATAAACTGGCGTACCCCAAGGCAATTCCCAAGCTGCTGGAGTTCGGCAAGAGCGAAGTGGCAATCTACATCGCCACGGTTGTCGTTATCGTTGCTACAGATCTTCTAAAAGGGGTCGTACTGGGGCTGCTGTTATCGTTGTTCAAGCTTTTGTATGTTTTTTCACAACTCGATATCGAGCATGAGGAAGATACTGCTAACAACTGTACCCATCTGCGTCTGTCCGGTTCCGCTACGCTGATTCGACTACCGATGCTGGCTGCTGCGTTGGAGCAGGTACAACGGGGCAGCGAGGTACACGTCCACTTTGAGAATCTGGATTATATTGATCACGCCTGTCTTGATCTGTTGAGCAGCTGGGAGAAACAGCACGAAGCGAGCAATGGCAAGCTGGTTATTGAATGGGATGAGCTGTCCTGGAAATTCCACCAGCGACGCACCGGAGCACAGAAGGCAACATCGTAAGGATATGAGGTAACACGGTATGTTTTACAATGAGGAATTCGAAACGTTACCACGCCCGGCTCTGGAAGCGCTGCAACTTAAGCGGCTGCAGTCAACGCTTGAAAGAGTATATGCCACGGTTCCGTTTTACAAAGCGGCGTTTGACGCTGCTAAAATCCTGCCATCGCAGGTGACAAGTCTGGCAGATCTGCAAAAGCTCCCTTTCACCACCAAGCAGGATATGCGTGATTCCTATCCGTACGGTTTGTTTGCCGCTCCGATGGAGGAGATTGTCAGGATCCATGCATCCAGCGGCACGACCGGCAAACCGACGGTGGTCGGCTATACTAAAAAGGACATCGAGGTGTGGTCGGAACTGATGGCGCGCTCGTTTGTCTCGGCCGGGGCTCATCGGGGCGATATTATCCACAATGCCTACGGTTATGGTCTCTTTACCGGCGGGCTTGGAGCCCACTACGGTGCCGAACTGCTGGGTGCATCTGTTATTCCGATCTCGGGTGGTAATACTAAACGTCAGATCATGATCATGAAGGATTTTGGCTCGACAGTACTAACCTGCACACCGTCATATTCGCTCTTTCTGGCTGAAGAGGCCAGGGCCGAAGGCATTGATTTCAGAAATTTGAAATTGCGGGTCGGTATCTTCGGCGCGGAACCCTGGTCAGAGGCGATGCGCACCGAAATTGAGGAGAAGCTTAATCTGTCGGCGATCGATATCTACGGCCTGTCTGAAATTATGGGACCGGGTGTCGCCATCGAGTGTATTGAGGCCCAAAACGGGCTCCACATCTGGGAGGATCATTTCATTCCTGAAATCATCAACCCGGAGACAGGCGAGCAGGTGGCTGAAGGTGAGCGGGGGGAGTTGGTCATCACGACGATCACCAAGCAGGGCATTCCGCTGATTCGCTATCGAACCCGCGACATCACCAGCATCAGATATGAACCGTGCGTGTGCGGAAGGACGCATGCCCGTATCGCCCGCATGAGTGGTCGCTCTGATGACATGCTCATTATCCGGGGGGTCAATGTATTCCCGTCGCAGATTGAAGCTGTTCTGGTGAGTATTGAAGGGATTGAGCCGCACTACATGCTGATTGTTGACCGTCAGGGGACGCTGGATACGCTGACGGTTCAGGTGGAGGTCAGTCAGCATCTTTTCTCGGACGAGATCAAGGTCTTGCAGGCGTTGTCCCGGCGGGTGGAAAAAGAGATTAAGGATATGTTGGGGGTCACCTGCACGGTCAAACTGGTAGAGCCGAGGACGATTCAACGCAGTGAGGGTAAGGCGACGCGGGTGATCGATAACCGGAAATTGTAGGGGGGAACTATGAAAGTCGAACAGATATCCATTTTTATCGAAAACAAGTCCGGTCGGCTGGCAGAGATCACACGTATTCTTGGTGAAGCCAGCGTTAACATTCGGGCACTCTCGCTGGCTGATACGTCTGATTTCGGCATATTGCGTTTAATTGTCAATGACGGAGCCAAGGCTGCCGCTATACTGAAAGAGAACGGCTTCACCGTTAATATGACCGAAGTCGTAGCGGTTGAGGTTCCTGACCGTCCGGGTGGTCTTTCAACCATTTTGCACACACTCGACACTGCCGGAATCAACGTTGAATATATGTACGCCTTTGTGGAGCGTTGCGGTGGCAATGCGGTTATAATATTCCGTTTTGATGAAACGGACCAGGCGATTGCCGTTCTGGATGCGAATAATTTTACGATGCTTGAAGGCAGTCGATTATATGCTATGTAGTACAATAATTTATTGGAGGTTAACATGAAAAAAATGTCCTTACTGTTCAGCAGCATCTGTATGTGTCTCCTGTTTGCAAGTGTGGCCTGTGCGTCCGGTACCATCAAGATCGGTGCTCTTTTTGCCGTCACCGGCCCGGCTTCGTTCCTTGGTGAACCGGAAAAAAAGACGCTTGAGCTGCTGGTGAAAGAGGCCAATGAAAAAGGGGGTATCAACGGCCTGAAACTTGAAGCCGTCATCTACGACACCGGTGGGGATGCCACCAAGGCCGTTCAACTGGCAACCAAGCTGATCAAGGATGATAAAGTCAGTGTCATCATCGGACCGAGCACCACCGGTGAGAGCATGGCCGTTATCCCTGTCGTGGAAAAAGAAAAAATCCCTCTGATATCCTGCGCAGCCGGTATCAAGATTACTGATCCGATCAAACAGTGGGTCTTCAAGACTCCGGCCAATGACCATGTTGCTGCCGAAAAAATCCTCAACTACATGGCTACTAAAAACCAGAAGAGCATCGCACTGTTGACGGTAACCGACGGCTTTGGCGCTTCCGGTCGTGAACAGATCAAGGTGCTGGCCAAGCAGAAAGGTTTTACCGTCGTCGCCGATGAAGTTTACGGACCGAAAGATACCGACATGACCGCACAGCTTACCAAAATACGCGGAATCAAACCGGATGCGATTATCTGCTGGGGTACCAATCCGGGGCCGGCAGTTATCACCAAAAATGTAAAACAGCTCGGCCTTAAAACTCCGCTGTACATGAGCCACGGTGTTGCTTCCAAAAAATATATCGAACTGGCTGGTGCCGACTCGGCTGAAGGGGTTATGCTCCCGGCCGGCAAGCTTGCCATCTACGATGCCCTGCCAAAAGGCGATGCTCAGTACAAACTGCTGAAAAATTACGATCAGTCGTATAAAAAGGCGTACGGAACGGAAGCATCCACGTTTGGCGGTTACGCCTACGATGCCTTTTTGCTGGCGACAGGCGCGATCAAAAAGGGAGGCTCGACACCTGAACAGATCAGAAACGGAATCGAACAGGCTAACAAGCTTGTAAGTATTTCAGGTGTTTTTACGATGTCCGCCAAGGATCATAATGGACTGGACCTTTCTGCTTTTGAAATGGTTAAAATTGTCAAGGGCGACTGGGCATTACTCAAATAATAGCTAATCAATAATTACTCGGATTTCAGGGAGGAAATACATGAACGTCAAATTTATGAGTTTCGTAAGCATGGTTGTTACCGTTCTGTTTGCTGCGACTGCTTTTGCAGCAGCTCCGATCAAGATTGGTGCTCTGTTTGCTGTTACCGGGCCGGCTGCATTTCTGGGCGAACCGGAGCGCAATAGCGCCAAAATGGTGGTCGATGAGATCAACAAAGCGGGTGGTGTCAAGGGTCGCAAGCTGGAATTGGTCATCTATGATACGACCGGCGATGCAACAAAAGCTGTCCAGTTGGCAACTAAGCTGATCAAGGACGATAAGGTTGTCGCAATCATCGGACCGAGTACGACCGGTGAGACCATGGCTGTTATTCCGGTGGCGGAAAAGGAGCAGATTCCTCTAATCTCCTGCTCGGCTGGTAGTAAAATAACCGATCCGGTCAAAAAATGGGTATTCAAGACGGCGCAGAATGATTCGTTGGCGGTCGGTAGAATTTATGAATATCTGCAAAAAAACAAGCAGACCAACGTCTCGATTCTGACGGTATCAGACGGATTCGGTGCCTCAGGTCGCGAACAGCTGAAAAGCCAGGCGGCCAAATACGGGATTACGATTGTTTCTGATGATACCTACGGTCCCAAAGATACCGATATGACGGCCCAGTTAACCAAGATTCGCGGCACTCAATCACAGGCTATCATCTGCTGGGGTACCAACCCCGGTCCGGCGCTTGTTGCAAAAAATGTACGTCAACTCGGGATCAAGTCACCACTCTTTATGAGCCACGGCGTTTCATCCAAAAAATTCATCGAGCTGGCCGGTGAAGCTGCTGAAGGTATTAAGCTCCCTTCCGGCAAGGTCGTTGTTGCAGATCTGCTCCCGGCTTCCGAAAAACAGAAAAAATCCCTGATGGCTTTCGTCAAGGATTACCAGAACCATTACAGAGCGGAGGGTGACCATTTCGGCGGCCACGCCTGGGATGCCGTCATGCTGATCCGGAATGCGATCGATAACGGAGCTGATTCGGCTGCGGCCATTCGTGAGCAGCTTGAAAAAACTAAAGGCTTCGCCGGTATCGGCGGCAGCTTTACCTATTCAGCTCAGGATCATGCCGGTCTTGGGAAAGATGCTTTTGTGCTGGTCGAGATAAAAAATAAAGACTGGGTGATCGTAAAGTAGGGTAGTATGCAATAATTATTTTCGCAGGGGCGAACGATCGTTCGCCCCTCTTTTATGAGGTAGAATGCAGTTCGATCAGATTCTTCAATATGTTTTATCCGGATTATCAACCGGAGCCATCTATGCTTTGATCGGGATCGGTTTTTCGATCATTTACAACGCGACCGGCATTATCAATTTTGCTCAGGGTGAGTTTGTTATGCTGGGAGGACTGCTCACGCTGTCGTGCCTGCAACTTCTCAAGCTGCCGCTCTGGGCGGCGATTCCCTGTGCAGTTTCGGTTTCTACGGTGGTAGGTATTTTATTCGAACGTTTGGCTATCCGCCCGCTCAGGCAGCCGACACCGATCAATCTGGTGATTATAACCATCGGCGGCAGTATTCTTATCCGTGGACTGGCTATGCTGGTGTGGGGTAAGGATACTCACTCGATCCCCTCTTTTTCAGGTGACACTCCGATTGCAGTCGGAGGAGCCACCATTCTGCCACAGCACCTCTGGATTCTGGCCATTACACTGTTAATCATTATTGCCAACAAATTGTATTTCTACCACACCATCAGCGGCAAGGCCATGCGGGCCTGCGCCTATAACCGCCGTGCTGCCGGACTGGTCGGCATCGACGTGCGTCGCATGGTATTGTTCTCGTTCATCATCAGTTCCGCTATGGGGGCAGTCGCCGGCATCATTGTTGCTCCGTTGACAATGACCGCCTATGACGTCGGTGTTATGCTGGGTTTGAAAGGTTTTTGCGCGGCCATCATCGGGGGCATGAGCAGCGGTATTTCGACTGTTGTTGGTGGCCTGATACTGGGTGTGCTTGAGTCACTCGGTGCCGGCCTGATCTCATCCGGTTACAAGGACGCTATCGCTTTCATTATTTTACTGCTGATTCTGTTTATCAGACCGCAGGGGCTCTTCGGAAAAGCCGATTCGGAGAGGGTCTAACCAATGAAACGAGACCTGCTGCTCTTTACTGGATTCTCCCTGCTGGTTATGCTGGCGCCGCAACTGTTCACCGGCGGCTACCTGATGAACGTGCTGATATTTGTCGGTATCAACACGATGCTGGCAATTGCACTCAACCTGCTGCTCGGTTACGCAGGGCAGATTTCGCTCGGGCATGCCGGCTTTTTTGGGCTGGGTGCCTATCTGTCCGGTATTCTGACGACCACCTACAGCCTGAATCCCTGGCTGGCCATGCCGGTGGCAGCTGTTGTTGTCGGTTGTCTGGCCGGATTAATCGGTTTCCCGATACTAAAATTAAAAGGGCATTATCTGGCGATGGCGACACTCGGCCTCGGCATTATTATCTACATCGTCTTTAACGAGACGATTGAATTCACCGGAGGGCCTTCAGGGCTGTCTGGCATTCCAAATTTAAAACTGGCTGGCATCATTTTCGATTCGGATGTGAAAAACTACTACCTGATCTGGGGCATGACTCTGGCCGTGATGCTGTTTGCTCTCAATCTGGCAAATTCACGGGTTGGTCGCGCTCTGCGGGCAGTCCATGATTCCGAGGTGGCGGCACAGGTCCTGGGGGTCAACGCCCGTCTGCTGAAGGTACAGATATTCGCGCTCTCGGCGGTGATATCCTCACTGGCCGGCAGTCTGTATGCCCACACCATGACCTTTATATCACCGGCCTCTTTCGGTTTTAATTTTTCTATAGAGTTGCTGACCATGGTGGTAATCGGTGGATTGGGGAGTATTTACGGATCCTTCCTCGGCGCTGCGCTCTTGACGCTGCTGCCGGAATTTCTGCGCGGAGCCAATGACTACGACATAATTATATACGGCGGTCTGCTTGTCGTTATGGTGATGTTCATGCCGGGTGGACTGGTGCGCGGTATTCCGGCACTCTTCAGGAAAATTACGTCAAAAGGTGAGGCCGGTCATGCTTGAGGTTTCCGGTATTACACAGATATTTGGAGGAGTGACCGCACTCGAACAGGTCTCTTTTTCAATAACAAAAGGTGATATTACCGGAGTGATCGGGCCGAACGGTGCCGGTAAAACGACACTATTTAACATTATAACCGGAATATATCGTCAGACGGCCGGCACGGTTTTTCTGGAAGGGCGTGACGTCTCCGGTTTTCCGCCTGAAAAACTGGCCCGCCTGGCAATGGTGCGCACGTTCCAGAATATCGAACTGTTTAGCGGTATGACAGTGCTGGAAAACGTCATGGTCGGCATGCATACCAAAAGTTCCAGCGGTCTTCTGGCCTGTGCTCTTAAAATGCCCTGGAGTATTTCTGAAGAGCGGCGCATTCGCGCCGGTGCGATGAAGTGGCTTGAGTTTACCGGTATGGCTGAACTGGCCGATACTACCGCCGGTAACTTACCCTTTGGTAAGGGGCGTCTGCTTGAAATTGCCCGGGCGCTGGCTGTTGAGCCACGCATCATGCTGATGGATGAACCGGCCGCCGGTCTTAACAGTCAGGAAACGCTTGGCCTGGCTGTGCTGATCAAACAGATCCGCGATCTGGGTGTCACGGTTGTTCTGGTGGAGCATGATATGGAGCTGGTTATGGATATCTGTGACCGGATCGTTGTTCTGAATCTGGGCAGGAAACTGGCGGAGGGAACTCCCCGCGAAATTCAGGAGAGCCATGAAGTCATTGCGGCCTATCTGGGAGATGACGACTGATGCTGCGTCTGAAAAATACCAATACCTATTACGGGAAAATCCACGCACTCAAAAACGTATCCCTGCATCTGGCCGAAGGAGAAATTGTGACGCTGATCGGTGCCAACGGTGCCGGTAAAACCACCATCCTGAATACCATTTCGGGGGTTACGCCCGCTTCCGGCGGTGAAATTCTCTGCAACAAGGAGCCGGTCACGGCTCTCTCACCGGATAAAATTGTACAGCGCGGCATCTCCCAGGTTCCAGAAGGGCGACAGGTGTTCAAGCCGCTCTCGGTTGAAGACAATCTGGAACTGGGTGCCTATCTGCGCTATCGCAGCCGGGAGTCAAAGGCTGCTATTCATAAGGATATGGATACGGTCTTCACGCTCTTCCCGCGTCTGTTAGAGCGGCGCAAGCAGCTGGCGGGCACCATGTCAGGCGGCGAACAGCAGATGCTGGCGATTGGACGTGCTTTGATGGCAAATCCCCGTATTCTGCTGCTTGATGAACCTTCGATGGGACTGGCGCCGTTGGTTGTGCAGGAAATATTTCGGGTTCTGGAACGATTGCGGCAGGAAAACGGCACTACCATTCTGCTGGTGGAACAGAATGCCAAGGCTGCTCTCAAGCTCGCTGATCGCGGGTATGTTCTGGAAACCGGCAAAGTGATTCTGGAAGGTCTGGCGGAAGAGTTGCTGGAAAATGCCGAGGTGAAACGGGCCTATCTTGGTAAAGATAAAAAGGAAATGTGGGAACGCTAGGGGCCGGCAGTAAATTTTTATGTGCGATTATTTGCATGTTCGTGTATGGTGCAACGTTGCACTTTTTCATTTTAGCACCACTTGAAAGGATCTGATCAATGCGTTTTCCGATGCGACTCAACTATGACCTGACTAAATACATCATGAGCAACAAGATGAACAAGGTCGAAAAATATCCGTTAGTACTGATGCTTGAACCTACACATCTCTGCAATCTGGCCTGTTCCGGCTGCGGGCGTATTCGTGAATACGCTGATACCATTCAGGAGATGATGAGCCTGGAGGAGTGTCTGCGATCGGTAGATGAATGTCCGGCGCCGGTTGTTACTATCACAGGGGGGGAACCGCTTCTCTACCCTCATATTCATGAGCTTATCACCGGTACTCTGCAGCGTGGCAAACATATCTACTTCTGCACGAACGCGCTGCTCCTGGAAAAAGCACTTGATGTGATGACGCCGCACCCCAATTTTACCATTAATATTCATATGGACGGACTGGAAGAAACCCACGATCGGGTGCTGGAGCGCAAAGGCTCTTTCAAGATTGCGATGGAGGCTATTAAGAAGGCCAAACAGAAGGGCTTTCGGGTCTGTACAAATACCACGATATTCAAGGAAACCGATCTGGTGGAAGTCGAGATGCTGTTTACACATCTTGAAGAAATAGGTGTTGACGGTCTGCTGGTTGCACCCGGTTTTGGCTATGATTCGGTCGGTGAAAGCCATTTTCTCGAACGTCGGGACATCCAGAATAAATTTGCCGATGTCTACGAGATGAGCAAGAAGCACCGCTTTTTCTCCACCCCTATGTATCTTCGTTTTCTGAAGGGGGAGAAAAAACTCGAGTGTACTCCGTGGGGGAACCCTACCCGTAATCCGCAGGGCTGGAAGGCACCCTGTTACCTGATCACCGATGCCCACTATGCGTCTTTCAAGGAGATGATGGAGAAGACTGAGTGGGAAAAATACGGGGTCGGTAAGGACCCGCGCTGCGCCCAGTGCATGATGCACTGCGGTTTTGAACCAACAGTCGTCAACGAGATCGGGAAGAGCTGGAAAGATATTCTTGAAATGATGATCTGGAACCTGACGTAAATAAACTTACATCACACGCTCTGTCACTTATATAAAGCCTCTTTCGTACTATACGGAAGGGGCTTTATATTTCAATTGTCGTGGAAAGAAAATGAATGAACTATTGGAAAACAAAATTACGTTTGACAAAAATTGTTTGTGAATGTTATTGAATTTGACAAAGATGGTAAATAATAAATCCCTGAGCTGTGTTATGGGAAAAAGGGGCTTGTAAATGAAGAGAATCAAACTGCACCACATTATCTTTTCAGTTCTAACGTTAACGATGGCAGCGACGTCAGTATGGGCGCTGAATGTTCCAAAGCCTGTGCAGAATGTGGTCGACAAGGTGGTTGACACTACTCAGCAGGGGACTGACTCAGCAAAAAAAACGGTTGATTCATTTTTTTCTAACGTGAAAAACAGGAGCATTGCAGGGGCTGGTAACGTTACTCAGTGGGGAAATGATGCGGCTGCGGCAGCGCGGAAAAAGGCAGCCGATTTTGCCAGTTGCCCAAGCCCTGATGCGCAGAATCTTTACAATGATCTTAAAAACAAACGGAACAGTTTGACTGCAACGCGTGACCAGGCTAACCAGGCCGTCAGGGACGCAGACGCAGCGCTCAGTAACTGTCTGAACATCTGGCCCGACGGACCGAATGGTAATCCACCCAGCGCATGCCGTGCTACCTATAACGGATTGCCGTTCAAGGGGATTTCTGCTGCGGCGCAGGCTTCAATCAATGCGATTGAAGCTTCGATGAACGGACTTAAGGCGCTGAAGTGTATCTCAGGCTGCAACCGGACTGCCGGTGTTGATTACCCGTCGTGCAGTGTGGGGGGCTCACCGATTGTCAACATATCATCAAATGCAGTTCCGTCCGCCAGGACCGCCCAGAGCGCCAGGATGGCGACCTCGCCAGTCGGTAGTGCCCTTCCGATCAACAATTTTGATGTGTGCGTCGATTGGAATCCGGGGGCATTTACTCCGATCTGGAATCCTGGTCCGGCCGGAGTCACGGCTGGTGTTGACGTCAGGTTTCCAAAATGCAACCGAACCGTTAATATCCCGGGCGATGTCTGTACTTCTTGGGATGTGAGTCTGCTGCTGCCGAAGCTCAAAGAGTTTAAGCTGGTGCCTGCAGACATTAAGGCACCGAATGTCACGATACATACCGCCCGTCAAAATGTTACTTATCTATCGGTAGAACCGGCTGCTTCGTGTGGTCAGCCAGCTGTTTTGTGTACGGGTGTTGTTAATTCGGTTGCCATTCCCGCTGTTCTTCCACTCAACCTCGCCTGGACTCTGGGGGCGTACTGCACGCAGAAGAGTGAAATAGGATGTGCAAGCCCGCCTTTTGGACTTGTACCGGTAAACAAGACAATCAGTGTACCGGATCCTTCCAGTGGCACCGTTTCTTGGACAGGGCCTAAAGTGAATTCACTCGGTTCAATCAAAGTAGATTTAACGCGCCCTGAATTCTCTGCCTCCTGCCGACAGAGGGGTTTTGGTCCGAATACCGGAGGAGTACCGAACGTGAAATGTTCTTCCAAACACATTGATCTGCCGGGGATTTGTATCGAACCGCGCTTTGGAAACCTGGTCGGAAACCCGTAGACCGATTTCAAAATGGAGCCGATGGTATCGATAACCAATAAGGGAGGCATACAATGATTTGCAACTTTAACTATCTACGTTTTACATTAACGCAACAATTTATAACGTCAGAAAAAGTGGACAGAAGAAACATACTGTTGCCAGTTGTGCGTGCTTGTCCAAGCGTTATGTTGGCATTTATTCTGGTTACCCTATTCCAGATATCACCAGCCGTCGCGTCACCGAAGCTCCGGATCGGTGCGATTGGCGACTCATATTCGTCGGGAGAAGGTTCGCCCGACGCATCCATATCAACTTTGTTGAATATGAACGAAGCAAGCAGACAAGCGGCTTTGTGGCACAGCAGTCCCGATGGAACGCATGAAAGGGAGACCGATGACGATTGTCACCGGTCGAAACTTGCCTGGCCGTATCAGGTGGGTGACAGCGTGCGGGCGCGTAGTCGTAAAGAGGTTGACTTCTCTTCATTTGCCTGCAGTGGTGCACAGATTCCGCATCTGATCACGGATACTTTTAAAAAAGTTGGTTGTAACAGCAGAAGCAGCTTCGTAGATAATCTGGCCGTGGGTGGCCAGTTATGCGAGATTGAGAATCGCTTTAGCATCAACGAAAACTCAACCAGCTCACAATTAATAGATGCACTGATTTTTACAATCGGGGGCAACGATGTCGGCTTCTCCAATGCTGTCCAGCACTGTCTCTTAGCGCCATCGTGCGATAAGAATCCTCTGTTGAGTACGCGGCGTCAAATTGACATCGATGCCGGCAAAAACACTCTGCGCGAACGGTATATTCAATTGGCAAAAGCAGTTGAACAGGTGAATCGCGGCGGTAAAGTATACATTGCCAATGTCTTCGTGGTCGGCTACCCGAATCCGATGACCGATGAAAAGAACAGATATTGCAATCCCTTGCTTCCCACAACAACATTTCCACCAATCGTGACAACGCCCGGCATGCCTGTTACCAAGCCAACGTTTGATTTTCTGGACACAATAACTGGTTCGGAATCAAAATGGGGTTCAGAAAAGGTAATCCCGGCGCTTAATGATGCTGTCAGGGAGGGCTCACAGAGATTCTCTGATGACCCTTATGGATTGGGCGCTGGAAAACATTACGGATGGTTTGTAAGCGGGGTCATGGACGCTTTCAAGGGGCACGGTTATTGCTCAAACAGTAGATGGATTAATATTTTTCGGGATTCGATCACCGAGCAGGGATCGTACATTGGTGTTGTTCACCCAAATGTCCTTGGTCAGAATGCATATCGGGATGTCGTGGCGCCGGAACTTGACCGTATTATTGCTCCTGATGTCCCGCAATTGTCGGTTGCTAATATTGGTTTTCCAAATAATCAGCTTCTGTTGAAATGGTCTCAATCCAATACAACCAACACAAAAGGTTACCAAGTCGCTCACCGACCCGCTCAAAGAGGTGGTCAGGTACTTGCTTTGAACACTCCTGCACCCAAATGGCCGGAATCATTTGGTTCACCACCTCGTCATCTTGGCAGTAACGATCCGGACTGGGTTTTTGATACATCTGTAATTTCGGGTATGCAGAGCTTTCAGGCCGTGCCATCTGAACCTGCCGATTATGTCGTACGCGCATGTAATGAAGGCATGTGTTCACGCTGGTCAGAGCCGGTGCGTATAGTGGGCAGTTTTGGGAGTCGACCGATACCTGCAAACGTAAGTATCAATAAAGAAAGCGATCGATCTGTACGTGTAAACTGGACTGCTCGACCAGTTGCTGTCAATACCTTCACCGAGGTCTCGCTGTCATCAGGCAACCAGTCTCCTCTTGTTAAGCAGGTACCGTCCGGACAAAGCCAAATTCAGTTTATGGTGCAACCGTTTAGTACCAACTCGGTCAGCGTTCGTGAATGCATGTGGTCCGTTGTTGGTACAGGTTCACAACGTAATTTATCCCGTTGCAGCGTCTGGACAACCGCGGTAAGCTTGTCGTTGGCACCGCCGCAGGTTAGACAAACACGACCTGAGCAGATCAAAGAGAGCGGTGCAAACATTCAGCGTCCTGCTATACCGCAGCCAAATCTCAGTCCGCAGAACATCGGACCACAACTTAAAGTTCGCTAAAGAATCTGCCAGGCAGAGAAATCCGCTGTACAGATGGAGTATACATGCTTGTTTTAAATAAACTCATTTGTTTCTCGACAGGTGTGACACGGAGAAAAATGTACACGTACTGCTCTACTCAAATCTGTAAACGAACATCCCGCATTCTACTACCATTTATTGTCTGTCTCATATCCCTGCCAGTTTGGCCGGGATATGCATGTGCCGCCGGACAGATGGATGTCACCCGGCTGGACGCCCTGTATCTCGATCGTTTCATCAACTTCACGGTTGAGTGGCAGTCTGTTAATCCGGTGCTAAAAGTTATGATATCTGCAGGACGTGAAACAAAAGAGGTGGCAGTCGATGAGTTTGACAACCACCGAAATCCAGGTGGTTATCGGGGTGCCGTTACGGTTCAGCTGCAGGTTGAGCAGCATTATTCCCAGAACGGTATCCCCTATGTTGTCCAGTTGGAAGATGAGCTCAGGCAGAAAAGTGCTGCTTTCAGTGGCAAGGTTTCTGTTACACCGGCGACCGGTTCGACGTTAGCAGGTGGCCAGCCGGTACGAAGTGATGACAACTGGGGACGTGAAAACCTTAAGACTGGAATGGCGGTTGGCCCTCAACCTGCAGGAGTTACCCGGGCAGGAGACATGATAGACAAGCTGTTAGTTGTCATGGACCGCATGGATATTGCGCCGAGTATCGGTGAAATAAAAGTTAATCAGATGGGACCCGACAGTGTAACCTTTTCGACAAGAGCAACTGACGACAAAGGGTTGCGGGAAGTAAAATTCAGGGTTTTTGACAGCCGGGGCATGCTGGTTGGTGTACAGTCTATCACCAACCTAGGCCGGGTATGGGAGGGGACCAGTCGTTCTTTTGATCTCGGCGGCGGTACGTTTAGGGTGATTGCTCAGGCAGTAGACACTGCCGGCAATACGTCAAAAGAACAGAGTGCTGCCTGTGTCCTTAATGGTGCACCGAGAGAGCTCGCCCAGGTTCAGGAGCAGCAGGACAGTACGCCGGTTGCAACTGCTCAGCAGCCGTCTGCAACTATACCTTCGCAGGGTATCCCTTCTGCTCTTGATCAGCCGCAGATGCTTCAGGAAACTGTCCCTGCAATGGATCAAACGTCACCATATCAGCAGTCGATTTCATCGGATCCATCGCAGCCGTCACAGTATCAGGCGCCGCCTCAGCAGTATCAGCAGTATCAGCAGCCGCCACCGGCGTCGTATCCGTCGCAAGTGTCGCCGTATCAGCAGCCTGCCCATCCGGATCCATCGCAACCATCACAGTATCAGGCGCCGCCTCAGCAGTATCAGCAGCCGCCTCAGCAGTATCAGCAGCCGCCACCGGCGTCGTATCCGTCGCAAGCGTCACCGTATCAGCAGTCGGTTCCACCGGATCCATCGCAACCGTCACAGTATCAGGTGCCGCCTCAGCAGTATCAGCAGCCGGTCCAGTAAATATTACTAAGTTAAAGTAAAATCAATAAACGGAAATGAATGGAGTTCCTGATGAAAATCAGATTGTTGCAAAAAACAGCGCTTGCTGCGGTGCTCATAATGAGTCTCGGCGGTTGTGTAAGTACCGGTGGCAGCGCCATTGAAACACATAACAAGGGGCTGTCAGGGCTTACAGAAAACGAGTATGTGTCTGCTAAAAAACCGATTGACCGGCATTTTATCGGAGCCGCCTGGTCAAAGCAATTCGGACCGGTTGAAGAGTCGGGCGCCGAGGAAATTCGGGTTAAGAAAGACCGTTCCTTCAGCAATGTGCAGCAGGATTATGCCTACAACCTCGGCCTGGCATTGGGCGCAACCCCGACCGCTCTTCCTCTGAAGGGTGAATTCGGTATTCAGGGGGGGAGCGTTGAGAAAGCCAAGCTGGCCGGTCTTGAAATCATTTCACCGGTGACCATTGCTGATATACCGTTTGAGCCGGATGTGCCGTATGTAACCGAAGCGCTACGACTGGCCAACTTTAAGATCAGTGCTGAAAAAAATAACAAGGCCAGTCTTAATATCGGTGCCAGTCACGCTGTCGGTACGGCAACCTCCGTTGCAGAAGCCGGATCGCAGGCGCGGCGCGGCACGGAAGGAGACGGTCTGGTAGTGGCCTATAAGCTTCTGAAAATCAATCGTAGTACCTATGTGCGTACAGAGACAGGTGCGCTTTCAATTGAGCTGGACAAAGCCCTGGATGTCCCTGCGACCAACCTGGTGGTGAAAGCACGACTGGTGACCATTGAGCCAGGTTCCGGGAAATCGTTGCCGCGCTCTATTCTCTGGGCCTGTCAAAAAGCAGATGCACTCAGCAGGAACATGGTTGCAGCCTGGCTTGTTGACATAAAATCAACCGATCCGAAACGGAAGTCATTAACCATAGGTTTTCCGGCTCTGCCCCGGATAGATGACTGTCAGGGTTTCAGCCGGGTGATTTATTCGCGCATCGATGCCCGTAACGATCATATTATCAGACAGAAACTGAATGTGACCCTGATTGATGCCGATGTGACCGATTTTTTACAGCCAAAAATCTTTGATGGACGTGTGACTTTGATCGATGAATCTTTTGGTGTAACCACTGTCACATCCAGTGATCTGTGAAAGGAGACGTTGTGAAACTGATCCGGATGGTCAAAATGATGCATGTTGTTATCCCGCTGCTGGTCAGCAATACACTACTGTTAACGGCCTCCGCCGGTCAGGGGAGTGTTGACTGGAGTGCTGGTTTTGTCACTGCAACCGGCTATGGTACGGCGCTCAGGGGAACGCTGCCAAACAAGGCACTGTTGAACGCCAGACGTGCTGCCGAGATAGATGCTCAGCGCGCCCTGTTGGAAACCATCAAAGGGATTCATATTGATACTCAAACTACCATTGACGGTTCATTACAGCGGGATGTTGCCAGCAGGACACGGATTGAAGGGGCTGTCAGGGGGGCTCTGATTGTGAAACAGGATGTGAACATGGTCGATGGCTCTCCGGTAGCAAGTGTTGTCATGCGTCTCTGTCTGGATGGTCGTTCGGCGGAGTGTAACGGAAGGGGAGCGCTGGTTTCAGCCATCGGCCTTGATCGCTTCATAAGCCAGAATGATGCTCGTTCTACCAGCAGTATGTCAGTGTTTTCGTCACCACATGAACAGGCTGCATTCGACAGAACCCGTCCGGCAACCGCAACCATTCTGCTGCTAAGTGGACAGCGATTTGAGCGGGTGCTGCTGCCGGTGGTCGTCTCAGCTCAAAAGGGGGAAAACGTTTTTGTTTATGGGGTCAGGCGGGTTGCTCCTGAGGTTGTGCGATCGTATGGCATTGTGCGCTATACCGATTCTCTGGAACAGGCTAGAATTACGGAAACAGCCGGAGCTAATCCTGTGGTGATAATGGCTGAGGCGGTAACAGCTGACAATCGTATCGTCATCGCTCCCCAGGATGCGGCCACGCTGGAGGAAACACTCCGCTACGGCAATAATTTTCTGGAAAAAGGGCGGGTTGTGATTGTGCGCTAATTTTTTTGCAATATCAGATGTATACCGGCAACCCGGTAATTCACGTCGTCAAGAGGGGAACGTATGAAAAAGATTTTTAAGGTAACATTAATAGTATGCTCAGTGGCGCTGGCGGTTGTACTGCAGTCGGGAATTGCGCTGGCAGGGTTTCCTAGAGTTTCACCGCCACCTCCTCCGCCGGGTGCCGGAGCTGTTGTGAATGCAGTCCAGGATGCTGCCGGACAGGCCGGGGCGGCTGTATCTAACCTTACGGCAGACCAGCAGAGAAAAATCGATGATGCCAAACACGAACTGGAAGCCAAAGCGCGGGCTGCCGCTGCGGCTCTACAAAATGCTGTCAACCAGCGGATTACTCAGCTCAATAGTTATTACAACGACCAGCGGCGCTCCCGTCAGGACGGCCAGAAGCGCATGCTGGAAAGAAGCCTGTCTTCGAAGAAGATTCCTCAGCAGAATTCCGGTAAGAAGACAATGATGCAGAAGAGTGATGTCGCCTCGGGTAACGCCAATACGCAGCTAGCTCCAAGGATCGACACTGTCAGTTCGACAGCCGGAGAACCGGGGGATTCTTTGCTGATCAGCGGAGCAGGTTTTTCTTCAGCAACGGAGGTCTTTTTTCTGGTTGCTCCCAATCGATCCGAAAAGGGAATAGTCAGTTTTGCCAATAACACGCAGTTGATGGTGCAGGTCCCTGCCGTTACCGGGGTTCCTGCTTACAATGGTCTCGTGTATGTGCGCCGCGAAGATAGCCAGATGAGTCCGGGGGCGATGTTTCGATTCACTCCGAGGACGATTATACAAAAGTGTGAGTTTGAGTATCCTCTTAATGCCAGTGACTCATTCTTGCATACCGATGGGTCAGCAAGTAACGAGATGAGTGTTGAATCTTTTGACCATAGTCTTGTGTTTGTTCGTCATGAAAATTTTTTGGCTGGCTTCAGAAGCAATGATACGTTGTTTCCAAACAGGCGTTTGAAGAACGGCTGGATTGTTGAGGACGTTATTTTTGATGGTGATAATGACTTTTTAGCCTATAAAGCTCAATTGCAGAGTTCCGGCAAGGGGGGGGATTCTCTTCGGCTGCAGGTTCATGGCTGGACCATCGCCCCTTATATTGTTATGTATTCTGGGTATTATCATGTCAGTACTCTTATCCGGGGACCCGAAGGTTTGAGCTACAAGTAGAACAGACCTGAGATAGACTTTAGTAAATTTCATTTCCAGTTGGAGCAAGGTGTGCCTAACATTCAAAATATTATCCGTATTATTTTTATTACCGTAGCTTTGGCAACAGTGCCCGCTGTCGCCAAATCTACTGATGTACCCTCTGCCAACGCACCGGTCTGGATCGAAGCCATTGGTGAAGCGGCCGGCAGTGAGTATGATCCTCCCAAAGAGGTCATGGAGCGGGCCCGCAACGAGGCCAAGCGCAAGGCGGTCGAAGAGGCGGTCGGCGCTTTTGTCCGCTCCAGCTCTCTGGTGATCAACAATGAACTGGCTGAAGAGTTTACCTATGCCCGTGTGCGGGGCCGGATCGACAAAGTACAGATTCTGCAGGAGGAGCGTGACAAGAACGACCCCAATCTCTATCGGGTCAAATTGAAGGCCCTTGTGCAGCCGGTCTACCCACAGGAAGGGGAAGGAATCAACATCAAGCTGGATATCTCCAAACCGGTGCTGCAGGATGGGGACGAGGTCAGGATTCTGTATCAGACCAACGTGGATTGCTATGTGCACATTTTTTCGATCGGTGCCGATAATTCGGTCACGTTGCTCTTTCCCAACTCGCTTGAGCAGAATAACTTTGTAAAAGGGAACCTCGGTCGCGTGTTCCCGCCTGATTCGTTTCCAGTCAAGCTGCGCGCCCAGGCATTGCCCGGTATGACGAATACCCGCTCCAGCGAAAAAGTGAAAATCATCGCCACCCGGCATAAGGAAATCCTGTTGGAGCGAGGCTTTTCCGAAGGGATGTTCAAAGTTTTCGATGTCCGTTCCACCGGTCTGGTTGGCGATCTGGCACGTAAGCTCAATCAGCTCGATCCGGTTGACTGGGGCGAGGCGGTGGTTATCTACAGCATTGAACCTAAACTTCAACAGAATAAATGATACGTTACATCTTCCTGGAGAGTGTGATGCTACTAAGCCGGATACTGCTGATGGTACTGATTCTTTCATTTATACCATGCTCAGGCGAAACAGCTGAAAGGCCGGGTAAAAAGAAACACTCCACTACCTCCGCTTCATCTGCTGCGCTGCTTATCCCACTTGTCTTTGATCAGTTGATAACAGAGAGCAAAACCCTTATTGGTCACTCCTCAAAAGTTATTGCTCTGGCCTATTCGCCGGATGGCAGTCGTCTGCTCAGCGGTGGTGATGACAAATCACTGATTGCCTGGGATGTTCAAAGCGGGGAGCAGGCCTGGTCAATCAAAAATCTGCCTGACCGGGTGACGAATATTGCATTCTGTGGCAGTGGTGAAGTTCTGGCTTTGACGACCAAAGGTGAAAATATCCATCTGGTTAATGCAATAACAGGTGCCTATCTTACCGGTTTCCATGCAAAAAAAGATGTCCAATCACTGGCCTGCAGTCCCAATGGACAGATTCTGGCCGCAGCAGTAGACAAAGGCGTTGTTATCTGGGATCTGGACAACCTGCGTATGGTGCCGGCAGATGTTTCTGGAAAAGCGGAGGAGAACAGCGGCTATTTCAGTTGGTTGAAGCGCAAGGGGGATACAAAAAAGGATGATGAACAGGCCCGCGCCGACAAGGCAATCCTCAAAACTCTGTCGAATGGCGATCAGGATGTGCTCAGCATCGCCTTCAGCGCGAGTAGCGCTTATCTGGCGGTAGCCGGTAAAGACAAGCAGATCTCTATCTGGGATGTTCAACAGTGGATCCGGACCAAAACTCTGGCAGGTTTCGAGAAGGAAATCCGCCTGCTGGTATTCAGCCCGGATGGCGGACGACTGGCAGCAGTTGAAGATAAACAGAACCTTCTGATCTGGGATCTGTACGGAAAACCGTTACCCCGGCAGCTACTCCGGGAAAGGGACGACATAGCCGGTCTGGCGTTCAGCGCCGACGGGGCGATTCTTGTCACGGTCGGCAAAAAGAGGACCGTATTCTGGAGCACTCGTTCATATCGTGAACTGCACGTACTTAATGATGAAAAGAGGGAGCCGCTGGCGGTTACGTGCAGCCCGGACAATACGGGGTTGGCAATAGCCGGCGAGGATAAACTGGTTCATCTCTGGAATCTGCCGGGTATTATTTCACTGGCTGCATCAGGGACAGCACGTGGTGATGCGCTGATGACTCTTGATCAGGAACGTGACGGGCGCATCAAGGCGCTCTATCCAAAGAAAAATGAATTTGAGAGCAGCCGCCAATATGCCGAGCGACTGAAACAGGCCAAGGCGGAAGAACAGGCCCTGCGCAGTGAATATGCATCCCGGCGCACGGCCTTGGCGGAGCAACTTGAGCAGCAGGAAAGTAAATTGAAACGTCAGTATTATCCCTATAATGGCAAGGGAGATCTGGGGCGATATGATGCCGATCTGCATCTGTTCCACGCTACCCTTGGCGGTGTGCCGATTGTGGTGCCGGTGCCGAACCGGGTGGCGCAGGAGCTGGCTGCCCGAAGGGAAGCGCTGTTTTTTAGCGGCATGATCCGTTATCACGATTCACAGCGCGGAGAGTTGGTGAACGGGGCGCTGGTTGATCAGGCCAGTGGAGAACGCTTCCCTTTCGGCAAGCAGGTGTCCGGAATTGAAGCTCCGAAAACAGCACCAGCGCCACTGTCTGTACTGCCTGTCGTGGCAAATAAACGAAAAGCAGCGCCAAATTTAGAGATTGTCTCGGTAATTCTCGTTGAGCCGTCCGGTAATAATGCACTGGATGCTGGCGAACGGGGCAGCATACGGGTGGTTCTGCGCAATTCCGGCAGCGGCAGCGCCGATGGGGTTGAGGTTGCCCTGCGTGCTGACGGGGTGACTCCACTGCCCGCCACGTTGACTGTTGCTGAGCGAACTATGGTTGGTGATCTCGGTCCGAACCAGAGTAGAAGTATCGATGTGCCGATTTCTGCTGCTGAAGGGTTGCCGGGGCGGGAAATCAGGCTGCAGGTGGCAGCACTGGAAGCTGGTGGTTTCGATTCGCAGCCGGTGCTGATGGACTTTAGCGTCAAAGCGCAGATTCCACCTGAGCTGCAGGTGGCGCGCATTGAAATCATTGATGCCGAGGGGAAACGGGTTATTGCCAAGGGTAAAGAGAGTAATGTCGTTATCATCGTGCAAAATACCGGCAAAGGATCAGCGCGCGGAGTAAAGGTGAAGCTTGACAGCAGCGACCAACAGATCAAGCTCTTTGGTGACAGCGAGGTCGAGTTGGGGGGGCTCAAGCCGGGCGAGAGCAAGCGGGCGTCTTTTACCATTGCAGTCACTCAGCGCTACACGGGGCCAAAAACGCTTCCAGTCTCATTTCGGATAGCTGAGGAGCGTCCTCGTTTTAGCATCAAGCCGATGCTGCAGCTGACTCTCAACAAAGAGGCTCCCGAAGTCAGGTTGGTAACGGTGAAAGAACGTGAATCAGCCCCGGTTGCCGCTGTACAGGATGACATCGGCATGGTTCCGCTGCTGGCTGTTACCAGGCGCGCATTTAATGATAAGGATCTGGCCCTGGTAATCGGTATAGAGCGCTACCAGAATGTCCCGAAATCCGATTTTGCCTATAATGACGCCCGTTCGATCAAAGCCTATCTGCTTTCACTCGGTTTTGCCGAGCGCAACATCGAGTTTCTGGCAGATGAGCGCGCCACTCTCTCCGCCATTAGAAAGTCGGTAGAAAGCTGGCTGCCGAACCGCGTGAAGCCGGGATCACGTGTTTTCTTCTACTACTCCGGTCATGGCGCTCCGGATCCAGTCACCGGAGAAGCCTATATCGTGCCCTTTGATGGTGATCCCTCCTATCTTAACGATACCGGTTATCCGATCAAGCGGCTCTACGAAAAGCTCGGCGCGGCTAAAGCGGCCGAAGTGATTGTGGTGATGGATTCATGCTTCTCGGGCAGCGGCGGCCGAAGTGTTCTTGCCAAGGGAGCCCGACCGCTGGTGCTGATGGCGGATACGCTCGTCATCCCGCCGGGAATGGCCATTCTTGCCTCGACTCAGGGGTCCCAGATCTCAACTTCTTTTGAAGAAAAAGAGCATGGAGTATTCACGTACTATTTCCTCAAGGCCATCAAAGAGGGAAAAGGAGATATCGACGCTGTTTACCGCTATATCAAGCCGCTGGTCGAGGATACCGCCAAGGGACAGAACGTGTCACAAAGCCCGGTGCTGAGCATGGGTACACATGAGACAAGCGGGAGTTTCAGGTTGCTGACGGAGTGAAATCCCTACGGCGCTATTTTCTTTGGTTCGCCGATTTCATGGAGAATGGATATATATGAGGCAGGTTATTGTTGTGTTTGTTATGGTTCTGGGTGCTCACTATGCTTGGAGTGCGGATGGAGGCTGGTATCACGGAGATGAACGTTGTCCACCACCCAAGGATGACGGGACGTACTCAGCTCCGTACAATGCTCTGGATCACCCACATGAATATCCGGTATTTCCGGGGGCTGATCAACCGGGCTGGTCCTGTTCATATCAAAGAGCAGACGGAGTCATCGTCCAGTACGGTGACAGTCGGACTCCACAGCAGCAATGGTTATCGCTATGGGGTGATAACAATGACAATTGACTTTTGATCACCTTTTATAAACAAAGGGTACGGAGATTAATCTCCGTACCCTTTGTTTATAAATATTGAGTCGTATGTCCGCTACGCTTTACCTCTTGCCGCTTCCGATGCATTTGCAGTACCGCTCTCACGCGCTTCCTGAGATTTCGGATCCCCATCACTTGCCAGTTGCTGAGCCTGCTTTGATATCGTTACTACGTCTGTGACAGGAGTCTTTTGAGGTGCTTTCGTTTGCTGCTGTTGCTGAGCCTGCATCGGTGATGTATACGTCGCAGCCAGCTTGCTGGTTGAAATCGGTGATAACGTCATGCTGCACCTCCCGTTGTTTCAAATTGCTTCCTGAAAAGCTTATCGGCAATTAACAGATGATTTTAAGTGATAATTGAGAGCTTCTTTACCGAGGGTGACACCTGAGCATTTCCTTTCGAGCATGCGTTTGACGGCAGTTACCATGTCAATAATAGCAGATTCAACCGGTTTACCTTGTGGGTGAATACTGCAAATTGCAGTTGTGAAGGAATGGTCCATGTCAGGACTCCAGCGGAATGAGCCATCAGGCTCTTTACCGTAGGTCATATACGCAGAGAGAAGGTTCAAGCCTGAACCCGGTCGCTCTCCAATCAGATGGATCAGCACTTCCGGTTTAACCAACTGCGCCACGTGATAACCTGCCCGTACGCGACCGTTCCGTATGACAACATCAATCGCTCTGGTTGAAAATCCCGCTTCTTGTAATGACCATTTCAGTTTTGGCAGGATATCTCGCAGGTTTTCATTGACGGCGTCTGCATTAAGGCCGTCAGAAATTACGATCAGTATTTGTGGTGCTGCTGTGAAGTCTGCGTAAAGCTTGAGGAGATCAGCAGCGTCACTACGGGAAATCAGTTCTCCGGAAGCCGGGTGTGCAAGATACTCTTCCCTGTCAGCTGAGTGTGTCCCTATGTCACTATGCCGGGGAGAGCTGTCACGTATGACCGACACATCCAACGTGGCATACAGGGCGCTCCGTGCGTGGCGGTAGATTGTCGCAAGCCGGGCGGAGACAAGCGGTGGATCAGAATATTCCTGCCCGAAACCATAACCGAGATCGCACCCTTTGTTCTGCAGAGCAGCAATTTTCCTGAAGCACTCTTGCTTGATGGCTTCAATAGTCCGAAAATCTCCTCCCGCTTTCATGTATCGGGCATACAGTGTGGCCGTTATTTCCGGATTGCCCGTGGCAATCCCGTCGGCATCAACGACACCGAGCGCGGTCAGCCGTTCCTGCATGACGCTGGAGATCTGTTTGCCGCTCTGTAATCGGAGTCGTGGGTGCTCACGATAGGAGGTGGTCAGATAACCGAGCATGGGATCTGCTTTGCCGGCTACCGACATCAGATAGGCCGGGGCGGCCATTTTTACCAGTTTTCCGGTCAGGCTCTGAAGTTCCGACGGGTCGATACCCATATGGAAGGTCGAGCAGACGTCTAGCCCCATGGTGATGCCGTGCAGTTTGGCCATGACGGTGTCTTCAAGGCATGCCCGTACGAGTTGGCTGCCGGTCTTGAAAACTTCCGGGCCGATGAAGCCGGCCACGTCGTTAACGATCATCCATTTCTCGCCGCACTGCTGTCGGATATATCGAGCCAGTCCATAACAGCGCGACTCAAGCGTTAGCATGTCAACGCCTTCTGCCGACCCGTTGCTTACCTCGGAACCCTGCCCGGTTTCAAAATAAAGCCCGCTGAAGCCCTGTGATAATTCCAGCAGGCCGTCAACATCGAGTCCCAGCATTCCGACAAGCGATTTTGAAGTTCCGGCGAGGCTCTGGAAACCGACATCGACTCTGGTCAGCGAACGGGCGGAAGCCTGTTTTACCATATCGGAAAGAACGCAATAACGGGTTGGGAGTTGCAGTCGTTCAACGACACTCTGCAGGAGTTTTTCCGTCCTGATGATAGTTTCGAGATCATCGCTGGCGGGATTGAGCCCGATGATGACATCTCCACAGCCGAAGGCAAGGCCTTCAAGTACGGATAAAAGAATTTCCTCTTCGGAATCGCCGGGGCTGTTCGGTTGGATGCGGCTGCCGAAATGGTTGGAGGAACCAATAACGACCGGACCCTTTTGTGTTGTATCCGGAAGAATATTGAAAATTGAACGTGAGAGGGAAGAAAGCTCATCATTGCTCATGATTTTGACGAGCGCTGCAATAACCTCGCTCGACAATCCTGCCGAGTAGTTTTTAACCCATGAAGCGCCGGACTCTCCAATGACAATGTTTTTCATTTCTCCGATCGTCAGATGAGAAACTTCATTCAGCAGTTGCCGGTTGATCGAGCGGGAAAGCGCTGCTGTGATGGCGTCTTCAACAAAAACAAGCTTTGAAATCTCGCCGATTCGCATGGCGGCAATATCTAATCGGGCGTCTGATCTGATTTTATCATCGGTTGTTCCACCGACAAGAAGATCACCTTCCTTGAATGCGTTGGCGCGTGCGAATGTGAGTTTGATATTTTTTTTGTGCATAAGTGACCATATCCGGTACTGTCTTTACCGATAAGCAATTTGTACAACGGTGCAACGCAACGTGGTTGATGAGCATAAAACGCCCTGTCTGAACTTCAGGCAGGGCGTTTTTTAAAAATATCAGCGATACAATTTACCAGCTTCTACCGTTATGCTGTTCATGACAATTACCGGTACAGGTGACTGAAAGTCTGTTTGTTGCAGAGTTGTAGCTTCTTGTCGCAGTCATGGTACCTCCTGCTGTGGAGAATACTACAACTACATTATTGGCTGTTTTAAGCGAACCGCCACTATTGCCATGTGTCGAAGTGCCTGTTCCACCGCCAGAATGGCAGACGCTACAGGCTATGCCGGAGTGTGTACTATGCTTGCCATTGTAATTTGGAAAACTTGAACCGTTTGGTCTCCCGGTTGCAGCATCACCATGACAATCGGAACAGCCGGCAAACAGTGAAAGCTTATGGCATCCGGCACAATTAGGAGCTGTGCCGCTGGCAACCGGATAGCTGCCCGTTGTGCTTGATATGTTATGACATCCAGAACAGCTGCTAGGAGTTGCCGACCGATGAGCTGAACCTGGATTCGGGAAGGCGTGTGACGCACCACCGGAAGCTTCAACGGTGCCGTTAATATGTTTACTCGGGTCGCTGAAGCCGTTATTGGTTGCGTTGACGTGGGAGTGACATCCTGAACAGGAGCTGCTGGTAGAATGCGCTGCCGCCCCATTGCGAACCGTAGTTGGAGGATAACCATGACAGGTCGCGCACCCGGCAGCCAGATAATTGCTCTGATTCCAGAGCGGTGACTTGTTTGATCCACCTCCGGTCAGCGTTGTGCCATGGCAGTAGGTATTAGCGCAGACGCCGGTTGCTGGCGTATAGGTCGGTGCCAAAGAGCCGGTTTTTGCCAGTGTCCCGAAAGCTATATTATTAGTGCCGTTGCGATGTGATCCGGAAATGGCCGGTGCACCCGGAACGGCGTGACATTCAGAACAGGAGATATTGGATGAGTAAGCAGGTGTCTGGGTAGATGCGTTCAAGTGTTTGACATGCGCGCCAACTTTGGCATCGCTTGTAGCCGTTGCGCCGGCCATTGATTTAAAAGGATTCGTGGCAGCCGTACTGTGACAGGCATCGCAATTTGTGGTTTTTCTCACGTCACCATGACACAGGCTGGCGCTAAAACAGTCCGGAGTACCTCCTTTAAACGAACCTGCCGGAGAGTTTGCAAAACGTGCAAAGTTTGGGGCTGCGAGATTCGGTGTCGTTGCATTATGACATGTGCTGCAGGCAGACGCGTTGTTGGTATCAGTCGTAGTATGAGTAATCGCACCGTTTGCACGCCAGTTTGGCGCAATCGGATGCGGAGCGGTTGTGTGGCATGTCCTGCATGAAAGTCCGATACCACTGACAAAATCAGCTCCGTGGCATTGTGTACAATATGCAAACCCCTGCGACGTACCTGGCGCCGCTTTGGCGGCACTACCGTGACTGCTCGCAGCACTCCACCCCGCAGGATGGCCGCTCTTGACTCCATGGCAGAGTGTATTATTAAAGCAACCGGGAGTTGCTCCCGCCGGGACTGACAGAGGGACGAGAAGTCGTTGGTTATTAAGATGGCAGCGGGCGCATTCGGCAACATTGACTTGATTGGTTGTGGTGTGAGTTGTCGCTGATGCAGTCGTCCCGCGCCACGGGGCGGCTGGATGCGGTGCCGAAGTGTGGCACGTCATACACGATTTTCCGGCTCCGCCAGTATAATTTGTGCCGTGACATTGTGTGCAATAGCTAAGGCCAGGTGCCGCAGCTTTCGCTGCACTGCCATGGCTGCCGGCGGCGCTCCAGCCAGTCGGATGGCTGGATGGCCCGTTCGGGTGACAGGCTATGCCATTACGGGAGGCGCTAAAGCAGCTCACACCGCTGGTTCCGCCATTGGAGTTTTTGTCTTGAACGCTGCCGTGACATTCGATACAAGCGCTCTGATGTGCTTGATATGCTGACGGATGCACGCCACCGATCAGTGCAACGGCCCAGCCTGCCGGATGTTTGCCGGTAGAGTCGAGAACTATCGAAGTGTTGCTGCCGTTCGAACATCCGAAGGTAGTCATAAGTATAAGTATAATGAAGGCATGTTTGCATGTTATCACGGCTCTCTCCTCTTAATGGTGGCACTGAATACAGCGTTCGTTGTTGGCACGGCCATGACAGCGGTAACAGCTGGCGGGATCAAGCTTACCTTCGATCTTGTGCATGGTCATGAAGTTGCCGCGATGCTGCATTTCACGGTCGGGACGGTTGCCAAATTTTGTGGATGGTTTTATCTGGACTTTATTGGTATGGCAGTCATTGCAGAATGAACTTTTGTGGCAGGTACTGCAGAGACGATCATCAGACGCGGCGTAGAAGCGGTGATTATTGACAAACACAGGCGAGTGGTTGAAGGCTTTGTAAGGCTTCAAGGTACCTTTCTGCTGGTCTTCATGACATTCGGCACAATTAATCTGCTGGCCGATCGCCAAGGCTTCCGGGTGCGAGGCGGGCAGGCTCGGCAAGGTTCCCATCTGTGCGCAGGCCGCAAGAATTAGCACCAATCCGGCACATGCCAGGACCGTCATGGTCGGTTTAAGCTGGTTCATTTTTCCCCCCCTTTACTGTCAAAGGTCGTGTTGTAGGTCAGCCGCAGCAGACCTTTGGACTCATCGCTGAATTCAGGATTTCTGCCGTAGCTGATATCACCGGATAATGCCAGGGAAGGGGTCAGGTGATAGCCGAGCGAGGCGGTGCCCTCCCAGGCGCTCTTGCTCTTTAAAAAGTAGCCGATGGCATCAAGTGAGGTGAAGTACCTTTTGGTGTCGTGCAGCAGATAGCCACGCAGTTCGTGATAAGAAGCGCTGGTGTCTGGTGTCGTGGCAAATCCCTGACCGGCACGCAGATAGTGATAACTGAATCCGCAGCGAATGGAGTCGCTCTGGTAGCTGGGGCGAGTTAACGAAAAGCGTGTTTCAGCACCGTAACGATCTGCGCTGCCGAGTTGGCGGGAGTAGTGTTTGTAGTCGGCAACCAGTTCAACTGTTTTAGTGAGCTGATATGAAGCACTGCTGCCGATGGAACGGGATCTTTCAGCGGGGTTGTACGCAAGCATATGCTGACTTGTAAACAGAGCGGCCGAGTTGTAGTAGCTCTTGCTATGGTACTCATTAAATTCACCGCTGACGATCAGCTGCTGGAACGGTGTTACCGTGAGCAGATAGGTGTGCTCGGCAACCGATTTTGTTTCCGGATTGTAGCTGCTGTGCCCCATCAGTGTGATCATTTTGTGGGATGTAAGCCAGAGGTCGATACCCGCCAGGCGATGATTGCCATTCGCATACGTGGTCAATTTCGGGGCGTTTGCCTCGTAGAGTCCTGATATCCCCAGTTCCAGCATGCCGCCGTAGCGATAGCTGGCACGGCCACCGGTGATAGTAGAGCCTTTGCCGTCGCTGCTCTCACCGGATAGATGTTTGCCATGCACGACCGCCCCACCGAAAGCCGACAGGCCGAATCCGGCCGGGAGATCGGTACGGGCAGAGAGGCCGTCGATCTGCTCGTTGACTATTCCTTCGTGGATGAAGGTTCGACCGGCACGTAGGTTAGCATTGGCCACTTTAAACCGATACTGCAGGTAGCCGTAGGTAAGGCTGCCATCTCCCTGGTCCCTGTTATAACTCTTATCTGCCAGGTCGAATCGCCCCCAGCCATAGGTGTGCAGAGAGAGATTGCCGTCGGCCAGTTTATCAATATCGACCCCTAAAAACTGGGTTGCAGGCAGCAAGCTCTCTTTTTTTCCGCCGGAAATGTCTCGCTGGCTGATGCCGAGCATGGTGTCGGCATCGACGCTTACATCGGCTGCCAGTAAGGGGAGCGGTACGGAAAGAAGTAGTGCCGAACAGAACAGGTTACACCAGATTTTTATCATTGGACGTCTCCTGAATATGGTGAAAGAGCGGATACATTGATTACGGACAATAGTGCGACCTGTACGCAAATGCAATATTTAGATTAGTCATGTGGTGGTAATATGTTTCAATCTATCTGTTTTTATTGTTGTTATTGTGATGGGATATTTCCGCTTGTCATTGGTGAAGTTCCGAATTATACCGAATATTCCGTGGCGCTGAATTTGCAATATCATTTTAGACCCTTTTGGAACTTAGCATAAGGAATACTACAAAGGAGTGCCGGGATGTCGTTATTTGAATGGAAAGCCGAATATTCCGTCAATTCCATAGAACTTGACAGTCACCACGAACGACTGTTTCAGATGTTGAATTCAGTGTATGGAAATGTCATGGGTTCTAAGGAAGTTGATAGCGTACTTCCAAAACTGGATGAGCTGCTCGCGTATACCAGCTATCATTTTTGCACTGAAGAGCTGTACATGAGAGAAATTAGTTTTCCAGGTATTCATGAACATATTGCGCTGCACAAAGAGTTCACCGATACAATCAGAAAGCTGCGTGCTCAGTATGACGATAATGACCTGGAGGTTACCAAGGAGCTGATCATCGTGCTTGGTGAATGGTTGTTGCGCCATGTCCTGAAAGAAGATAAAAAATATGCAGACCTTTAGTAACCCGTCAGATGTGTTACCGTTCACCTTTTCCTCCAAATCCCCAAAACCGATGACCCGATTGTTTAATTGCTGTCAGATAGTATACAAGGTGTGGTATTTTCCCACCGTTACCGTGCCAGTTCCCTGACGGCTGTAAGAAACCAGAATTCCCTTTTATGATGAGGCTATTACCTATGACCATAGCTGTTCCCGCTCCAGTCTATCGCAGCGATTATTCCCCTCCGGATTACACCGTTGACAGTATTGATCTTCGAATTGAACCGGGCGAAGAGACAACCCGTGTCGTTTCACGTCTGGTACTGAGAGCTGCCCATGATACCTCACAGGGGCAACGCCCGTTGCTGCTGGATGGCCGCCGTTTCAAGCTGTGTGCCGTGTCCCTGGATGGTGTGCTTCTTGCTCCGGATAGTTTCAGTGTTACAGCGGAACAGCTGTCGATTCCTACTGTTCCCGCTCGCTTCATCCTGGAGGTGATCAGCGAATTACGCCCTCAGGAGAATACCTTCCTGGAAGGGCTCTACTGCTCGAACGGTATGTTCTGCACCCAGTGTGAGGCGCAGGGATTTCGCTCGATCACCTACTATCCGGACCGCCCGGACGTTCTGTCGGTTTTTACGGTTACAATCGTGGCAGATCGGGAAAAATATCCGGTGTTGCTCTCAAACGGAAATCTGATGGAAGCGGGGGAATTGCCGGATGGCCGCCATTTTGCCAGATGGCACGATCCCTTTCCCAAGCCAAGCTATCTGTTTGCGATGGTGGCGGGAAATCTGGCCTGTATTTCAGACAGCTTCAGTACCTGTTTAGGACGGGAAGTGGCATTGCATATTTATGTTCACGAGCATAACCGCAGCAAGTGTGAGCATGCCATGCGATCACTGAAAAAGGCGATGCGCTGGGACGAAGAGACCTTTGGCCGGGAATATGACCTCGACTGTTTCATGATCGTGGCGGTCGACGATTTTAATATGGGAGCCATGGAAAACAAAGGGCTGAATATCTTTAACTCCCGTTACGTCCTGGCCAGCCCCGAAACCGCTACGGATGATGATTATCATGCCATCGAGGGAGTTATCGGGCATGAGTACTTCCATAACTGGAGCGGTAATCGTGTGACCTGTCGCGACTGGTTCCAGCTTTCGCTGAAAGAAGGTTTTACCGTCTTTCGCGACCAGGAATTCTCATCTGATATGGGCTCGCGCGGCGTGCAGCGGATCTCTGATGTGCGTACGCTTCGGACGGTGCAATTCGCTGAGGACGGTGGCCCAATGGCGCACCCGGTCCGACCCGATTCCTATATCGAGATCAACAATTTTTATACGGTAACTGTCTACGAAAAGGGGGCCGAAGTTGTTCGTATGCTGCAGACGCTGCTCGGTGCCAAACAGTTCCGTCGCGGTACGGATCTCTACTTTGAACGTCATGACGGTCAGGCGGTGTCAGTAGACGATTTCGTGCAGGCTATGGCCGATGCCGGCGCTGTTGATCTGAAGCAGTTTGCCCTCTGGTACAGTCAGGCCGGCACACCGCTCTTAAAGGTCAATGGCGTGTATGATTCGACCGCCGGGACGTATACTCTATCGGTGCGGCAATCCTGCCCACCGACACCGGGGCAGCCTGAAAAAAAACCGCTGCTAATACCATTGGCTCTGGGG
>Ga0194037_1000312_pt1 | contig 38112 bp, 36 predicted proteins | sample JunL306m_MetaG_FD_148653 | JGI IMG/M metagenome (GOLD analysis project Ga0194037, IMG submission 148653) | Anoxic zone freshwater microbial communities from boreal shield lake in IISD Experimental Lakes Area, Ontario, Canada - Jun2016-L304-6m | ecosystem: Environmental > Aquatic > Freshwater >... | reverse complement strand
TCTAGTTACACAAATACTCACACACTGATATTTAGGAGACGTAAGCTCTTGAAATCTTAGTGGTTTTCTTTGGATGTCTGCTCTCATAATCCTTTGGTCCCAGGTTCAAGTCCTGGTGGGCCCACCAGCAAAGCAAACCCTCATCAGAAATGGTGGGGGTTTTGTATTTTGAGTGTTACTTTAGGTAACGCTTAGTTAGTCAATGGTTACGTTAGCTGACTTTGCAACCTTACCCCACTTATCAGTCTCGTCTTTAACGTACTGAATAAAAAGTTTTTGTGTGCCGGGCCCAGTATCAGCTCCTTGGTTGGCCCAGAGAGTTTTAATCTCAGGAGTGTTGAGGGCTTTAGTGGTTGCAACGAAGAGCTTATCTTGAATGGTTTGGGGCGTGCTAGCTGGAACCCAAAATCCATACCAAGATATTGACTCAAATCCGAGTACGCCGGCTTCAGCCATTGTGGGTATTTCTGGAAATGCTGGAGATCTTTGTGGTGACGTAACCGCCAATGGGCGAATTGAGCCCGCGCGAATATAGGTTGCTGCGCTACCCAGACCTTCAAAGATTAGATCAACTTCGCCCCCAAGTAGCGCAGTCATTGCAGGGCCCGAGCCTTTGTAAGGTACGTGCACTAGTGTAGTACCGGTAAGCTTGTTAAATATCTCCCCAGCTAGATGTCTGGTTGTTCCATTTCCAGAGGAACCATAGTTCACTTTTCCAGGGTTATTTTTAGAGTATTGAATTAATTCTTTTACGTTTTGAATTGGCAGCTTATTGTTAATAACAAGGACATCTGGAACAAAAGCAACTCCTCTGATTGGAATGAGATCCTTTTCGAGGTTGTATGGAAGATTTTTATAAATGCTATCTGCAACAGTATGGTGAACAGCACCCATGAAAATAGTGTATCCATCTGATGGAGATTTAGCTGCTATTGCTGCTCCAATAGTTCCGCCGGCTCCACCCTTGTTCTCAACGACGACTTGCTGACCCAGCTCTTTTGACAGTTGTGCAGCTAATGGCCTAGCGAAAGTATCGGTACCACCGCCAGGCGGAAAGGGCACTATGAGTTTGATTGATTTATTGGGCCACGCCGACTGGGAATGCGCTGGCTGTGTAAACGTCAGCATGACAAGCACTGAAGTGATTAGGTGTATTGCATGCTTTGAAGCTAGTCCTAGGTTCATCGATGGTCTCCTTGACCTTATAGCCTAACAATCATTTATTACAATTTGTTGATATCTTTAAATGTATATTGTTGACAATCTACCATAAAACTGATGTAATGAGACAACTAATATGGCGGGGATGAAATGAATCGTACTGAAGAAAAGATTGGTTTAAGTGTTCAAAATAGCGCATTTGAGCTATTGCGTGAGCATTCCTTAAGTAATCTAGTTGAAAGAGAGATTGAACGTCAGATTATTTCCGGGGAGTTAACTTCTGGCGAAAAACTAACAGAGGCGGGGATAGCAAATCAGTTACGAATATCTAGAGGCCCCGTACGCGAAGCGTTGCGTTCATTGGAGCAGGCCGGTCTGGTTGTAAATGAGAAAAATCGTGGAATGTCGGTACGTCAAATCTCGCTTGATGAAGTTGGGCATATTTACGAGGTACGCGCCGCTTTGGATGGTTTAATTGGCAGGCTGGCTGCAGAGCGAATTACAAAGGCGCAATTAAAGAAACTCAAAGAGCTCATTAAGGAGATGAAAGTAGCGGCATCACAAAATAATTTTGTGGCTTACTTTCCATTAAATATAGCCTTTCATGAAAATCTTGCGTTAGCAGCCCACAATCCTGCATTGGTAATGAACTACCGCCGTGTAACGAATGAATTAACTCTATTTCGTAGAGCGACATTTGAAAAAAATGTTTCCAATATTCAAATCTCAACCAAAAATCATGAACAAATAGTGAAGGCTATTGAATCCGGTGATGTAGATTTATCAGAAAAGTTGCTCTTTGATCATGTAATGGATAGTAAAAAGCGGTTATATGAAGCGCTTAACTTAAATAGGTAAGAAGAAATGACTATGAATCAAGACTCCAAGAAGACTCAGGTAGAGGTTAATCAAAAAAAATATGCCTGGCCTACATCGCCAACAGTAGTGGTATGTATAGATGGAGGCGATCCAGCGTATTTGAAGCAATTTCTTGCGGATGGGTCAATTCCTAATATTGCAAAATTTATCAAAGAGGGTTTTAGTGTGATTGCTGACGGCACTATGCCTAGCTTTACGTGCCCAAATAATATGTCCATCATCACAGGAACGCCTGCGTCTGCACATGGCATTTCAGGAAACTACTATTTAGATACCAAGACATGGGAGCCGGTTGTCATGACTGGACCAGATTTATTGCGTGGTGACACTATTCTTTCTAGATTTGCAAAAGCGGGAGCTAAGGTTGTTTCAATTACCGCTAAAGATAAACTTAGAAAGCAACTTGGAAAGAATTTAGATTTGAGTAACGGTAGCATTTCATTTTCCTCAGAGTTTTCCGGTAGCTGCACCATGGCTGAGAATGGTATCGAGAATGTATTAGATCTAGCTGGTATGCCTCAGCCAGATATTTATTCAATGGAACTTTCTTTGTTTGTACTCAAAGCTGGCATCCAAATCTTAAAGCGTGACAGGCCTGACTTAATGTATCTATCACTAACTGATTGGGTGCAGCATAAGTTTGCACCCAATGAGGAAGGTTCTCGTATCTTCTATAAAGAATTAGATAAATGCTTTGGAGAGTTAGCTGCATTGGGGGCGACTATTGCCCTGACTGCAGACCACGGCATGAATGACAAGTCAAATCCTGCAGGGAAACCAAATGTTATCTGGCTTCAGGATATTTTGGATGCTAAGTTTGGTATTGGTGATGCGCAGGTTATATGCCCAATTACTGATGCATATGTTGGTCATCACGGCGCATTGGGCGGTTTTGTGCGGGTTTGGTGTAGAGGCAAAGCAACCCCAAAAGAAATCATAGAAGTCATTGCAGGTATAGACGGCATTGAACAGGTATTGAATAAAGATAGTGCCTGTAAGCTTTTTGAATTGCCCGCTGATCGTGAGGCAGATGTTGTTGTGATTTCAAGAGCAGATGTCTGCATAGGTTCATCTGCTGCAAATCATGACTTAAAGGGCCTAGAAGGCCATCGCCTAAGAACACATGGTGGCACTTCGGAGGCTAAGGTTCCCATCATTATCAATAAGCCAATGAATGAGGCCTATAAGTTAAAAGCCGCATCTGGAACGTTGAAAAGTTATGAAATATTTGATTATGTATTAAATGGAGTTTAGTCAGCAGACTTCAATGGCCAATGTAAGTGAATACATATTTGTTTAAAGGGTGGCAATGGATCAAACCTCGCTCCTAATCACAACAAACCTTCTTGCCTCTTTGATTGCCGGAGGAATTATCGGCATGGAAAGAAGTCTACATGGTCGCCCGGCAGGATTTAGAACGCATGCCCTAGTTTGCCTTGCATCTAGTTTGCTGATGTCGGTGACCGCATTTCAAAGCAGTTGGATAACTGTAGATAATAACGAACTATTTAGGACCGATCCAACCCGTATGGCTCAGGGAATTATGACGGGTATTGGCTTTCTAGGAGCGGGCGTTATATTTAAGAAGGGCTTAAATGTTAGGGGCCTAACAACAGCAGCTTCCATTTGGATAACGGCTGCAATTGGTATTCTTTTTGGGATTGGATTTTATTTCCCTGCAATCATCGCAACTGTCTTGGCACTTATTACCTTGTCATTATTTAGATGGATTGAGGCAAAGATTCCATCACATCACTATGTAAATAATACAATCACCTATTCAAGGGATAAAACACCCAGCCAAATTGTGGTGAAAGAATTGCTTTCTAAACATGGCTTTAAGGTTGAAGGAATTAGTTACCAGTTAATTGGTGATGGGTCATTATTTCAATACAAAATGACGATTAGAACTAATGACTCCAGTAACCTAATAAGGTTATCTGAATGTTTAATTGGCCTGGTAGATGTCAAACATTTTGAAATTTTACCTACAGGCGACTAGACACTACCCATCTAAGTGCGTAAGCATATGAAGAAGGCATGGCCCAGGGAGTTGTGAAAGCAACACAAACCGGAATCCTTTGGTCTCAGGCCCAAGTCCTGGTGGGCCCACCAGAAAAGCAAACCCTCATCAGCAATGGTGGGGGTTTTGTCTTTTGAGGATTACTTGAAGGTGTATTTAGATTTTGATTTATATTGAAGCTAATTCTAATTTCTGAAAAATTTCTAATGCCAAGTATTTCGAAGAGCGGTCTTAAGCTGATTAACAAAGACACACTTTGGGATAAAGCCTATTTTTCTTTGAAAAGCGCATTGTTAGCGGGTAAGTTTGTGCCCGGTGAGCGTATTATTTTGAGGAAAGTTGCTCAGGATCTGGGCATTAGTCTTACGCCTGTTCGTGACGCCATTAATCGTTTGGCCGCTGAAAATGTACTCGAGAGAGGTGGTGTCGGGCAAGGCGGCGGGGCCTCAGTGCCTTTATTGAACGCAAATGAGTTTGATCAATTAATGTCGATACGCAGTAGTCTTGAGCCATTGGCTGCTGAAGCTGCCGCTAAAAATGCAAGCAAAGCGGAAATAGTTGAAATTTCAAACTTGTTGAATCGGATGAAAGATTTGGCAGAAACCGGTAACCTAGCCTCTTATTTGGATGCCCACTACCAGTTTCATTTTGGGATTTACAAGCTAGCCAATCAAGCCATTCTTTTACAGGCTATTGAGGGAGCTTGGCTGCGCTGCGGACCCACATTAAATCTGGCATTACCTGCCTATAACCCAGGACAAAAGAGGCATAAACATCATTTAGCAGCCCTCAATGCCCTAAAGAAGGGTGACGGCATTGGGGTTGCCCAAGCTATTCGTGCTGATATTGATAGCGCTCGACTTGATATCTGTAATTTGTTAGATTAAATCCGTTGTTTCAATAAGGGTTAGTGACTATTTGCCTAGATGAATGTTATTTGTTATAACATTAACATGTTTTGTAGCTAATGGAGTGAATATGAATACTTTTAAAACTGTTGTGAATTCAATTGCGACTTCTGTCTTTGGAGTTTTTGTGGCTTTTGGGCCTGCCATGGCTGCTGATTTTCCTACTAGGGAGATTAAGTTGGTGGTGCCTTGGAATGTCGGAGGGTCAAACGATATTTCTGCAAGATTAATTTCTAAGATTTTGGCTGATGAAGGAGTTACTGTTGTCGTGGATAACGTTGCTGGGGCAACTGGAACCATTGGTATGACGAAAGTAGCTAATGCAGAGCCGGATGGTTACACCATTGGTATGGGTACGAGCTCTACTATGGCGATGATTGCTCAGGGCTTAACGCCGCTGAAGAATGATCAATTTGCGCCAATAGCTAGAGTAACAACAGATCAATTATTGCTTCTTGTTCCCAAGGGCGGAACGGTAAAAGATTTGGATAGTTTTGAAGCAATGGTTAAAAAGAATCCTGGGAAAATATCAATTGGCACTCCAGGCAGCAATAACTTGAATCATATTTTTGCGGTGATGACAGGGAATGTAGTCAATTCGTCAGTTGTAACCGTGCCATACACTGGTGGGGCTAAGGTGATTATCGATCTCGCTGGCAAACAAATTGATGCTGCGGTACTAAAGCCATCCGAGAGTAAGGCGCAGATTGACTCCAATATGGTTCTACCTCTGGGTGTATTCGCGAATGAGCGTATTAAGTCAATGCCTAATATTCCTACATTTAAGGAAAAAGGATATAACGTTTTCCCATATGGACCATTGATTCAAATGGCATATCTTGTAGCCCCCGCAAAGACGCCTCCAGAAATTCAAGAAAAATTAATTGCCATTTTTAATAAGGCGATTCAAGATCCGCGCTTTAAAGCTGCATCTGAAGATGGCGGGGCAAGAGTTGATAGTCTTACTGGAAAAGCATTGGGTGCTGAAATTGTTGCGGTTACAAACACCTTGTCTGAAGTCGGAAAAAAAGTATTTTCTGAGAAAAAATAAATATTAGAGATTGAAAGAAGAGTAATGAGTCAAATTAAAAAAGTAACATGTCATGTGGTTGCTGCTCCAGTGCAAAAGCCTTTTACTTCCTCAAGAGGTTGGATTTATAAAACTCGTGGCTCTTGTATTGTGGAGATCGAGACAAATGACGGCATAGTGGGTTGGGGTGAATGTTACGGACCATCGGCTGTTGCAAAAGCTTTTATCGATAGTCAATTTGGACCTCGAATTATCGGAAGGGATCCATTCGACGTAGAGGTGATCTGGGAGGATTTATATAACCGGATCAAAGATTACGGCACTACCGGCATGGCAATTTCTGCAATTAGCGGTATTGATATTGCCCTGTGGGACATTATTGGTAAGTCTTGTGGAAAACCAATTCATAAGTTAATAGGCGGCTCTTATCGTGATGAAGTAACGGCTTATGCAACCGGTTTGTATTTTATTGATATGGATCGCTTGATCGAAGAGGCAGTAGAAGAGGCAATTGAATTTAAGCAGAACGGTTTTACTGCCATCAAAATGAAGATTGGATTGGGCGACCTAAAGTTGGATATTAGGCGCGTAGAAGCAGTTCGAAAAGCGGTGGGTGACGAGATGCGATTGATGGTGGATGCCAATCATTGCTTTACGGTACCTCAGGCAATCAAGATTGGTCGAGAGCTTGAGAAGTTAGATATTGAATGGTTTGAAGAACCTATCTCTCCAGAGGATTTGGATGGCTATGTTGAGGTGACTCGTGCTCTAGATATGGCTGTTGCGGGCGGAGAAAATGAATTTACCCGCTGGGGATTTAGAGATATCGTGGTGCGCAAAGCGATGGACATTGTTCAGCCAGATGTTTGTGCTGCCGGCGGTATCAGTGAATGTCGCAAGATTGCAACTCTCGCTAGTGCACACGGGGTGGAGTGCGTACCTCATGCGTGGGGATCAGTGATTGGAGTCGCCGCAACCTTGCATTTCTTGGCAGCGCTTCCAGATCAGCCGCCTAGTTTTAAAGGTAACCCACCCTTATTCGAGTTCGAACAATGCGAGAATCCATTCCGGGATTTGTTATCGGTTGAACCCATTGAGCAACGCAATGGCAAAGTCAGCGTGCCAAAAGGTCCGGGTCTTGGGATTGAAATTAATCGTCACATCCTCGACCAATATCGAGTTTCATAGATAGTATTTATGCGTTACTTAACCTTTGAAAAAGGATCAGAGCAAATAGTGGGCGTTCTACTAGACGACTCTTTGTCTGTGCTAGATCTTTCTCATGAAAGTTGCAGAGACATCATGGCTGGTCAATGCCCAAATTTGCTAGAGATGGTAAAGGCGGGCTTACCACTGATGACTAAAAAAATTAAGGAAAAAATTGAGGGTAGAGCATATGATCAGAATGCGATAGTCAGTCTCGACTCCCTTGCAATATGCTCCCCAATTCCTCTACCAGGAAAAGTCGTTGGGGCTGCATACAACTTTACCGATGCATTGGATGAGCGATCCATGGCTTATCCAACGGAGCCGGTTATTTTTATCCGATCTGGCAATACGGTCATAGGGCCCAATGACCCCATTCTTATTCCCCCAGATGTGGGTAACGTCGGCTATGAAGCAGAGTTGGCTGTCATTATTGGCAAACGCGCTTTGTTTATCGAGCCAGAAGATGCAATGGATCATGTGGCTGGGTATACAGTGCACAACGATATCAGTGGTAGCGGCATGATTAAAGAGGATGGTGGAAATTTTGTCCGAGGAAAGAATATGCCTGCATCCTCCCCTTTGGGACCTTTTCTAGTGACTGCTGATGAGGTAGTAAATCCTTACGCGATTCAAATTAAATTAGATGTGGATGGTAGGGTGTTACAGAATGGCAGAACCGGCACAATGCTTTTTAAAGTTGCAGAATTAATTTCTTATATCTCCAAGCAAATGCCACTTGAACCTGGCGATATTATTGCAACTGGTACTCCAGCAGGTTTGGCAATGATGCATCAGCCTACTGCATGGCTCCAGCCAGGGCAAACTGTCAGAGTAGAGCTTGAGGGCTTGGGAGTACTTAATAATCCAATAAAAAAGGGAGCGCCATTTCTTGAGTAAAAAATTTAAGGTTCTTTTGACCAACCCTATACATCCAGAATGCAATCAAGCTCTCATGGAGGAGTGCGATGTGGTGGTGGCGCCAGATATAAAGTCTGAGACTTTAAAAAGTCTTATTTCGGACTGTGATGGGTTAATAGTTCGATGTCAGCTGCCTCAAGATATATTTGATGGAGCTAAACAATTAAAGGCAGTAGTTCGCCATGGTGTGGGATTAGATTTCATTCCGGTAGATGCAGCGACCAAAAAAAGAATTCCAGTTGCAAACTTACCAGGTTCAAATACCAATGCTGTAGTTGAGTACTGTCTAGCCGCCATTTTTTATTTCCGTCGTCACTTAGATCTAATTAATTCACAGTTGCGAATTCAGGGATGGGCAAAAGCTCGGCCACAAGCAGACCCCTCCACCGAGATTGCAACTACTACTTTGGGCATTATTGGGTTTGGAGCTATCGGTAGTAAATTGGCCAATGCGGCAGCTGGCTTGCAAATGAAAACTATTGCGCTTACTCCACGACCTGAAGTGCTGCCAAGCGGAGTACGTTCAGCAACAAAAGCAGAGCTCTTCTCTCAGTCAGATGTAATAGTTGTTTGTTGTCCCTTGAATGAGAAAACTCGCGGGCTAGTGGATCAAGTATCGATTTCCATGATGAAGTCAAATGCCATTCTGATTAATATTGCACGCGGTCCAGTAGTGGATACACTGGCTATTATTAAGGCTCTAAAAGCAGGAGGTATTGCTGGTGCTGCAATGGATGTACATGATCAGCAACCCCTGACCGGAGAAGAGGCGGTTTTTGATTGCCCAAATTTATTGCTTACTCCTCATATAGCATCGATTACTTCTAGTAGTATGCGCGGCATGAGCGAAGGGTCGGTAAAGACAATTCTTGCCATCCTTAAGGGCAATCAGCCTGACAATATTGTTAACCCAGAAGTCTTTCTTTAATCGAAAAAATCATGACAAGTAATCCAATGCGCATTGTGAAATTAGAGGCTGTACCAATTTCATTTCCAGTTCCTGAAAATAAATCGGTTCGATTAGGTATTGGCAAATGTGTCAAACGTGATTCAGTTCTGGTGCGTATCGAAACGGAAGATGGTCATGTTGGTTGGGGGGAGGCACACCATGGCAGGGCGCCAGGAGCAATCGCAAAATTAATTGATACAACTATGCGTGAGCTTGTGCTCAACTGTGACGCAATGGATATTAATGGGATCTGGGCGCGCGTTTATAAAATGCAAATCTCAAGCCATGGAACGGGCGCAGCTGCAGTATTAGCTTTAAGTGGTATTGATATTGCGCTGTGGGATATTCGCGCTCAGATTATGCAGCAACCTTTGTATAGGATGTTGGGTGGCGCTTCAAAAAAGATTAAAGCCTATGCAGGTGGCATTGCCCTTGGGTGGCAAGAGCCTGCCTCCTTGGCAAAGGAGGCGCAAGAGCATGTGGCAACTGGTTATCGAGCATTAAAGTTGCGTGTGGGTGATACCGCTGAGAAAGATATCATAAGAGTACATGCGGTTCGGAAAGCGGTAGGCAATGAAATTGACATATTGGTTGATGCCAATACGAATTACACCCTAGCCGATGTGCGTAAGGTAATGCCTGCTTTTGATGAGGCTGGAGTGAGTTGGTTGGAGGAGCCATTTCCACCACAGGATCGAAAAGCATATCACATGGCTCGCAGCTTAGGGAGAGTCCCATTTGCTGCAGGAGAAAATCACTACACCCGCTATGATTTTGCAACCCTATTAGATGATGGGGATGTACAGTTTATTCAGCCTGATCTATCAAAGACTGGTGGCGTGACTGAGTCGATGAGAATTGCCGCCATGGCAAGTGCTAATAAGCTAACAATCAATCCCCATACTTCTGCCACTGCAATCAATATGGGGACAACAATTCATTTTCTGTCTGCGATTGATAACCCCGGATACTTTGAAGGAGATGTGACCTCACTCAATCCATTTAGGGATGAAATGATGGACAAAGTAGCTTATGAGCTCGATTTAGAAGGTTTTGTAAAGCCGTATGAAGGTATAGGTATTGGCCTGAAAATTAATTTAGATTTTGTTAAGGATCACCCCTTAATTGATGGGCCTTGCTACGTTTAATTGCTTATGTAGTATCGGTTTTACAACCAATTTTTTATTTGAGTGAGCTTTATAGGGGCAGGGAGATTGAAATGAAATATCAAAAAAATATCATTAGCACATTATTAGCTGCGAGTTTCTTAATCAGTGGTTTAGCGATTGCACAAAACATTTCGACAGCAAAGCCTGAAGATGTTGGCATGTCATCTGCGAGATTGAAAAATGTAAAGGCTTCCTTGCAGGCTGAGGTCGATAAGGGCAATATTCCAGGCGCTGTCGTGATGATCAATCGCAAGGGGAAGTTGGTTTACTCTGAGGTTGTAGGCTATCAAGATAAGAGTGCTAATAAGCCTATGAGCAAAGATTCTATTTTTAGAATCTATTCAATGACCAAGCCACTAGCATCAGTTGCCGCTATGATCCTGGTGGAGGAAGGCAAGATGCAGTTAGCCGATCCTATCTCTAAGTTCATGCCTGAGTTTGCCAACATGCAAGTAAGCGTAGGAACAAAAGATAGTAACGGCAATATGGAGTACTCCTTAGTGCCTGCAGCCAAACCAATCACCGTTCAAGATCTATTGCGTCATACCTCTGGTATCGGCTATCCAGAAATTACTGCTAATCCTAATATCAAAAAAGCCTATACCGATGCAGGTCTTTATGTGGCCGGAGGTACTGACTACGATCAGCGTCGTGTTACTCCACAAGAAATGATCTCAGGAATTGCTAAGGCACCGTTGAATACTCAGCCTGGCACTAACTGGGAATATGGGATGTCAGTAGACTTATTGGGTCGTGTCGTGGAGATTGTTTCTGGAAAGCGTTTAGGCGACTTTTTACAGGATCGTGTATTTGCACCTCTGCAGATGAAAGACACTGCATTTTCTGTCCCTGCGGATAAGAAGTCACGTATTGCCGAACCTTTTGCAACAGATCCGTTTAATAAGACTCCTATTAAATTGCTAGACGTCACTATTAAGCCAAATAATGATTCGGGTGGTGCGGGGGCGGCAGGTACAGCTGGTGATTATCTAAACTTTGCTAGCATGATGCTCAATGGAGGCGAGTTAAATAGCCAAAGAATTTTGTCACCAATGACTGTTAACTTAATGGCATCTGACATGCTTGGTAATAGAACAACTGTACCGTTAACGCCTGGTCAACTACTGATGGGTGTTGATGGATATACATTTGGATTGGGTTTTATGGTTCGCCAAGGACAAGGTTTGGCATCGGTTGACGGCTCTCCTGGTGAATACATGTGGGCTGGTGCTGCAGGCACATTCTTTTGGATTGATCCAAAAGAGCAGTTAGCAGTAGTAGTAATGAGCCAAGTTCCAGGCCCCATTCGTCCTTACTATCGTCGAATGATCAAGCAGCTCGTCTCATCTGCCGTTATTAAGTAACTTAAACTTTTATAGAAAACCCTCATCAGCAATGGTGGGGGCTTTGTCTTTTGGGTGTTACTTTAAGTAACGCATATTTCCTAAAAAATACTTTGGAGCAACGAAGTGTTAGATGGTTGCTCCAAAATTCCTGTGGTTTTGAAAACCAAAGAGTGAGAGACCGCTTCCTTTAAATTCATGAATGGAGCGCCGCTAAGGAAAGGGGTGAACTGATGGACTGGTTTGCTTGGGTGTGTGTAGTGGCTTTTCATGATCAAAAAGCTGTATTTCACAACCAATTAATGTTGGGGCTAACCCTTGATCGCTAATGGCTGGGTTTTTGCCTTTTGAGCGTTACTTTAAGTAACGCTTGTTAAGATCGCTTACCTATGCTAATATGCATGAAACTTCAATAAAAAATCATGCAAAAAGAGCCAGTAAAACCATCCTTAAGTACATTGCCTGAAGTGCGCAATAGCGCATTGGGGAGACTTCGCTCGCACCTTAAGGGGGGTCATGTCTATAGAAGAGAGGATCTTTTAGGTGACTCCAATGCAGTTGATCGTCATTTAAAACAATTGGTTGATGCAGGTGATTTAGAAAAGCTTGCCCAAGGACTATATTACGCACCCAAATCATCTGTATTTGGTAGGGTGCCTCCGAAAGACAATGAGCTAGTAGAAGCTTTTTTAAAAGACGAGAACTTTTTGTTGCTCTCACCTAATAGCTACAACTCCTTGGGTCTAGGAACAACCCAGCTCTATAACAAGACTGTGGTGTACAACCATAAACGCCATGGCGTCTTTAAATTGGGTAATAGAAGTTTTGAATTTCGGGTAAAACCGCGCTTTCCAAAAAAGCTGGATAAAGAATTCTTATTGGTGGATCTATTGAATAATCTAGATTCGCTTGCCGAGAATAAAGATGATGTATTGGCTAAGGCAGAGAAGCAGTTAAATAAGTTTGAAACTGCTAAATTGCAAAAAACAGTTAGTGCTTATGGGGCAGGGAGAACGAAGAAGCGGGTTTCATCTTGGTTGCGTGACACGCAGAGAGCGAGTGTTTAATGCTTTTGCATGACCACAAAGATTTCAGAGATCTGATTGCTACTGTATCAGACAGTATGGGTATTGATCCCACATTGGTTGAAAAGGATTATTGGATCATGCATTGCCTTTGGGGATTGCAGCAACAAGGATTTACATTTGAATTGAAAGGCGGAACTTCATTATCCAAGGGGTTTGGGCTCATTCATCGCTTTTCCGAAGATATTGATATCCGCATTGAGCCGCCAGTAGGCATGGATGTTAAGACTGGCAAAAATCAAGATAAAGAAGCGCACATAAAATCTCGATCTGATTTTTACGATTGGGTTGCCAGTGAACTGAAGATTCTTGGTATACAAGATGTTGTGCGAGATCATGCATTTGATGACTCAGAAAAAATGCGCAGTGGTGGGGTCCGCTTAAATTACCAATCAATAATGCCATCGTTGAGTGGTTTAAAGGATGGTGTTTTATTAGAGTTGGGCTTTGACGATACTGCACCCAATCAGCCGGTAGATATTTCATCGTGGGCATACGATTATGCGATTAAGTACGTCAAAGACATTGATGACAATAGAGCCAAAAATGTCTTGTGTTACTTGCCTGAATATACTTTTGTGGAAAAACTGCAAACCATCTCTACGAAGTATCGCCAATACAAAGATGGCAAAGGATTTCCTAAGAACTTCCTAAGGCATTACTACGACGTATATTGCCTCTTGGATTGCTCATCAGTGCTGGAATTTATTAAGACTGATAGGTATCAGACTAGGAAGGTAGAGCGTTTTCCCAAGTCCGATAACTTAATCATTTCTCAAAACCCAGCTTTTCTTCTGAGTGATTCGGAAGACCGAAAGTTGTTTGAATCGGAATATCAAAAAGTAGCTAGCCTATATTACAAAGGCCAGCCAAGTTTTCCTGATCTATTAAATCGGATTAGTCAGCATCTAAAGGTTTTGTAGGTAAATCTATTTTGGAGCAACGAAGTGTTAGATGGTTGCTCCAAAAATCCTTTGGTTTTGAAAACCAAAGACCGAGAGGGCACTTTCTTTAAATCCACGAATTTGCTTCACATTTACTTACACACCGACACTGACAACCCGCAGAGCCCCTGTTTATAGGGGTCTACCTTGGATGTCTGCTCTCATAATCCATTGGTCCCAGGTTCAAGTCCTGGTGGGCCCACCAGAAATAAAAATACCAGCCTTCGGGTTGGTATTTTTTTTGGCGTTATTTCATGTAACGCTTGTAATAACAGATTTGTGATTATGAATAATTAGTAAATTTCTTATTCAGCAGTAATGCCAGTAAGACGAATAATTTCAGCCCATTTTTTATTTTCGCTCACCATATACATACCAAAACTTTGAGGGCTCTGGCTCGGCGTTACTAGATTGCCAGCTTCTTCATACGTAGTCTTAAGAGCTTTGTTATTGAGGGCTTTAGTAATACCCTCAAATAAAGTGTCAATCTTATCGCGGGGTGTTTTGATTGGAGCCCACATACCAAACCATGATTCCTGAATTGTTAGTTCATTTTTCATGATTTCATTTAGAGTTGGAACCTCTGGTAATTGAGTCAAGCGATTTTTACTTGTGACAGCAAGTGCGCGAACTTTTCCTCCCTTTACCAATGGTACTGCTGTTCCTGCTATTGGAAATGCAAACTGTGTATCGCCCCGAATTAAAGAGGTAGCAATTTCTACAGATCCTTTTAATGGAATATGAGTTACCTTTAAATTATTTAAGGTGACAAATGTTGCTCCAGCAATGTGTGCTGAAGTGCCGATTCCACCCGATCCATAATTCATAGATCCTGGGTTAGCTTTGGCAGCAGCGATAACGTCCTCAACCCGTTTGTAAGGTGAGTCTGCTGAAACCATCATCACCGTTGGAAACGAGTACATATTGCTGATAGGTGCAAAATCCGCTAAGGGATTAATGGAAATTTCTGGCTTAATAATTTTTTGGATTAGCTGTATATTTGATCCAAGCATAAGGGTGTAGCCATCAGGCGCAGACTGTGTGACATATTGGGTCGCTAATACCCCGCCGGCACCAACTTTATTTTCAATAATGACGGTTTGCTTAAAAGTTTCTCCCAGATAAGGCGCTGCTTGTCTTAGCTGTATATCCGGACCACCTCCAGCTGCGTAAGGGCAGACTATTTTGATCGAGTTACTCGGAAATCCTGTCTGACTATATGACGCAAAAGGATAAAGAGCAAGGCTAGGGATAGTAATGAGAAATTCTCTACGCTTCATATTGGCTCCAAACTTTCCTTTTACTGTTTATAAAATCTTACTTGCTTAAGTCGATTACTATTCTGCCCTTTGATTTTCCTGCCAACGTGAGATCTAAGTAATAAGGTAATTCTTCTATGCCAATAATGGTAGCTATTTCATTTAAATGGGTAGGCCGATATTCACTAGCAATCTTCTTCCAAACTTTTTCTCTTATGTCCATAGGTGAATTCGCATTAATGCCTATTAAACGTACTCCTCTGAGAATAAAAGGTATTACAGTAGTATCTAGTTCCGCTCCACCAGCATTTCCAAATGCAGCAATTATTCCATTTGTTTGCATGACACGAGTAAGCCAGGATAGGGTAGAGCCACCCACAGAGTCGATTGCCCCAGCCCATTGGGCTTTTTCAAGAGGTTTAAATTTAACGTCTGATGTTATGCGTCCAATGACTTCTGAAGCACCAAGTTTTTTTAGGTATTCAACCACATTTTGTTTGCCACTCATAGCCGTAACTTGATACCCCTTTTGTGACAGCATATCAATTGCTATTGTGGCTACGCCTCCAGTTGCGCCAGTAACGAGTATCGGCCCACCTTGTGGATTTAGCCCATTCAGCTCCATTAAATCCAAAGATAATCCTGCCGTATATCCCGCAACACCAATAGTCGCCGCATCCAGAAGTGTGAGACCTAATGGTAATTTCATTACCCAGTCCGCATTGACTCGCGCGTATTGGGCATGACCACCATCATGATCAACTCCAATTCCGTAGCCATTCACCAGTACTTCATCTCCCGGACTAAAACGAGAATCCCAGGATTCAATTATCGTTCCCGTTAAATCAATACCACTAATTCTGGGCCATTCACGCACTATATTGTTAAGTCCCTTAGAGGCTAGTGCATCCTTATAGTTAATACTGGAAAATGCCACCTTGATGACTACATTTCCAGGGCTTAATGAATCTAATTGGATTGACTCAATTTTTCTAGTAACTACTCCGTCACTAGAATGAAGGCGAAAGGCTTTGAACGAATGGTTCATATTATTGGGCTTTAATGTTGGCTTGCTTTGCAACTTGTGACCACTTAATTGTTTCCGCTTTAATGTGGTCGGCAAATTCAGTTGGGGTGCTTCCGATAATCTCAACACCTTGTTTTTGTAGACTCTCTCGAACTTCTGGCACTTTTAGAGTGGCCTGAATGGCACTGTTGAGTTGTTCAATAATGGCATTTGGAGTACCTGCAGGCGCTAAGATTCCCCACCAAGCATAGGCCTCCATTGGGTAGCCTAATTCTTTTAAGGTAGGAACGTTAGGGGTCATGCTAGATCTTGCTGTCATTGCAATAGCTATTGGTGTTGCAGTCCCTGCCTTTACATGCGCCAATACTGGGCCGTAATTATCGAAACTTAATTGAACTTGACCACCAATCAAAGCTGTTGTTGCCTCCGAACTTCCTTTATAGGGGATGTGCTGAATATTACTTTTTGAATCGTTTTTAAATAACTCTCCTGCCAAATGCGCACTACTGCCATTTCCTGGTGTTGCGTAGGATAAACCCTCGGGAGTTAATTTTGATTTAGCTATTAAATCAGCAACATTTTTAATATTTGAATTACTGGGTACAAAGATGTAAACAGGTACTTTAGTAATTAAACTAACAGGTATTAAATCTTTTTGCGTATCGTAGGGCAACTTTTCAAATAAGGCAGCATTCGTTGCTAAATTAGCCGTTCCCATTAAAAGGGTATAGCCATCAGCGGGAGCTTTAACGACTGAAAGAGTACCCGTTTGTGTAGAGGCCCCAGGTTTATTTTCAACAATGATGGGTTGACCAAGTATCTGACCTAATTTTTGACTAATCGCTCTTGCCGCAGAATCAGCTCCTCCACCGGCAGCATAAGGAACAATAATTTTTATTGGACGATTAGGGTAGTTAGCAGTTTGTCCCCAAGCAGTGATAGTGCCCGATAGGCAGAGCAAAAAGAAAATGGTTGCCTGATATTTGTTTTTCATAATTTTTCCAAAATGAGAATGTTAGTTAAACGCAATCCCTGCATGTTTAAACGTATTTCGAGCAATATTGAGTTGATGTATTTGACTCGTTCCTTCATAAAGGCGAAAAAGACGCACATCTCGATAAAATCTTTCAATTGGATTATCAGCAATATAGCCGTATCCCCCCAGCATCTGCACACATCTATCGGCAACCCTTCCGCACATCTCTGATGCAAAATATTTGCAAATAGATGCTTCCATAGCAACATCTATCCCCTCATCACGCTTACGAGCAGTTTCTAAAATAAGTGCTTTGGCAGCATAAATTTCGGTTTGACAGTCTGCAATCATGGCTTGCACTAACTGAAAGGTGCCAATGGGCTTCCCAAATTGCTCTCTGGATGCCGTGTACTTCACGATTTCATCCAGCATACGAATAGCTGGACCAATACATAGAGCTGCCAAATGGATGCGCTGCTTGTTTAATACTTTCATTGCAGTTTTAAATCCAGCGCCTTCTGCTCCAATGAGGTTGCTAGCAGGAATTCGGCAGTTATCAAAATACACTTCTGAAACTGGTGATCCTGCTTGCCCCATTTTTTTATAAGGACTTCCAACTGTTAGGCCAGGGGTATTTCGCTCTACTAAAAAAGCAGAAACACCATCTGCTTTAGGCTTGTTTTGGTCTGTTCTTGCCATGACGGTAAATAGATCAGAGATGGGCGCGTTAGTGATAAAGCACTTAATACCATTAAGGATGTAATCATTACCATCTTTTATTGCCGATGTCTTTAAAGAGGAGGCATCAGAACCCGCATCAGGCTCGGTAATAGCAAAGCAGCCAGTGATTTTGCCGCTTGCTAGGCTGGGCAAATATTTTACTTTTTGTGATTCTGATCCATCAGCAACTAATGCCTCTGATCCAATCCCGGTATTAGTACCCACGCGTGCACGAAATGCAACAGAGCATTGGGATAATTCTATAGCAGCTAAGGCGAGCTCTTCTGTTGTCATACCTAAGCCCCCATAGGCCTCTGGTATTGAAAATCCAAATAGCCCAAACTCAGCCATATCGCTCACAATATCAGCAGGAACTTCATCTAATAACACAACCTCTGCCTCACGAGGAATAAGCTTATTTTTACAATATTTTTTTAGCGAATCCAAAAAAGAAGAGAATTCGTTTGGGTTGCGAATCATCGCGTCTCCTTAATTAAAATACTGAAGCATATTACGAGGCTTCATTATCAAACTTCCCATAACGTCGGCTTACCCATTCTGCGATGAGGCAAGGCCGTTCTTTGCCTTCTTGTTCTATAGATACATTCCAAATAATTTGCACTCCACCTTTAAATGCCTCTAGGGATGCTAGGGTGAAATGAGCACGCACTCTTGCATTCACAAGAACTGGATCTGTAAATCTGACTTTATTAACTCCATAATTGATAGACAAGCTAACGCCATCAATGAGAATAGTATCTGTAAAAAATCGGCTTAAGAGTGAGAGGGTTAAAAAGCCATGGGCAATAGTAACGCCATATGGAGATTCTTTTGCAGCTCTTACTGGGTCAACGTGGATCCACTGGTCATCTCCACCGGCTTCGGCAAATAAATTAATGCGATCTTGAGTGATCACCTGCCAATCTGAAGGAGGAAGCGTTTTCCCTAGCCAATGTTTTAATTCATTTAGAGAGCTAAGTTTCATTTTGTGCATGTTGTGGCCCTATTAGATAACTTTATTAGCTCTTAGTTTGGAAATTTCTTCATCGCTCAAACCTAGGTCAGAATAAAAGGAAATATTGTGCGCGCCAGTTTTGGATCCGCTATGGGGAATATGCTCAGAAACACCAGAAAAGCGCGGCACTATGCAAGGTGCAGAAATGCTGCCCAAATCTTCATCAGGTAGCTGGATGATTGCCTTGCGCTCTTTAAAATGGGGATCATTTAAGACATCATTAATGTCATAAACTTTTGTAAAAGGGACCTCATGCTTATTAAGGACCATTTCTAAGTTTTCAAAGGTCTGGGAAGAGCACCAGTTAGAAATAATTTGGTCTATTTCATCTAAATTATTTAGGCGTGATTGATTATTAGAAAATTTAGGGTTGTTAGCTAATTCGCTCATTCCCATTGCAGAACAAAATCGCTTAAATATTGGTTCAGACGAGCCAACTACACTAATCCAAAATCCATCGGATGTTTTATAAATATTAGAGGGCGCTGTATATGTTGCGCGTGATCCAGTGCGCCCACGAATATAATTTAATTGATCAAATTCAACTGCGAGAGGGTCAAGTAGGCGCATCATGGCCTCAGTTGCAGATAGATCGATCTCTCGGCCAATCATATTCTTCGATCGAGAGCTTTCAACTAAAGCTGCCGCTATAGAAAACGCACCAAATAATCCTGACACCACATCTCCTAAGGGGTAATTCATATGCTGAGGGGGGCCATCGGCCATTCCCGTTAAGTTTGTAAAGCCGCTCATTGCCTCAAATATTCGAGCAAAACCTGGCCTTCTGGCATATGGGCCAGTCTGACCAAACCCAGTAAGACGAAGCACGATCAGTTGAGGGTTAGCTTGATGTAAGGTTTTGATATCAAGCCCCCATTGATCAAGGGTGCCGGTTCTAAAATTTTCCACCAGTACATCAAAAGAGGGCAGCATCTTTAGAAATATTTCTTTTCCCTCAGGCTTGCGCACATCTAGGGTTATGCCTTTTTTACCCCTATTAGTTACTTTCCAATATAAAGAATGGTGGTCCTTCATGGGGGCAAAAGTTCTTAAAGGATCATTACTGGCAGGTAACTCGAGTTTAGTCACGTCAGCCCCTAAGTCAGCGCAAAGAGTCGCTGCAAATGGACCAGCAATTACAGTAGCCATATCCAGAATACGCACCCCCGATAAAGGACCTTTGTTGCTGCTTGGTGATTGAGGCGTATTCATATTCTTTTGAGTGCGTTTTAGTAAGAATTTCTATTGAATCAGAGAAATTTAGGGTTATCTGTATGTTTCGCTTAGCGAAACACTTGGTAGAATATATTGTGATCCGCAAGTAAAAGAACGAGGATCTATAGACCTTGAGGGGTACTAAAGGCATGATCGATCGTCAGTTTGCAATTAATCTAAGCAGGGGGCTAGAAGTGCTAAGAGCATTTCATCCTACTGATCAATTGTTAGGCAACAAAGAGCTATGTGAAAGAACATCGCTCCCTAAAGCAACTGTATCGCGCTTAACTTATACGCTTGAAAAATTAGGGTACTTACTGAAAGTTGGTCGCTTGCAAAAGTATCGGCTTGGGCCCGGTGTTTTAATGCTGGGTTATCCAATGTTAGCTGGCTTAGAAATTCGACATTTAGCTCGTCCTCATATGGAAAGGTTAGCCACCAAAACGAAGTGGACAGTGAATTTAGGAATGCTTGGGCGTCTTGAGGTTGTATATATAGATGCAATACGACTTGATCGTCGGAATTTTTCAAAGCCAGATATTGGAAGTAGTAGGCCGCTTTTAACTACTTCGATAGGGCGAGCCCTTTTACTGGCTTCTTCGGAAAAAGATCAGAATGCTATTCTTAATAGAATAAAGATCACTGATCCCAACCAGTATCGCAAAGACCTCCACCATTTTCATCGCGATAAAACTTTTTATGAAAAGAATTCGTATTGTTTAAGTCTTGGGGATTGGGAGCCAAATGTAAGCGCCGTTTCAGTGCCGCTTAGGGTTGGGAGTAGCGATGATCCGACTGTTGCTCTAAATTGCACGCTCAGTGGTTCAAAGCTTTCTCAACAAGAGATTCATCAATTTGTTATACCTCATTTACTTGAAGCAAAAAATAATATTGAGAAAGATTGCGGAAGAATTTTTATTAGCAGAAAATATTAAGTAGTCTATAAAAATGATTGATAGAGGAATTTAATTATGAATTATGAATATATTGATTTAAGAATTAACGAAGGCGTAGCACTTCTTTTTCTTAATCGACCAAGCAAGCATAATGCCTTGAACGATCAGATTAGACATGAACTTCTCAATGCTCTTGAGTCAATAACAAACGATGAGAAAATTTATGCTGTCATTTTGAGCGGAAATGGGGCTAGTTTTTGCGCGGGTGGCGATATTGAGGCGATGGCTAAAAGACTTGATTTACCTGCTGGCGAGGTGGCTATCAAAGGATGGAAGCGACACCAAGAAATTCAGAGAGTGATTACTCTTATTCACAATATGCCCAAACCCGTAATCGCTGCAGTAAATGGACCGGCGTTTGGATTGGGTGCTGATTTAGCATTGGCATGCGATTTCATCATAGGCAGCGCAAACGCATTATTTTGCTGGTCTTATATTGATAGAGCTGTGATTCCGGATGGAGGGGGTATGTATTTTTTACCTCGACGAGTGGGAATGAGTTTAGCTAAAGATTTAATTTTCTCAGGCAGAAGGATCAAATCGGAAGAGGCAATGGAAATGGGTGTCATAGATCGTTACTCAGAACCTAGCGATTTACTGGAGAATGCTGAAAGATGGGCAAATACATTTAGAGGCACTGCGAAGCCCGCCTTTATGTTGAGTAAGTGCATTGTGAATAAAAGCCTCGAGTCCTCACTTGAAGATATTTTTGCTCAAAGTAACATGGCACTAGGTATTTGCTTGAGTTCTTTGGAGCATCGAACATCTGTCGAAAATTTTCTAAATAAATAAAATTACAATTAATATTTTCATTATTTAAAGTATTTTTTGATTTTCAAAACTAAGAAGTGGGATGCCTCTCCTTTTAGTTTCATTGTATTAGTCACATAAAAGCTCGCACACCGATAAACAGAAGCCTGCTAGAGCGCATTGCACTACTTGCACAATTTAGTGATCAAAGCTTTGCGCAATACTCAATAATATTAAGCGCTTGATGCAGTCTATTCCTTTGTGTTCCAAAGTTCAGTCTGATAAATTGCTTTCGATTGAATTGGTCGCCAGGAGAGGTAGCTAGACCATTATCTAAGAGTAGTTGGTAGGGATTTGGGTGATTGAGAGTTGTGCAATCAATCCAAGCTAGATAGCTAGCTTCCATTTTGCTTATGCTTAAACCTTTGACACTGTTAATTTTTTGGTAAATTAAATCTCGATTGCCACTCAAGTATTGGATTAACTCTTGTCGCCACGGTTCACCTTCTTTGATTGCTGCCATTGTTGCGGTATAGGCTAATAAAGACGGCGGGGCAATAGTTTGATGAAGGCCAATCTGAATTGCTTTGCGCAGGGTAGGATTTTCTGCTACAGCCCAAGCAAGACCGACTCCAGGGAAGTTAAAGGTTTTATTCAAAGACATTAAGGTAATTGTTTTCTCGGAAACTTCTTTGCTGATACTGGCTAAGGGGATATGTTTTTTATCGTCATCCAACACAAGTCCTGCATGAATTTCATCGGAACAAATCCATAAATTATTCTGGATACAAAAATCTCCAAAGTCTTTTAGCTCATCTTTAGTAAACACAGTAGAGCCTGGATTTTGTGGATTGCAGAACAAGACCAATTTCGTCTTATTAGTAATGAGGTTTGGTAATTCATTACTTGGTAATACCCAACGCCCATCTTTCAGTTCAAGGGGCATTTCTTGAAATAGTCTATTAGCACTTGAGCAAGCAAGACGAAGGTGATGGTAGACCGGATTGGGAATAAGAACGCTTTCATCGTTTTTGCTAAGTTGCTGGACAGCTGTATAGAGTCCAGAGACAACGCTGGGCAGAATGACAATCCAATCTGGGTCTACCCGCCATTGGTATTGCTCTTCTAGGTAGTTCGCAATCATCATGTTCATTTGATCAGGGCTATGGGTGTAGCCATAGATTCCCTGCTGCACTCTATTGCTTAGGGCTTCAATCACACAAGGCGGGGATTTAAAGTCCATATCAGCTACCCATAAAGGCAGTACCTCTTTACTATCAAACCTATCCCAGCGAATAGAGTCCGTTTCTAGTCGATTGGTGGGAGCATCAAAATCAAATACCATCTTTAGCAAGCCTTAAGCCCGTCATTTGCCAACGTGCGTGAGTTGGGAAAAAATTACGATAAGTATCTCTGGAATGTCCCACGGGGGTGTATTCAGAGCTTCCTTTGAGAACCATCTGATTAACCATAAACTTGCCGTTATATTCACCTGCGATCCCACCCCATGGCTGATATCCTGGATAAGGACTGTAATTACTGCTAGTCCATTGCCAGGCTTTGCCAAAAAGATCATAGTGAGATTCAGAATTTGATCTGGCAAAAGCCTCCCATTCAAATTCAGTTGGTAGACGTGCTCCAGCAAACCCCGTTAGATTTTGGCTAGCCCAGCGCGAAAAGGCATCCGCTTCAAAATAGCTAATATTCGATACTGGAGCATGCATATCGAGAAGTGAATTGCCATAAAGTGAAAAGCGGAAAAACTGATTTTGAGCATCCTTGTTCCAATAGAGTGGGGCCGAAATCTTTTCTGTCTGAAGCCATGCCCAGCCAGCATCTAGCCACCATTGGAAATGTTGATAACCGCCATCTTCAATGAATTGAAGCCATTCTGAATTACTAACTAGTCGATTACCTATTGAATGAGTCTGATTAAGGGCGGAATGCTTGGGCCTTTCATTATCAAAATGAAAATCATTGCCTTCATAGCCAGTCTCAACCAGACCACTTACCCCTTTAATCCATTGAAATGATTTCTCGGATGTGGGTATATGGTGACTTTGAGATTCGTAAGCTGGAAAAAGTGAGTTGTTAGATAAAAGATGATGGATATCAGTTAATAGTAATTCTTGATGCTGTTGTTCATGGTTGATTCCAAGCTGTATTAACCATAGCAGCTCTGCAGAAGATTTTTCCTTGATGAGTTTGATCACTCTATCTTCGATATTTTTACGCCATTCAATCACTTCTGCTAGGGAAGGCCGCGTTAATAGACCCCTTTTACTACGTGGATGTTTATCCCCAATTCCGTTGTAATAGCTGTTAAATAACACAGCAAACTCAGGATTCCAATAGGCGAATTTTTCTTCAAAAGGCTTAAGAACCATTACCTCATAAAACCAAGTGACATGGGCCAAATGCCATTTAGCAGGACTAGCATCTTCCATAGACTGCGCTTGACAGTCTTCTGGGTTCAGATTGACGATGAGATCTGTCGAATGCTTTCTAGAGCGATGAAATTGCTCTAGTATTTCATCTGCTGAACTTGATTGAGATACAGTTTTATTGAGCATAGATGACTGCGAAATAGTTTTTTGGATCAGTCCAGATTTGGGCCGTTTCAAAACCCGCATTTTTCAATAGTTCTTTAATAGATTCTATAGTGTACTTATGAGAATTCTCAGTATGGATCAGGTCACCCCTTTTGAATACCCTGGAGTTGCCAAGCCATGAAACTGTCAAGTCCTCAAGGGCTTCTAGATAGAGCTCAACCCTATTTTCTGCATGATTAATTTTGACTGTATGACGGAATTGATCTACTTTGAAATTAGAGCCTATATGTGAGTTGATCGATCTTAGGATATTGAGATTGAAAGCAGCCGTCACCTTAAGGGGGTCATCGTAAGCTGCCATCAATACGGAATCCTCTTTCATCAAGTCAACGCCAATCAGTAAGCCACCATCCCTAGCCTGGTTCTTAATTTGTCTGAGAAGTTGTATTGCTTCAGATTTAAGGAAATTTCCAATACTAGACCCAGGATAAAAAAAAGTTCGTTTACACGTAGTAATGGAATTCGGAATGACGATTTGCTTAGAAAAATCCATGCCAATGCATTGCATGTGAATATGCGGATACTTCCCTTGAATTTTTGTTAATGCATCCTGTAGATATTCGACTGAAAAATCGATCGCAAGATAGCTTGCAGGTTTTAGAGAGTTGAAAAGGTATTCCGCCTTTTGACAATTTCCAGCGCCTAAATCGATGAGGGTACCGCCGCTACCTACTGCATCAGTAATTTGATTCTGGTATTGGGAGAAAATATTTTTTTCAGTATTGCTTGGGTAGTATTCAGGCAGTAAGGTAATTGCTGTAAAGAGGTGCGAGCCTAGAGGGTCATATAAAAACTTGGGAGAAATCCATGCGGATTGAGCCAACAAGCCCATTTCGATCTCCGGGATAAAGTCATTTCGGGTTATAGATTGAGCTGCAGAAGTAATAAGTGTTTGCATGAATTTTTTATGACAATGTTCGCTTTAAAGTAGTCAGTCTTTATACAACATAAAGATGAGATTTGCTTTATGCTAAATCCTTATAAGGAGATAAGATGAAAGCAATTTGGAATAATGAAGTTTTAGCTAATTCAAACGAAACTATTGTGGTAGAGGGAAATCATTATTTTCCGCCAGCAAGCTTGAAGCTGCAGTTTTTTAAGAAGTCGGAAAAGCATACCGTTTGCTCCTGGAAGGGTACGGCGAGTTACTTTGATGTAGAAGTAGGCGGTCAATCAAATAAAGATGCGGCTTGGTACTATCCTGAGCCCAAATCGGCTGCAAATAATATTGCTGGATTTATAGCCTTTTGGAAGGGCGTCCAAGTAACCGAGTAATCAGTACTTGCCAAATATCCTTTGGCCCATAGCCTGGAGTTGCAGGACGAATGCTCAATCGACTTGATGTAAAGGCTTGTCTTATTACAACTTTGTATTTGAATTTTTTAATTAAACACCGCAGCCAGTTTGAGTCCAGTCTGCGTACCAGGTTGATGACAGCATATCTCAAGAGAATTTGCGATGACGACCAGAAGTCGATTGTGATACATGCAGAATATCTATTGAATCATTTGGATGATCTATAGAGGTTGATATGAGCAGCTCATTTAAAGGGAATAAAAGCTTTCTACCTAGTAAGATTTGCGCCACCTGCAAAAAAGAAATGACTTGGAGGAAGTCTTGGGCTAAAAATTGGGAATCAATTAAATATTGCTCAGATGCTTGCAGGAAAAAAGTATCTAAGATGTAGAGCTAAATAGGTGCTTAATTTTTACCAAGGCAATTTTTCACCTGAGTAGGAAACAAAACTTCCCGAATCTTCTTGCTTCAGATTTTCAATAACTTGAAACATATCTGTTGCCGCATCGATCGCTGGTCTACCAATCTGCTCACCGCGAAATGGCTTTGAGAGTCTCGAGTTCACGGTGCCGGGATGCATTGCAATCAAGGTGGTATTGGGTTTTGTACGGGCCCATTCAATGGAGGCCGTTTTAATGAACATATTGAGCGCAGCCTTAGAGGCGCGATAGCTGTACCACCCACCAAGGCGGTTATCTTCAATACTGCCAACTTTGGCAGAAAGGGTAACCATGATGCTATTTTTGGGGTCGAGTAATTTAGAGAGATGGCGTATGGTTAAGGCCGGGCCAATGGCGTTGATCTTCATCAGTTCTGTCAGTTGTTCAGCATTCAAATCATCCAGTCTCTTTTCAGGCATCCAGTTATTGGTATGCAATATGCCGATTGTATTAATAATCAGTTGAAATGGCGCCTCTGCAGAAAGTGCTGTCGCACAAGAAGCTATTGAGTCTAAATTTTGATAATCAATTGGGGGTTCTGAATGTCGGTGAATTCCCACAGCATCTGAACATAAGGGATTATTTTTAAGTAGCTCCATAAACGCTGATCCAATGGTTCCGGAAGAGCCAATAATGAGAGCGCGAAAGGGGTTTGGAAGTAATCCCATAAAATCTTGTCTGAAGAGTGAGGATATTGAGAGCTGTATGTATTGAGTGTAAGCTCACTGTATATTTGCTGACGCACTGATGATGACCGCTCTTGTAACCCCTATTTAGGGGGTTCCTTGACCTTCTTCTCTCAAAATCCTTTGGTCCCAAGTTCAATTCCTAGTGACCTACTAATAAAATCAATGACTTAGAGATATATTCCTAAGTCGTTTTTTTCTATTCCGCTAAATGTGTACTCAAATTCACTACTCCTTCCACTACAACCCCAATAAACCTATAGGTCTGCCAGTGGAGCAATGAACTCCTCGTAGATTGTGGCGTGTGGGTATTAAAGTGAGTCTTTAAAGTTGAGGGAGCCATCAAACGCAATCGTCAATTTAGTGACACAATTATTAGCATCACTGTAATTGGGAGTCATCGTGCTTGATTCGTTGCTTTATAGCCGTATTCAATTTGGTGCAAATATCTCCTTTCATATTTTATTCCCGACAATTTCGATTGCATTGGGCTGGTTCCTCTTTTATTTCAAGATTCAACATAACAGAACTGGATTAGATTACTGGCAAGAGGCATATCAATTCTGGATCAAAATCTTTGCCCTGACTTTTGCTTTGGGTGTCGTTAGCGGTATTACGATGAGTTTTCAATTTGGAACAAACTGGCCTGGGTATATGGAGACAGTTGGCAATATAGCTGGCCCATTGTTAGCTTATGAAGTTTTAACAGCATTTTTTCTTGAGGCAACCTTTTTAGGGGTGATGCTCTTTGGGGCAAAACGAGTTTCACCAGCCATGCATACTTTAGCCACCTTTTTAGTAGCGTTTGGTACCAGCCTTTCTGCTTTCTGGATAATTGTTTTAAATTCATGGATGCAAACACCGCAGGGATTCACCATGATTGATGGTAGGGCGCATGCTGTTGATTGGCTGGCTATTGTCTTCAATCCATCGATGCCTTACCGCCTTAGTCATATGATTTTGGCCTCCTTTCTGACAGTATCATTTTTCTTGGCGGGCATTTCTGCTTACCGTTATCTTCGTAATAGCCGCTCACAAGCTAACTTACTAGTAATGAAATTGGCTCTTACTGTTGCCATGGTTTTAATACCGATTCAAATCATGCTCGGAGATCAACATGGTCTCAATACTCTTCACTATCAACCTGCAAAGCTCGCTGCTATGGAGGGGATTTGGAAGAGTGGTCCTGGTGTGCCGGCTGTAATCTTTGCAATACCCAATCAACAAACACACACCAATGATTACGAGGTCAGCATACCTAAACTTGCGTCTCTGTACTTAACCCATAGTTGGAACGGGGAGGTTAAGGGCTTGAATGAATTTGGAGATAAGATTCCTCCTGTTGCCCCTGTATTTTTTGCTTTTCGAATAATGGTTGGCGTCGGCGTTTTAATGCTTTTATTTTCATGGTTGGGGCGTTGGCAGTTACGTCAAAATCGGCCTCTACCAAAGTTGATGGCCAAAGGTTTAGTGCTGATGACTTTTTCTGGTTGGATTGCAGTATTGGCAGGCTGGTATGTCACTGAAATTGGGCGTCAACCGTATTTAGTAACTGGAGTGTTGACAACAGCGCAGGCTGCAACTACTTTGCCAACAAGTATGGTTTTTAGTAGCCTTTTTGCTTATTTAACTCTTTATGTGGGTTTATTGTGCGCTTACATTTGGGTAGTGTTTTATCTCGCTCGCCAGGCCGACGATAAGGAAAATTCTAGTGCGCAGCTTGAGAAAAAATCTGATCCCACATGGAGCCCATCTGGGACCTAAGTTATGACGTCAATCGACCTCACCCAGGCATCAGTCTGGCTCCCACTCTTTTTCTTTGTGGCCATGGGCATTGCAATGCTGTCTTATGTGGTGCTCGATGGCTTTGATTTAGGAATTGGGATGCTACTGAACCAGGCATCAGATCAAGATAAAGACATGATGATTGCATCGATTGGCCCCTTTTGGGATGCCAATGAAACGTGGATAGTTTTGGGTGTTGGTTTATTACTCGTTGCATTTCCCTTGGCTCACGGGGTAATACTGACGGAGCTTTACTTACCTGTAGCAGCAATGTTGATTGGATTAATTTTGCGTGGAGTCTCATTTGACTTCCGGGTCAAGGTCAATATTGAGCAAAAGCCGCTTTGGAATGCATTGTTTTATATCGGCAGCCTGATTGCTTCAGTCTTTCAGGGGATTATGATCGGTCGTTTGATTGTAGGATTTGATTCTGGTCTTCTAGGCTGGATATTTTCACTGCTAGTCGGGGTTTCATTGCCGGCAGGATACATTCTCTTGGGGTCTACCTGGTTAATCTTGAAGACTGAAGGGTCTCTTCAGCAGCAATCATTTAGATGGGCTAAAACAAGTTTATGGCTTACAGGTTTTGGAGTCGCATTAGTCTCTGTTGCCACTCCATACTTCAGTCCTGAAATCATGCATAAATGGTTTTCTTGGCCAGAAATTTTTTGGCTCTCTCCAATTCCGCTCGCCACCGCGATTTTATTTTTTCTTGCTAATCGATTTATTGGGGCAATTGAGAAAGGATCTAGTAAGCGAGAGTGGTTACCATTTGCCTGTGTCGTTGCCATTTTTTGGCTAGCATTTTTTGGTATTGCCTATAGTATTTTTCCTTATGTCATCATTGGAAAAATGACTTTGTGGCAAGCTGCTGCTGCCACTGAATCCCTATGGGTTATTTTTTGGGGTGCAATAGTAGTGCTACCCACAATTCTTGGGTATACACTTTTTTCATATCGGATTTTCAAGGGTAAGGCCACTCCACTTACTTACTATTAGTGCCTCAACCTACTGTTTATCAGACTCAATCCGGATCTTTCACACAATCCTTTGGTCCCAGGTTTAAGTTCTACTGACGCACGAGAAAAGTAAGCCCTCGCAGAAATGGTGGGGGTTTGTCTTTAACTCTTTTGGATTAACTGTTCAAATGCATTTATGAATGAGTCGGGAGGCTGGGCCCCTTGCAAAAGATATTGATCGTTCAGAATGATGGATGGCACTGAATTTATACCTGCATTGATATAAGAAGTCTCTGCCTCACGAACTTCTTTAGTAAATTGATTGCTCGTCAGCACCTGTTGAGCTATATCCTTATCTAGACCAGAGCGAGACACTGCATCTAGTAGATTTTTCTGATCATCTAAATTAACCGCTAAGCAAAAGTAGGTGTTTAGTAATTCTTTTTTGAGAATAGCTTGTTTCTCCAGTCCAAACTCCTGTCCGGCCCAATGCAAAAGACGGTGAGCATCAAATGTGTTGTAAACCCTTTTACGACCCTCCGGATGAAACTCAAATCCCGCCTCTGAGGCTTTGAGCCGAATATTAGCCTGATTAGCTTTGACCTGCTCTATAGTTAAGCCATACTTTTCAGTGAGATGTTCAATCGCGTCTTGACCACCCAAAGGCATATTAGGATTGAGTTCGAAAGGATGAAAGTGCACTTCAAAATTCGCTTTGTCGCTTAACTGGGCAATCGCCTGATTGAGATTGCCTAGGCCTACAGCACACCATGGGCAAGCTATATCAGATACATAGTCAATTTTAATGGTTGGTTTCATGAGCTTTATTTTACAGAAGCCTGTCAATTCCCAGAAAGGTACTTTTGAGCAACGAGATGTTTAGGTCATTGCTCCAACACTTTTTAACTCTGAAGACCAAAGAGTGAAAGAGCGTTTCTTTTGGATATCTGCCCCCAATCCTTTGGTCCCAGGTTCTCGTGGCACACCAGAAATAAAAATACCAAGCTTCGGACTGATATTTTTTATCTAATTTTGTTCTATCTTTGCGCTCTTTACGATATCACTGAATTTCTTACTTTCACCTCTTGAGAAGGCTTGAAATTCAGTCATGTTCATATTTCCGGGTTGGGCACCTTGTTTTTCTAGGGTGTCTTTTACATCAGGCATTTTTAATACAGCCGTAATATCTTCTTGAATTTTTTGTGCAATCAAATTTGGAGTCCCACTCGGAACATAGACCCCAAACCATTGGGTAAGGTCAAAATTTTCTAATTGCGGAGTTTTTGCTAAAGGGGGAATGTTAGGTGCTGCTGTAGAAATAGTTTTTGATGAGAGCCCTAGAGCTTTTAAAGCGCCCGACTTAATATGAGGTAGAGCAGTAGGAAGACCAGCAAAGCCAATATCGACATGACCTGCCAGTAAATCTGATACTGATGGGGCTACTCCCTTGTATGGAATATGGACTAATTTGATTTGAGCTTGTTGCTCGAGCATCACTGCGGCCAAATGCTGGGGAGTCCCAGGACCGGAGGATGCATAAGTTACAGTGTCAGATTTGTTTTTGGCGTAAGCAATCAACTCACTTGCATTGTTATAGGGCTTAGAAGGATTGGTAACCAAAACAAATGGAAGTTTTACTAAGAGGGTCACCGGCTTAAGATCTATATCTGGGTTATAGGACATCTTTTGCATAAAATGCTGATTAATAACCACCTCTGCTGTCGCTGACATCAGGATCGTTAAACCATCAGCAGGTGCTTTGGCAACAAAATTCGCACCAATAGTTCCGCTACCACCTGCTTTATTTTCAACCACAACAGCTTGTTTCCAGATTTCAGAAAGTTTTTGAGAAACTAATCTAGCTACAGGATCTACACCCCCTCCTGCGGCATAAGGAACGATTACTTTGACGGGGCCTGCCGGCCAAGACTGGGCATTACCATTTTGAATTATGGAAAACAAGAAGCTAAGTACGCTAAGTTGTAAAATTTTGAACATCATTTTCCCCCAGTAATAGTTATTTTAGGTATGGGCAAGCCGAAACGGCGATCACTCTTCTCAATTCAACTGCACTCCAATCTCGGGTTAGTTAGACAATGTTACGTGACTATGAATAGTATTGTTTATTAGTCCATATAACAGCATTCTAAGTGAATCGCTATATAAACTAGACTCCAGCAGCCAGGTTCAAGGCCTGGGGCCTCACTAGTAGAGCAAACCCTCATCAGCTATGGCCAGGGTTTTGTTTTTTAACGTTCTACTTGTGTCGTCATAGACATAAATTGTTTGGTCCTCTAGACTGGGAAGAATTAACAGACTCCATTCATCTCATGCGCTCAAACTTCCTCAAAGCTCTTCTCACTTCGCTTTTATTTCTTAGTGCATTTTGTAGTGCCGAGGTAGTCAATTCAAAATGTCAGCTTATTTCTGGATCGATTGCTTTAGATGAAGGAGCAATTAAGTATTTATCAGTTGGGTCTGGAAAACCGGTTCTCTTATTACATGGTTTATTTGCTCAAAAAGAACAATGGTCAGATTTTGCTTGTGAGTTATCCAAAGGTGGATATCTAGTTTATGCGCCCGATTTGCCAGGCTATGGGCAGAGTGTTGGTTTTGTTATTGCGAACTATCAACTTTCAAGTGAGGTGAATCTCATTCATCAATTCACTCAAAAGTTAGGTCTAAAAAAGTTTAATATTGCTGGTAATTCTATGGGTGGCACAATTGCCGCTTTACTGGCACAGCAATACCCCAAAGAAGTTAATACCTTAGCCTTCATTGGCCCTCCACTGGGTATTGTTGGTTGGAGTCCGCAAGTCAAAGCAGCAATATATCAAGGAATTAATCCATTCATACCGATTACTGTAGATCAATTTAATTTAGAAATGGGTTTGTTATTCTCCAAGCCGCCGGTAATTGATAATTCAATTAAAGAAGCTGCGGTGAAGGAATTCTCTGTCAACAATCGACACTATCAACAAGTTTGGAATATCGTGAATTTGGATATTGCGGTTTTGGATTCCATCTCAAATTTAAGAAAGCCCACATTCATTATTTGGGGTCAAGATGATGGAATCTTCAGCGCATCGGGAAAGCCCAAATTGGATAAAAAATATCCTAATGCCATTTCATCAACTTTGACTGGGGCATCTCACCTCATCATGATTGAGAAGCCGATTGAGGTTGCCGACTTATACAAGGGATTTTTGAAGGCAAGCAGTCCGAAATGACTCCTAGCAAGCCTCAGGCTCAAGTCCCAGTGGACCCACTAGAAAAGAAAACCCTCATCAGAAATGGTGGGGGTTTTGTTTTTTGACAAATAAAGGTAAGCTAGGCTGTATATTCTAAATATAAAATCTGTTAACCATGAAAAATTAACATTTAACGTTTGTTGTTGCAAACCAATTAGTCTGTCGGTGAGTTTATATGGAGGTTAAATTGAAATTTTTTCATCACGCCAAGGCTTATTTACTATGCCTACTGGTTTTATCTTTTGCAGTATCTAGCCATGCCGCATGGCCTGACAGGGACGTGACGTTTATAGTCCCATTCCCGCCGGCTGGTAATACAGACACAGTGGCAAGACTCATCGCTACAAATGTTTCCTCCAGTATAGGCAAGCAAATCATTGTTGAGAATAGGCCTGGCGCTGGCAGCATGATTGGCTCGCAACTCGTAGCACGAGCAAAGCCTGATGGTTACACGTTTTTAGTTGGTAGCATCTCAAACGTGCTCAATCACTTTTTCTATAAAAAACCTTTGTACGATATTACAAATGATCTAATTCCAGTTTCACAGATCATCAATGTGCCAAATTATATTGTTGTTGGAGACAAATCAGAAATCAAGACCTTCAGGGATCTGCTAATTTATGCTAAATCAAATCCCGAGAAAGTGACTTGTGCCACAACTGGTGTTGGCACTAGTACTTATTTAACGTGCGAGATGATTAAAGCAATGGCAGGAGTGAGTATTACCAATGTACCTTATAAAGGCGGGTCGGCCGCATTGCAAAGCGCAATGGCTGGAGAAGTTACGTTTGCAGTTGCAAATGAAGCCTTGCCATTTATAAAGGACGGAAGGGTTATGGGGTTAGCCGTTACAACTCCGACACGCTCAATTTTTGTCCCTAATATTCCTGCTGTATCAGAATATATTCCAAACTTTGACGTCACCTCTTGGTACGGAGTTTTTGCTCCAGCAGGCACATCAAAGGAGATTGTGAATGATCTTGCCTCCAAGATTCAAGCCACACTAAAGCAGCCAGAGGTAATTAAGAAGCTAGAAAGTCTTGGTGCTGTACCCGTTGGCACTTCCCCTAAGGAGTTCGCTAGGTACATCAATTTAGAGCTCAAGAAATGGGAGATAGTCATTAAGCCCTTAAATGTTTCTGTCGATTGATTTTCTTGGATCGTCAGAATTCTATTTCTGTAGCGGAGAACATTAGCAATGAGATCGCTCACTGGGCTCAAATACGACCTAATAGTGGCGCTATTTGTGATGGGGGAAAGGCCTTAAGCTTTCATGAACTAGAAAATGCCCTTGTGCGCGCTCAGTCCGAATTAAAAGAATTGGGGTGCAAGAGTGGCGATCTAGTCTTAGCAGTTGGTGAGAATAGTATTGGTTTCGCTGTATTTTTATTAGCGGCTGCTCGCATGCGTTTGCACGTGGTATTAGAAAATGCTCGACGGGTCTCGCCAGAAATCCAACAAATTATTCACCATTCTGAACCAGTTGCCCAATTTTATTTTCATGATAGTTCTTTGGATTGTGTTGGGCACTCAAACTTTTTTAAGGCATCTATTAGGCATTCATCGTTATTTGGTGAATATGGGTTTATTAAAGGGAATAATTGCGACCCTTATCCTATGGAGGCTAATGTTTTTGCAATCATTTACACCACTGGAACTACCGGTACTCCAAAAGGTGTCATGCTGACCCATTCTAATTTGCTGTTTATCGCCAGGATGATGCAACAACTTCGAGAAATAAAGCCAGATGATCAGGTATTGGCAATATTGCCAATTTCACATGTGATGGGTTTGGCATCTGTTTTTTTAGGGACGCTTTACTCTGGTGCTACTGTGTATTTTCTGCCCAAATTCTCTCCAGAAAAATGTTTGGAACTAGTTACAAAAAATCAAATAACGGTCTTGCAGGGTGCGCCCACCATGTTTGCAAAATTGGTTGAATACATTTGCAGCCACCAATTGACTGGCTTCAATTCCTTGAGATTTTTAGGATCTGGTGGCGCGCCAATTGATGAAAATTTAAAAAAAGACGTGAAAAGTATTTTTCAATGTGATTTGCAAAATGGTTACGGGCTTACAGAAATCCCATCCATTTCTTGGACAAGGTTTGGGGATGTAGTTTTAGATGATTCTGTTGGGTTACCGCTTCCAGGCGTTCAAATCCAATTTAGGAACTCTGATGGAGCGCTGTGTGATGCCGATGAAGTTGGGGAGCTTTGGGCAAAAGGCCCAAATCTGATGAGTGGCTACTTTAAAAATCCTAAATTAACCAATGAAGTGGTAGATAAAGATGGTTGGTTCAATACTCAAGATCTGGGATATATCAATACTGATGGCAGGATATACATTGTTGGCAGGACAAAGGATGTGATTATTCGTTCTGGATTTAAAATTTATCCGCTTGAAGTGGAGTCTGCCTTGCTGAGCCATCCGCATGTGCTCCATGCCGCCGTACTAGGCCACGCTATTTCGGGAAATGAAGAAGTATGGGCTTTTATTGAGCGAGATAAGGACTGTTTATTGAATGCCGATGATATTTCCTCCCATCTAAGTATGCTGCTTTCGCCATATAAAAGACCAAGCAAAATAATTTTTTTGGAAAGCCTACCTTTAGCCGCAAATGGGAAGGTGCTAAAGTCCAAGTTAATTGATCAATTTCCCCAATAGGACGGATAAAAATGTCACAAGCAGTTACCTATGAATCAAATAATAATATCGCCCTCATCACTATTAATCGCCCTGAGCGCTTAAATGCAATTAACGAGGAAGTTGAAGTTGGTCTAGCAAATGCATGGCGCAAATTTAACCAAAGCAATGACCGTGTTGCCGTATTGACTGGCGCAGGAGATAAAGCATTTTCAGTCGGCAAGGATCTGGAATATAAGGCTTTCCCAGAATTTAGGCGATTTGTGCCAGGATGTGATATTGAAGTAAGAAAGCCCATTGTGGCTGCTGTTAGCGGTTGGTGTATTGGTGGCGCTATTACCTTAGTGCAAATGGCAGACTTATGTGTTGCATCGGAAACAGCTAAGTTCACCTACCCTGAAGCAAAGCTAGGGTTTGCTGGTGGTTTGATCGCTGGCTTAGTAAGTCGCATTCCTCACAAGGTCGCCATGGAGTTAATGTTGCTTGGCGAAGAAATTAGTGCTGAAAGAGCTTATCAAGTAGGACTTGTAAATAAGTTAACGCCCCCTGGCGAGCATCTAAAGGGAGCTTTGATATATGCCGAGAGATTGGCAAAAAATGCGCCATTGGTTTTGGAAATGCTAAAAACTTTTGGCATCCGAACATTACCCAAGAGCCCTATGGAGGAGGCGAGCTTCGCTTTGCGAGAGGTAGACTTAATTAAAGATAGCTCTGATAGGCTTGAAGGTCTTGATAGTTTTTCTAGTAAGCGCCAGCCTCAATATAAAGGCAAGTAACTTATTTAACCAATGGCTTCAAGAGTCCACCACCCTTTTTTGGTGGGTAGGCTTTAATCGCCTCTTCGATAGGATCAGTTCCCCACCCTGGTCGATTGGGAATAAGCATATGCCCGTCTTGGTATTCGGGCGCATGTGTGAATAATTCATTTTCCCAAGCAATCCGATCAATATCTGTTTCCATAATTCTCAGATTGGGAACTGCGGCGGCAAAATGAGCATTCATAAATGTGCTTAGATGACCATAAAAATTATGAGGAGCAATATTGACATCGTGAATATCAGCAAGATTGGCCATCTTCATTGATTGCCAGACTCCATTCCATACCGCATCGATTATTGCTACATCTACTGCATTTTTTTGGAGAAACGGAAGTAGCTCCCGCCCTCCAAAAAGGGTTTCACAAGAGCTTATCGGGTGAGGACTTTTACTTCGAATAAATGCTAGTGCATCAGGGTTATAACTATCGATTTCAACCCAGAAAATATCAAAGTCTTCTATTGCTTTGAGAATTTTAAGGTAGCCCTCTGTTTTGGCATTGAAATTCAAATCGATCAATATATCCATATCAGGACCGGCGCCATCTCTTAATGCACCAAGATGATCTACTAAGTTTTTGATTGCAGTTTTATCCACATTTAACTCGGGATAGAAGGGTGATGAAAAGCCAGGTCGCCAAGCCTGCAAGGGTGCTTTAGCGTGATTAAACCAGTTCGTTTTAAGGGCGGTAAACTGACTTTCTCTAGCAATTTCTCCCATTTTTTTGACGCCATCAAGGTCTGTAATGGCTGGCCCATAATACGCAGGGTGATTTATCCTCCAGGTTGGGCAGTGGGACCAGTAGACTCTGATTCTGTCTCTTAGCTTGCCTCCAAGCAAGTCATAGCATGGTATGCCCAAAGATTTAGCTTTTGCATCTAGCAATGCATTTTCAATAGCACCAATGGCCTCAGAATTAATACCTCCAGTTGCTGGCCTGGTTCTACAATAAGCATCGGTAAAAAAACGCTCATGATTAGCGATATCTGTCCCAACGACTACGGGGGCTAACTGCTCTATTACATTACTTACTCCAGGCGAGCCGAAACCTTCGTCATATTGACTCCAGCCAACAATTCCATCATTAGTTGTTATTTTTAAGAAATAGTAATTTCTCCAGCCGGCATCGCAAGCCAGGGTCTCTATTCTGTCAACTAAGATGGATTGTTTTTGCATAGATTAATTTCCGTTTTGCCGTTTATAAAACTGTCTTAAGTGCTTAGTAGATCTTAGACTATGATGGGTCTGTATAGCCAATAATTACGGATTATTTTATGAAAATATTGATAGTTGGGGCTGGCGGAGTTGGGGGATATTTTGGTGCCAAACTTTTAGAATCTGGGCTAGATGTTACCTTTCTCTTAAGAGGTAAGCGACACGAGCACATTCAGAAGAGTGGTTTAACGATTGAGGCGGATGGTAATAAGACTACCGTTTTTCCCAAAATAGTTACTGCCGAGGAATTAAAACCTACATTCGATTTGATCATTTTAGCTTGCAAAGCTTATGATTTAGAGGATGCGCTTACTTCCATTAAGAATGCATCAAGCATAGGCGTCATACTTCCATTTCTAAATGGTCTTGATCATTTAGAAATCTTAGACGAGAGATTTGGGCGCTCAAGAGTGATGGGGGGTATTGCAAACATTGCAGCTAATATTAATTCCACGGGAGTAGTCCAAAGGCTAACAGATGTCAATCTTTTGACAATAGGCGCTCGATCTGAAGAGCATCTAGCGTTAGCGAAAGAGTTTTACGGGGAATGTGAAAAAGCAGATTTCAACGCTGTATATAGTGAAAATATCACTCAAAATTTTTGGGATAAATGGATCACTTTATCGACATTGGCGGCTGTAACCACTTTATTTCGTGCGCCAATTGGGAAAATTGTCGCCTCATCCTTTGGCCTAGCTATCTTAGAAAAAGCATTTTCAGAAGCATGCGCAATAGCAAGTTCTAGTGGGTATGCTATTTCAGAAGAAAGGAAAATGAAGGGGATTGAGTCCTTAAGTAAAGTAAATTCACCTTTAACTGCTTCTATGTTGCGGGATTGGATAGGAGGATTCAGAACCGAACATGAGCATA
>Ga0194037_1000309_pt1 | contig 38235 bp, 25 predicted proteins | sample JunL306m_MetaG_FD_148653 | JGI IMG/M metagenome (GOLD analysis project Ga0194037, IMG submission 148653) | Anoxic zone freshwater microbial communities from boreal shield lake in IISD Experimental Lakes Area, Ontario, Canada - Jun2016-L304-6m | ecosystem: Environmental > Aquatic > Freshwater >... | reverse complement strand
CGGCTGAACTTGATACCCGTGCCTATAGTGAAGCCTCATCACGAGTTGGTTCAGCCCGTGCAGCACTTGACGAAGCTGTTGCCCGTCAGCGACGCGTGCAGCTCTCTCTTGATCAGACTGACCGCCGTCTTGCCCGCTATCAGAATCTCTATCGTGAAGGAGCTGTTCCGAAAGAGAGTTATGAACTGGCGGAAACTGAAGCCCAAATCGCGAAAAAAGAGGCTGACCAGGCGCGATCAGGTGTAGAGGCAGCCCGTTTCAACCTTGCTGCGCTTCATGCAGCGGTAGATCGGCAGGTGGGAGGTAAAGCCGTCACAGTGCACTCTCCGGTTAATGGGCGGGTGCTGAAGATTCATGAAAAAAGCGAACGGCTTATTCCTGCCGGTGCTCCACTGGTTGATATTGGCGACCCCTCCGCAATTGAACTGGTGATTGATGTGCTCTCTTCTGATGCCATTGCGGTAAAGCAGGGAAACCGGGTGCTCGTCACCAACTGGGGTGGCGACAAGCAGTTACAGGGTGTGGTGAAAACCATTGTTCCAGCGGCTTTTAACAAGGTTTCAGCGCTTGGTATTGAGGAGAAAAGGGTCAACATTGTAGCGGTTCTTGACACCAATGAACCGCTGCTCGGCGATAATTTCCGTGCTCAGGCAAGCATTGTGCTCCGTGAAGCCAATAATGTCCTTCAGGTGCCGGTCAGCAGCCTTTTCAGAGGCAAGAATGGATGGCATCTCTTTGTGATCGAAGATGGCAAGGCTGTCGAAAAGGCTGTGATGATCGGGATGCGCGGCACCTGGCAAGCCGAAGTGCTTGCCGGGGTCAGTGAGGGGCAAAGGGTTGTGGTGCATCCCTCCAATGAGCTGAAAGAGGGGATGGCGGTGCAGGTGCAGGAGTGAAGCGCGGAGTTTTTTGTAAAAGTGATGTAAACCAACAAAGTAATACTACTCAGATACTTAAAGTGTAAGCCATTGAATTGAAATAAGATACATTACACCAATTATAGTTGGTCATTTTTCTGTTATCAATATGTTTTTCAAGAGGTTATAGATAATAACACAACAATAAGTATCTGAGTAGTAGTAACTATATATGCCCAAGAAACAGACCGAATCAGTTCCAAAAGCGTGCCACTTGGGTTTGAAGGTGATCCTCCCTGAAAAACCAAACAACCGTTTACCGCAATATCGTATCACTGATGCTGGCCGGGCATGGTAGCTGCTCGAAAAGTGCCGTTCACACACCCCAAATCATCGGTTTGAATTCCTATGGGATATATTCCCCGAAGCTCGGCTTCGTAAAAGATTCCCCTCATCCATCGCGGATATAATAATCCAACTGCAATGGCCGTTTGTAAAATAATTGGTAACTTCGCGGTAGAATATCTTTTTTTTTCATCTAAACCTGCACATCTATGCCAACCTCATTCGTTGTTATTGACAGCCGCGTCACGAACTTCAACGCGTTGATTGCAAGCTTTGCAGCAGACAGCGAATATGTTGTGCTCGACCTTGAGCGTGATGGCATGGTGCAGATTGTGGAAGCGCTTGCAGGCAAGAGCGGGTACAGCTCAATTCAAATTATTTCGCATGGTGCGCCTGGCGCGATAACGCTTGGCAGCACAATGCTTGATAGTACCGCATTGCATGGCTATTCGGCGGAGTTAGCCACTATTGGCAGTGCGCTGTTGCCTGCGGGCGACCTGATGCTTTATGGCTGCAACGTTGGTGCTGGCGATGTTGGACAGCAATTCGTGAATATGCTTGCGCAGCTTGCTGGCGCTAATGTCGCGGCTTCGGATGACCTTACCGGTGCAGCAACGTTTGGTGGTGATTGGGGACTTGAGGTGCAGAACGGTGCGATTGAGAGCGTGGTGCAACCGCTTGTGGGATTGGAGGGAGTACTGGCGAATAGCGCACCAACGTTGTCTGTGCCAACAAGCGCTGTAGTGTTTGCCTCAACGATAGATTACATCACCGGTTCCGCAGCACAAACCGTTACACCAAATGGTTATGCTTCGCAAGCCATTGTTGCTGCTGATATCAATGGTGATAACGAGATTGATTTGGTGATTACCAATTCCAATAGTGCCACAGTATCAGTATTGATGAACGATGGAAATGGCTCATTTGCCCCAAAAGTGGATTACTCGGCAGGAAGTGGTCCTCATTCTGTAACAGTCGCGGATGTCAATAACGATGCACTACCTGATCTTGTGGTTGCCAATAATTGGACTAATCCAAAAATATCAGTGTTGCTCAACAATGGCAATGGAATATTTGCCTCACAAGTGAATTACCCGGCAGGCGCTGATCTTTATGCGGTAACTTCAGTGGATATCAATAAAGATGGATGGATGGATATTATTGCAACAAATGCCTCTGCTGGCACTATTACCGTGCTGCCAAACAATGGAGATGGTACGTTTCCAACAACCACTCCTGCATCGTATTCTACAGGAGCAAGTCCGTTAGCAATTGCTTCAGCAGATTTCAATAATGATGGTTTTATTGATCTTGTTGTTCCTAACTCTGGCAACTCTAAAGTATCCGTACTGTTCAATAATGGCAGTGGTGGATTTACTGAGAAAACAGATTACAATACAGGTGCCGATACAACAGCCATAAGACCAGTAGCGGTTATTGCTACTGATATCAATAGCGATAATAATGCTGATATTGTTATTGCTAATTTTACCTCTGGCAATGTATCGGTTTTATTGAACAACGGTGATGGTACATTTGCTACAATTTCCTCCACTCCGAGTTTTCCTACATATCCAATAGGAAATAATCCTGCTTCGATTTCTGCTACTGATTGTAATGGCGATGGTAAAACAGATTTAGTTGTTGCTAACAGTGGCAATAACACTGTTTCTGTTTTATTGAACAATGGAGATGGTACATTTGCAACAACACCGTTATCATATCCAACAGGGACTCAACCGTATGCAGTTACTACGGCTGATATCAATAGCGATAACAAAAATGATATTATCGTAACCAATAATGAACTCGGTGAAAACAGAGTTTCAGTCTTAGTAAATACGTCATCAGTTGCGGCAACATCGTTCACCGAAAAAACGCCAGTAGCGGTATGCAACAACATTGTGCTTACAGATTCTGATGGGGATGCAAGCTGGAACGGTGGATCGCTGAAAGTGCAGATTACAGGCAATGCCGAAACTACCGACACGCTGAGCCTTCCTGCCGTTAATCCCAACAACAACGGCATTTGGATGGATACCTCTGCCGGGAACATTATCATGGCTGGCACTACTGTGATTGGCGCTGCTGATGCTCCTTCAGTTACCAGCAATAGTAAATGGATATTGACGTTCAATGATAATGCAACCAACGCTCTGGTGCAGGATGTTGCTCGTTCGGTGATGTTCAATAATAGCAGTGATACGCCGTCCGAACTGGAACGCGTTGTAACGTTCATGGCGACCGATAACCTTGGTGCAGCGACATCGCTGGAGCAGCGAATTGCTGTAACGGCAGTGGATGAGCCAACCCTCGTCTCCGCCACACCGTCAGATAATGCCATGAGCCTTCCCGTAGGCAGCGACATTGTGCTCACCTTCGGCGAAAACGTCCAAGCTGGCACGGGCGATATCGTCATCAGCAACGGCACGGATGTACGCACGATTGCTATTACCGACAGCTCGCAAGTAACCTTCGATGGCAGCACGATGACCATCAATCCGACGGACGATTTGCATACAGGCAGCAATTACCATGTTGTAATTGATAACGGTGCAATCAAGGATTTGGCAGGCAATGCGTTTGCCGGGATTAGTGATGCGGAGACGTTGAATTTTGGAACAGAAGTCATTAACAGCGCTCCGACGAGCTCCGACAACAGTATCATCACTGATGAAGATACCGCAAAGCTTCTGTCGTTAACGGATTTTGGCAGTTTCGCTGATCCAGATGGAACTGCGCTGGCGAAAGTTCAGATTACCGCGCTTGAGTCTGTCGGTGCGTTGCAGTATCATGACGGCTCGAACTGGACAGATGTGACGCTCAACCAGGAGATCACTGCAGCAGATATCACCACCGGGAAGCTTCGCTTTGAATCTGTGGCCAATGCAAGCGGCAACGTTTATGCAACACTTGGTTACAAGGTCAGCGACGGTCTTCTCTATAGCGAAAACGCCTATACACTGACGGTGAATGTCTCTGCGGTGAATGACCTGCCGACAGTATCCGGTCCCCTTGCAACAACAGTCGCAGAAGGAGACCCGTCTATCAGCCTGAACCTGTTGGCGATTGCCCATGACGTTGATCTTACAGACACGCTCTCTGTCGGCAGAGTCAGCTATACCATTAATGGTCTGCCGTCTGCATTACCTGCGGGAATCACGATGAACGGCAATACCCTCACCATCGATCCCACCAATACTGCTTGGAATGCAATAGCTCAAGGTGAACAGAAAACGATCGTTGCCACCTTTCAGGTTCTTGATAGTTCTGCTGCTGCTGAATCATCTTTCGCTACAGAGGTCGACTACGCTGCCGGATCTGGTCCAGTATCTGTTACGAGTGCGGACGTGAACGCCGACGGCAACTCCGACCTTATTGTTGCTAATTGGATTAGTAGTACGATATCGGTGCTGATGAATAATGGTGATGGCACCTTTGCCACCAAAGTTGACTATGCGACAGGATCTTACCCATCTTCAGTTACAAGTACGGATGTGAACGGAGACGACAAGTCCGACCTAATCGCAGCAAATAAAGGTGGCGATACGGTATCGGTGTTGATGAATAATGGCGATGGTACTTTTGCCAACAAAGTTGACTATGCGACGGGTAGTATGCCTTATTTCGTTTCGAGTGCCGATGTGAGTGGTGACGGTAAAGCCGATTTGATTGTTGCGAACATGAACAGTAAGGTTGTCTCGGTGCTTCTGAACAACGGCACTGGTACTTTTGCTGAAAAGGTTGACTACAAAACGGATTACAATCCTTGTACGGTTATATGTGTGGATGTGAATCAAGACGGCAAAGCCGATTTGATTGCTGCGAATGGTGGTGGCAATACTTTATCAGTGCTTCTTAACACCGGCACCGGCACTTTTGCAGAAAGGCGTAATTATGTTACGGAAATCGGGCCTCGTTCAGTCACAAGTGCCGATGTAAATGGGGACGGTACAGTTGATCTGATTGCGGCAAATGCTGACAGCAATAGCATCTCGGTGTTTACGAACAATGGCGATGGCACCTTTGCCGCCAAGATGGATTACGTTACGGGAATTCAACCATTTTCGGTGACAAGTGCGGACGTAAATGGTGATGGCAAATCCGACCTGATTACTGCGAACGCCTTTAGCAATAATGTTTCCGTGCTGACCAGCAATGGTGATGGTAGCTTTGCCGCCCGGGTTGATTACGAGGCTGGATCTGGTCCAGAGTTCGTCAGGAGTACGGACGTGAACGGTGATGACAAGTCCGACCTTATTGTTGCTAATTATTACAGCGGTTCGGTATCGGTGCTGCTGAACACGTCGACTGGCTTCACTGGGTACCCGACTACCACGGAAACGATAACGATCAACGGTACCAACGATGCGCCAGTGGTCGATGCCACCGATGTTACAGGTGCAATCACAGAAATGGTTACGCTAGTTGGCAATCTGACCGACAGCGGTACCATAACCTTTTCGGATGCTGACCTTGCCGATATCCATACCGTCAGCACTGTTACGCCATCGGCAGGAGCCATTGGGACGCTGATGCCCACAATCACGGCTGATACGACAGGCACAGGGCTTGGTGGTGTTGTCACATGGAACTACAGTGTTGATGCTTCTGCGATTGAATACCTTGCTGAGGGTGAGCACAAGATTGAGACATTTACATTCAATATTTTTGACGATAATGGAGATAGTTCTGAGTGCTCCGTCAATGTTACAATTACAGGAACGTATGATGACACTATTGCCCCAACCCTCACAGCATCCACCCCATCCGACGACGCAACAGCCGTTGCCGTTGATAGCAACATCACGTTCACCTTCAGCGAAAACATCCAGGCTGGCACTGGCAACATCGTTATCAGCAACGGTACGGATGTACGCACGATTGCCGTTACCGACAGCTCGCAAGTAACCTTCGATGGTGACAGGATTATTATCAATCCAACCGACGATTTACATGCTGGAAGCAATTACCATGTTGAGATTGATAACGGTGTCATTCAGGATACGGCGGGCAATGCGTTTGCTGGTATCAGCGATGCAGAGACGCTGGATTTTGAAACAATCAAGGCTCTATCCGGTCACATCACCTTCTGGAAAACCGGCGAAGCCATTGCCGATGTCACCACAACCCTCACTGCTTTGCCAACCGACGGCACACCACACGCCATTGAACTGAAAAACATTCATGTTAAGGCCGATGGCAGCCATACGGTTGAAGTATGGGCAACAACGCCAAACAGCTCAACCGGCAGCTTTGAATGCGAATTTGTGTTGCCAACTGGTGCAAACGCAACGTGGCAGGATGCTGCCAAACTGCCTGCCGGATGGACTTCAACGTCCAACACCATAACATCAGGTAACTTCCTTGTCGATGGTATGAGCACCAAACCCCTGGCTGAAGGGCAGGTGAAACTCGGTACACTCACCATTACCACGCCAATTGAGGCGGACAACCTTGATCTGTTGTTGATTGGTGGTCAGCTTGGAGATAACGATGTCGAGGGGTTTGGCATCCGCAGCGTCAGATCCGCTACCGGTAGTGGCAATGAGTACCGCTACCACTCGCTTGCCGATGGTCGTTACGCCCTTACTGCCGATAAGCTTGCAGGCGCAAGAGAAGCAAGTGCCGTCCATGCCAATGATGCTCTTGCGGCCTTAAAAATGGCGGTGGAACTCAATCCAAACGACGATGGCAGTTCCGTGTTGCCTTATCAATACCTTGCCGCTGACATTAATCAAGATGGAAAAGTGCGGGCTAACGATGCGCTCAACATTCTTAAAATGGCAGTAGGTATTGAATCCGTACCGGACGACGAGTGGATTTTTGTCTCTGAAGAGGTCGCAGGCAAAACCATGGATCGCTCCCACGTGGATTGGTCAGATCTTGCGCCGACCATTGATTTTAACCAAACCGCAGTTGAAATCGACTTCATCGGCATCGTAAAAGGAGATGTTGATGGTAGTTGGGTTGGGGTTGGATGAAGAATGTCGGATTTTAGAAAACCGCTATGGCATAGTTTCGGGGGAAGGATTTTGATGTTCCTCATTTGAGGTTATATATTGATGCCAAAGATACCCGTTTCACGAGTTTTCACACGATATGGCCCATACTTCCATCTATCGAGAACAGCAGCATGACAGCGATCAGGAGCTGGTTGCCAGGGCCATTGAGCATAAAGAGGCATTTGCCGCAATCGTTCGCCGATATCAGGCGCCTCTTTTGAGATATATCGTTCGCCTGGGATGTAAGGATTTATCTGCGGCGGAAGATCTTCTTCAGGAAATATTTATCAAAACGTTTGTTCATCTCAATGATTACGACACATCTCTCCAGTTTTCATCGTGGATTTACCGAATTGCGCATAATGAAATCATCAGCTATTTCCGAAAGGAAAAGAGTCGTCCAAGCGTATTAGTACAGGGTGACGGTAATTTTCTATTTGAAAATATGACGGATGATACCGGTTTGACCGAGCTGGAAGGCCAGCGGCATACAGCAGTGGAAATTCAGGCGGCGGTTGATCGTCTTGAGACAAAGTATCGTGAAGTTATTGTCCTGAAATTTTTTGAAGAAAAAAGCTATGAGGAGATATCAGACATTTTACAGATTCCTCAAGGGACAGTAGCGACATTGATTAATCGGGCCAAGAAAAAAGTACGGTATACTTTAGAACAGAGTAAGTAGTGATGCCTCATGCAGAAGGACAGATCAAAATATATTCTTGATGAAATTGAGAAAAGACATGCTGAGCTGATTCCACGTTGGCGCTTTCTTGTCAAACAACTTGGTTTTTGGCTGCTTGCCGCAATTTCGGTTGTAACGGGCGGCCTGGCGATGGCGACGGCCATTTATGTTTTTATTGATAACGATTTCATTGCGGATCACGATTATATTGATCGTTTTTTTATTGAGCGTCCCTTGGCTGAGGATATCATATCCAGTATACCCTATGTTTGGCTGGCTGCTCTTGCGCTGTTTACTCTGGTTGCATTCTTCGGATTTCGGCACACAAAAAAAGGGTACCGTTATTCAGCGCCAAAGGTTATTGCAGCATCCCTCAGTGCAAGCCTTTTGCTCAGCCTTTGCTTGAACACGGTTGATATTGGCGGATACATCCATCGCTACCTTATAGAAAATGTTCACGTTTACAATAATCTGATCAATGCCAATGAGCAGCGCTGGACTAATTCACAAAAAGGATTACTTGGCGGCAAAGTAATTAAGACTGATAACGTCCGGCATGAAATTGTGTTACGAGACTTTAGCAAAGGTATCTGGCGCGTTGACATCAGTAAAGCCGAGGTGCGGCCAAAAACACAGATTGCATCGGGGAAGTATCTGAAAATTACCGGCATAAAAACAGGCAGGCGAACGTTTCAGGCTCTGTCAATACAGAGCTGGGAAAAGAAGTATCATAAGCGCACACCCGCGCCGGTAAAAATATTACCGTCCAAGAGCAATCCCGGATCGGATATCAAATGAGTTCAATCGGATATCAGTTATTGCCTTTACCCGGGAACGCCGAGCTCCAGCTCGGCACCTTCCGAAAATCAGGCGAATAACTCTCTATACTTTCTGCGATGAGAGTCGTTGCGCCAGTCCTCTCTTGAACGAATTTTCCCGCAGCCTTTCCACTCTTTTCCCTTTGAACGGTATCGGTCGTCAGTGTTTTCAGCGCAGCAGCAAGTTCCTTCACATCATGAATGATTGCAGCGCCTCCTGCGGCAACAAGCTCTTCCGCTTCGGGGGAGTTGTGACAGTTCGGGCCGAACAGTACCGGGATATTAAAAACGGCTGGCTCAAGCGTGTTATGAATATTAACGCCGAAACCTCCTCCCACATAAGCTATCGATGCCAGTGAATATAGCTCAACTAGATAGCCGGTCTGGTCGATGACCAGAATCTCCCGTTCAGGATCGAATGTTTCAGTCAGGGTTGATATCGGTACATAAGCCAAAGATCGGTTTTGAAGCTCCCGGTAAAGGCGTGCCATGTTTTCTGAGTTGACTTCATGCGGTACAAGAATCAGCGACGGCCGTTTTTCAAGCTTCTGCCAGGCGGGAAGCAAACGCTTTTCATCACGATCCCACACACTTCCGGCAACCATTACCGTGCGATTTTCAAAAAGAGGCTTGAGATGATCAACCATCGCACAGTTTTGGCTGCGCAGAAAGACCTGGTCAAACCTCGGGTCGCCTGCTGTTTCTGCCTGTTCACACCTGAAGATCTGCCTGAATGCGACGGAATCCTTTGATGATACGGTGTAGATGTTATCAAAAAGGTTAAAGATGCTTCGGTAAAAACCTTTCAGGAGAGGGTGAAAATAGGATGCGTTGTTCTGGAGTACCGCTGCGGCAAGGATCAGTTTTGCCCCCTTTTTTTTTGCCTCCATGAGATGGTTTGGCCAGAAGTCGTAGCGCATGAGAAGAAGCAGATCCGGCTTGAGCAGCGACAACAGTTTTCTGGCATTGCTGTGCGTGTCCGCAGGCAGGTAGAAAACCGCTGAAGCATCAGTGAAGTTTTTTCGAGCGTTATATCCAGAATCGGAAAGGAATGAGACAAATAGCGTGATCTCCGGATGGCTCGCTTTCAATGCGGCAATGATCGGGCGAGCCTGTTCGAATTCACCGACTGAGGCCGCATGGATCCAAAGGGTGAAGGTGGCGGAGGGGAGTGTGTTGATTTTTTGTTTCAGTTCTTCGAACACACCTTTTCGTACCCTGAAAAAAGTTTTGAGCTTGGGGTGCAGAGGGCTGAAGAATCTTGCAATTGCGAGAAAGATGGGGAAAAGTATGGTATAGGCTAATAAAGCAGGACTGTTCATAACGACATTTTCTTTCGCTCATAAATGTTCTGATGACTTTGAAAGGTAACAAAAAAGCTGAATGAATAGTGGATGAGTCATGCCGCTCAACTGTTTGACAGCGTGTAAAAATAAATTCGTCTTTGGCAATAAAAAATGGTATCATCCTGAAGTTTATAACGCGTGGTGAATATGCTAAGAAAGGATGCTGAATAATTTATAGTTTTAACAAGTATAAATTTCCAGCGTTTGTGACGATTCGATGGTGCCTGGTCTTGTTTTGGGCTGCCCCGATGTTTTCGGTTGATGAGAACTCTTCTTCATTTTTTTCTTTCCTGCATTGCTGCCATTCACGCCTCACACGAGGCTTTTTTTATCAATGATCTGGAAAGGAAGACAACAATGAAAGAACAGCAATTATTGCCGACGGATTTTCACGCCCTTCAGCTTGCCGAACCCATAATGAGAGCGCTTGAGGAGGTTGGCTACGAAAGCCCCACCCCGATTCAGGCCCAGACAATTCCCCTGATTCTCGAAGGACGTGACGTTCTCGGGCAGGCACAGACAGGCACAGGAAAAACTGCGGCCTTTGCCCTGCCGATACTCTCCAATATCAACCTTGAACAAGCTGAACCACAGGCGCTTGTGCTCGCCCCGACAAGGGAGCTTGCCATACAGGTTGCTGAGGCATTTCAGCGTTATGCCGAATACCTTAAGGGGTTTCATGTTGTCCCTATTTACGGCGGCCAGGATTATGGCATACAGCTTCGCATGCTGAGACGAGGTGTGCATGTTGTTGTTGGTACACCAGGTCGTGTTATGGATCATATACGGCGAGGTACACTGAATCTCAATTCTCTCAAGTGTCTGGTGCTTGATGAGGCTGACGAAATGCTTCGTATGGGATTTATCGATGATGTTGAATGGATTCTTGAGCAGACACCAAAAGGCAGGCAGATAGCCCTTTTCTCGGCAACCATGCCTTCGGTGATACGCCGTATTGCGCAAAAGTATCTGACTAATCCTGCTGAAGTTACCATACAGACAAAAACCACGACGGTTGATACCACCCGGCAGCGGTACTGGATTGTTGGAGGAAGCCACAAGATTGACATTCTGACCAGAATTCTTGAAGTTGAGCCGTTTGATGGAATGCTCATCTTTGTGCGTACCAAAACCATGACCATTGAACTTGCAGAAAAGCTTCAGGCCAGGGGATATGGAGCAGCCGCTCTTAACGGAGATATGCCCCAGAGTCAGCGTGAGCGTACTGTCGAGCAACTGAAGAGTGGAGTGTTGAGTATTGTTATTGCTACCGATGTTGCTGCACGGGGACTTGATGTTGATCGTATCAGCCATGTCATCAACTACGATATTCCCTCTGATACCGAATCTTATGTGCACCGTATTGGACGTACCGGTCGTGCTGGTCGTGCTGGCGATGCCATTCTGTTTGTCTCGCCGAGAGAGAAAAATATGCTTTACTCTATTGAACGGGCCACGCACAGCCGTATTGAGCTGATGGAACTGCCAACCACGGAAGTCATCAACAACAAGAGGATTGCAAAGTTCAATCAGCGCATCACTGACAGGATTGCCGCTGAAGATCTTGGATTTTTTACCAAGCTTATGGAACAGTACTGTCATGAGCATGATGTTTCGGAACTTGAAGCTGCCGCAGCCCTTGCCTCAATGGTTCAGGGTGAAACGCCGCTTCTTTTATCCAACAAGCCTGAGAAAGCAAAGTTTCATGAAGAGAGAGAAGGGTCCGGCAGAGAGCGTGGGTCAGACAGGGATCGTGGACCGGTCAAAAGACGAAGCAAGAGCGAGGCCTATGGCGAAGAAGGCAAAGAACGCTATAGACTTGAGGTTGGCAGCGAGCATGGTGTCAAGGCTGGCAATATTCTCGGTGCTATCCTTAACGAGGTTGGTCTTGATCCTGAATCGGTCGGTCACATTTCGATCAACGATAGTTACAGTACGGTTGAACTGCCCCAGGGGATGCCTGATAATATCTTTCATGAGCTGAGAAAGGTGAGGGTCTGCGGTCGTCAGTTACGGCTCACCAAAATGGACGAGCAGGAACGTGAATCGGCATACGGCCCAAAAAAGAGTTTTAAAAAACCTTATAAACCAGCAGAAAAAGAGACCTCTTTCTTTACAGGAAACAAAAAGAAACGTAAAGGGTAGGTTCTCCAAGAAAATAATTATGTTAAATACTTCATTCAGGGAGCTTGTTCCTATTCTTCAAACTGCCATTGGCCCGATGATTCTCATATCGGGCCTTGGTTTGCTGTTTCTTACCATGACCAACAGGCTTGGTCGTGTTATTGACCGTTCACGCTCACTTCTTGATAATCTGGAGTCCTATCCAGAATCCTATATCATCAAAATCAACCAGGAGGTAGCCATTCTCTGGAAACGGGCCCGCTATATCCGTACCTCGATTCTCCTGGCTTGCATGACCTGTATTGGTGCGAGCTGGCTGATTATCATGCTCTTTCTCAGTGCTCTTGTCAATCTTGATTTGCCGATGCTGTTGTCGGGGATTTTTATTTTCAGTATGCTTTGCCTGAGTTTTTCGTTGCTCTTTTTCTTCATTGATGTCAATATGACTCTTTCGGCCTTTAAAATTGAAATGGAGAGTCATGACAAGAAAAGACTCATTATTGAAACAAAGGGATATTATAAATAAAACGTCCTCATCCTCTGGGGTGAAAGGTTTTATGTACTTCCTTTATAAATGAGCGATCGATATGCGTGTAGATCTGGGTGTTGCTAATCGAACTATGGCCGAGCATCTCCTGGACTGCGCGGAGATCGGCCCCGCCTTCGAGAAGATGGGTGGCGAAGGTATGGCGGAAGGTGTGTGGACTGATACTTTTTTCTATGCCAGCAATGACGGCATATTTTCGCACCATGGCAAAGAGCGCCATGCGTGTCAGCTTTATTCCTCGTGCATTGAGAAACAGGTAGTCATCGGAGTTCTGCTGCGCCAGTGACAATCGAAGTTCGGTCTGGTACCGTTTGACCCACGCAACGGCGGAGTTGCCAACGGGCACAAGCCTCTCTTTTGAGCCCTTGCCGAAAATTCGTATAAAACCTGCATCGAAATAGAGATTCTGCTGCTGAATATTGATGAGTTCGCTTACTCTGACCCCGGTTGCGTAGAGGAGCTCAAGCATCGCCTTGTCCCGCAGAACATATTTGTTGGGAGGGATGAGAGCTTGTGGCGCCTCAAGCAGTCGCATGGTTTCATCAATCGTCAGGACGTTCGGGAGGTATCGGGCCTGTTTTGGCTGATGGAGGTTCTCCGCCGGGTTCGCTTTGAGCGTTCGTTCGTTCAGCAGAAATTTATGGAATGAGCGGATCGCGGAGATGTTTCGGGCCATTGAGCTTGCTTCGAGGCCGATGATGTAGAGCTCAGTAATAAATTCTTCAATATGAGAGGTCGTTATGGCCCCCAGTGGCCTTGAGTTCTGCTGCATGAAGAGCAGGTAGCGCTTGAGATCGTTGTTGTACGACTCTCTGGTGTTTCCGGAAAAGTTGCGCTCGACAAGCATATAGCTCAGGAAGCTCTCAAGAGCTCGCTGGTAGTGGTTGTCCAGAAGAGTGTTCATGCCATTTTATACAGTCGTTGGCAGAACCCGCCGTCAAAGCCCTGGCGTTCACCCGGCAGTGTGAGTATGGCCCCTTCGGCACCAGCGATAAACCCAGGGTGTCGCTGAAGAAATGTCTCAATCTGCAGATTGTTCTCTTCAGGTTCAAGCGAGCAGGTGGCATAGACAAGAACGCCCTCTTTATCAAGCAGTTCAGCGGCATGATCAAGAAGCTCCGACTGCAAAATCTGTAGCTCCAGAAGCATCTCCTGGCTCAGTTTCCAGCGCAGTTCTGCACGTCGGCCAAGAACACCGGTGCCCGAACAGGGAGCGTCAAGCAGAAGAGCTTCGGGCCGAAGGTCAGGCATAAAGCTCCGGGCATCGGCAGCTACGGTTGAGATGATGGTAATACCGAGAGCGGCAGTATGGGCCATCATTCGCTGCAGTTTTTTTTCATAGCGGTCAACGGCGATAATATGGCCACTGTTCTGCATCAGTTCCGCCATGAAGGTGGCTTTTCCTCCTGGTGCTGAGCACAAGTCAAGCACAACACTTCCAGGAGCCGGATTCAGCAACAGGCAGGCAAGTCCCTGAGTTGGGTTCTGAACCGTGAGACATCCATCGGACACCGCAGGTTCAAATCGGTTGAAATCTTTTGAAAGAAAGAAGTTTTCCATGCCGCACTCTTCGTGCTCGTCGGTAAATGCAGGATCAGAAAAAAGCTGTTCCGGAGAAGTTTTCAGCCGGTTGATTCTGAATCCGAAACGCGGAAACTGGTTATTATAAGTGAGGATGGACTCGGTTTTTTCTTTTCCGAAAGCCTTAATCCAGCGTTCAACCAGCCATTGTGGGTGTGAGTATTGAATGGAGAGCTGTTCTTCAATTCTTCTATCCTTCAGCCACACATCAAGAGTGACACTCTCCGGAGTGATTTTTCTCAACACACCGTTGACCAATTTCGACAGACGTTCTCCCTTGTATTTTCTGGCGAGTTTTACGCATTCGTTGACGGCTGCCCAGTCGGGGACCTTATTGAAAAAAAGAATCTGATAGACACCAAGTCGAAGAATATTTTTCAGAACAGAGGCCGCTTTTTCAAACTTATGGTGATAAAAATGGCTGATAATAAAATCAATCTGAAGGCGGTAGCGCAGAACTCCGTTAACCAGTCCTGTGGAGAGCGCCCGGTCAATGCGGTTCAGTGCGGAGTGCTGCAAGAGCTTGTGCAGAATCTGGTCAGATCGCTGTTTTTCGGTTTCAACTGACTGTAAAACATTTAAAGCCAGTTCTCGTGCTGTAATCATGGAAAAAAATTAATAAATCATTTAAGTGCATTCGCTTCTTCAGGCTGTTTGTAAAATACTAATCCCTGTTGTAGATTAATCGGACTAAATGTTCTTTTCAAGATTTCAAGCTATCATCCAGAAAGGTGGAGGGACTGGCCCTGAGAAGCCTTGGCAACCGTCGTTACTTGATGATCGGTGCCAATTCCATCCCGGAATATTGTCCGGGAATGATGATGGTATGTATGCCTTTCTGCAGCTTCATACCTCTCTTCAGACATTTTCCTGTAACCCGTTGCATCAGGGTTATTTTTGCACTCCGGGAGCGATAGCGCGACCCAAGGAGGATTTGAACAAGCTTTTGTTAAACTGTTATGAAGCGTATGAGAGCATATACGGAGATCATTTCTGAAAAAACGCACTATTTCGATTCGAAAGAACCCTTTACGACCGAGCTTGGCGGAGTACTCCCTTCGGTACGGGTAGCCTACAGGACATGGGGCACGCTGAATTTCAGGAAAGATAATGTGATTCTCATCTGTCAGGCTCTTACAGGTTCTGCTGATGCGGATGCCTGGTGGGAAGGGATGTTTTCCAGAGGAGGTGCATTTGATGAGAGCTCCAATTTTATTATCTGCACGAATGTGCTTGGGAGCTGTTATGGCACCACAGGTCCGATCTCTCTGAATCCATTGACAGGCAGCAATTATGGTCCCGATTTCCCATTGATCACCATCAGGGATATGGTGCACGTGCAGCGTCTTCTGCTTGCCGGTTTGGGGATTGACTGTGTCAAACTCGCTGTTGGAGCATCTCTTGGCGGGATGCAGGTGCTGGAGTGGGGATTTCTCTATCCTGACATCGTTCAGGCGCTGATGCCGATGGGTGCTTCAGGGCGTCACTCTTCATGGTGTATTGGTCAGAGCGAGGCGCAGCGGCAGGCGATTTTTGCCGATCGAGACTGGAATGATGGCTGGTATGATGATGGTCACCCTCCGGCAAAAGGTCTTTCGGCTGCACGGATGATGGCTATGTGTACCTATCGGAGCTTTGAAAACTTTCAGTCGCGTTTTGGACGCGCGTATCAACAGGAGGGAAAAGTCTTCAAGGTCGAGAGCTACCTGCACCATCAGGGGCGAAAGCTGGTTGAGCGATTTGATGCCAACACTTATATAACCCTTACCAAAGCAATGGACCTGCATGACCTCTCAAGAGGCAGGGGAGAGTATGAAGAGGTATTGCGTTCCATGATGCTTCCTGTGGAGATTCTCTCTATCAATTCCGATATTCTCTATCCGAAAGAGGAGCAGGAAGAGCTTGCCCGATTTATGCCGAATTCAAGCATTCTCTACCTGGATGAGCCGTATGGTCATGACGCTTTCCTTATTGATGTTGCAACGGTCAGTGGCATGGTGCGCAATTTCCTTGATCGTCTTGAGACATGATTTTTGCCTGGGAGCGCCGATCTCCAGCTCGGCATCCCCAGGTTCTCAGGTTTCATATCTCCTCAAATCCGGTATAGCGCTGCAAAACTTCAGGCACATTTATGTTGCCCTCGGGGGTCTGGTAGTGCTCAAGCAGGGAGACCATGAGTCTTGAGGTTGCGAGACCTGAGCCGTTCAGTGTGTGCACAAACTCCGGTTTGGACTTGCTGTCAGGCTTGAAACGGATGTTCGCTCTTCTTGCCTGGTAATCCTCGAAGTTTGAGCAGCTTGATGCCTCAAGATATTTCTGTTCAGCCGGTGACCAGACCTCAATGTCGTAGCATTTTGTGGCATTCGCGCTGATGTCGCCGCTGCAGAGTAGCAGTACCCGGTAGGGGATCTTCAGTGCCACAAGGATTGCTTCGGCATGAGAGCGAATCTCCTCAAGCGCGGCACAGGAGGCTTCAGGTCGAGTAAACTTCACCATCTCCACTTTGTTGAACTGGTGTACCCTCAGGAACCCTCGGGTATCCTTGCCGTAACTTCCCGCTTCTCGACGGAAACATGCTGAATAGGCGGTGTAGGAGATGGGCAGACTTTCAGTATCAAGCATTTCGCCCCGATGGAGGTTGGTGACCGGTACCTCTGCGGTCGGGATGGCATAGAGGTCATCTTCACCGATATGGTAGACCTGATCAGCAAATTTCGGCCACTGTCCGGTTCCCCTCAGCGACTCCCGGTTAACAAGAAAAGGCGGGAAGACCTCGGTATAGCCATGGCGTTCGCTATGTGTGTCGAGCATGAAATTGATCAGGGCACGTTCCAGACGGGCGCCTTTACCAATGTAGGCGGGAAATCCGGCGCCGCTCACCTTTGCGCCACGCTCAAAATCGAGAATGCCGAGGGATTTTCCCAGTTCAAGGTGGTTTTTAACCGGAAAGTCAAGGTTGTGAACAAAGGTTACCGGCTCTCCGAAAATTTGGTTGTCAGCCGCGCTTCGTCCGACAGGAACCGATGGATGCAGTTTGTTGGGAAGGGCAAGAAGAATATTCTCCATCTCATCTTCAAGAAGGCTGAGCGAGGTATCCATTTTGGTAATTGCCTCGGAGACTGATTTCATCTGGATGATCAGCTCTTCAGATGAGCCTTTACCGCTCTTTTTTATGTCGGCAATCTCTTTTGAAACCTTGTTTCTCAGGGCTTTCTGTTCATCGGAACGCTGTACCAGTTGCTTGCGCTCCTTGTCGAAGGTCAGCAACTGGTGAAGTTTTGGCTCTTCCATAGAGAGCTGCCGGTTGAGCAGCATGGCAACAACCTCGTCCGGATTCTGGCGGATATAGTTGATATCAAGCATGATGATGAGTGAGAATGGGTTATACTGTAAGCAGTGACTTGACAATCTGCTGAACCTTGGTGCCGTCCGCTTTTCCCTTGAGTGCTTTCATGGCTTCTGCCATCACTTTGCCCATCTCTTTCAAGGATGTGGCACCTGTTTTCGTGATAATATCCTGTATGACAGCAGAGACTTCCTCGTCGGAGACTGGCACTGGAAGATACTCCTCAAGCACGACCAACTCTGCCTGCTCAGTTTCAGCAAGGTCGAGACGATTGCCGGCGGTAAACTGCTCAATGGCATCACGCCTTTTTTTTGCGAGGCTCACCAGCACCTCCAGTTCCTGCTCTTCCGTCAGTACGGCGGTGCCGCCAACACGGATGGAGACCTCTTTTTCCAGCAGTGCGGCGCGAATGGAACGAACGGCATTCAGGCGGGTTTTATCGCCGCTTTTCATTGAATTTTTCAGATCCAGATCTATTTTTTCTTTCAGGCTCATGATGGTGTATGTTCAGCAATTGTAAAAGATGAACCACAAAATAAGGGAAAAAAGCGGCTTTCCCACATTTGAGTATGGTTTCTTCATTCATTGATATCCCCGCCCACCGGCCTGAAGACAAGTTCTTCCACTGATGTTCGTTGCGGCAGGAGGTAGGCGTTGACAAGGGGGCCGGAAATATCTTCAGGCATCATCATTGTCGCTTTCATCTCTTTCGGCACTTCTCCCCACATTGGAGTATAGACTGCGCCAGGCATGACATTGGTAATTCTGACGTTGCACGTTTTTGCGTACAACCGCATCGCTTCAACAAGTCCTTTCTGTCCAAACTTTGACATGCAGTAGATCGAAGAGCTCTTGAATGCTGTTTCTGCGGCAACTGAAGTAATAAAAAAAATGTGACCGGATTTATTCTTTTCCATGATGGGAAAAACCTTCTGTGTCAGAAAAAACGTGCCTTTCAGGTTTGTCGATATCGTATACTCAAAATCTTCTTCGGTCAGTTCGCCAAATGGCTTGAACCTGCCGACTCCAGCATTGTTCACAAGACAGTCAATCGTGCCATGTCGCTCAAGCGTGGTTTTGACAAGTTTATCAATCTGTGCGGTATCGGCAATGTCCGCCTGAACGATATCTGCTGAAGCGCCGTAAGAACGGCAGATGTCAGCAACGGTTTCAAGATCGGAAAGCGTCCTGGAAACAAGGATCAGCAGGGGATTAAAGTTTTTTTGCGTTTCGGCAGCGCGAGCAAAATCTATGGCAATAGCTTTGCCGATTCCTTTTCCCGCACCGGTGATGAGGATGATATGTTTCATATTGTTCAAGATGGGTAACTGTTTATTCCCGATGGAGGGGAGAATATTTTTGTTCATTTTTCTGCTATCCAGTCGGAATAGAGTTTCAAGGTACTGAATCAGGACACTGAAGTTGATTTTGATTTTGACAAGACCGGTAAAGGATTGCAGGCAAAGAAGGTACGTGAAATTTCCACGAGCGGATAAGCCAAAGATCAGCCTGTTCTGCTGTCATTTTCTTACAGATTGTTGTCAGAGCAGGCCACTTTCCCGAAAGCTGAACCAATCTGTTTTTCCGATAATAATGTGGTCCAGCAGGTCGATCTGGATGAAGGTACTTGCCTTTTTCAGGAGTTCAGTAACCTGTTTGTCGGCATTGCTTGGTTCAACGTCTCCTGAAGGGTGGTTATGTACGAGTATTATTGCATGTGAACTTTCCTTGATTGCTGACTTAAATACCTCGCGGGGGTGAATAAGGGCCGCGTTGAGCGTTCCTACAGAGACCTGCTCGGTTTTAATGATCTGATTTTTGGTGTTCAGGTGCAGGACAAAGAGGTGTTCTTTTGTTTCATCAGGGATGCGGTCAGTCATGTATTCAAAAATATCTCTTGCCGCCTGGATTTTTTTATTGTTGTTCCGTGAATAGTGCAACCGCTTGTTTAATTCAAAGACCGCAACAATTTGCATTGCTTTGGTCTCTCCGATTCCCTTGATCTCCTGAAGTTCCCCGATGGTTATATTGACAAGCTTTTCAAGAGTAAACCTTGCAATAATCTCGTTGCAGGTATCAACAATATTGAGTTTTCTTGAACCGAAGCGCAGAATGATTGCCAGCAGTTCGGCCGGACTGAGTGAGGAGGGTCCGCTGCTGAGAAACCTCTCTCTCGGTCGGTTTTCAGGGTCAAAATCATGGAGTCGCATTTCTTCTTTTTTTATTGAAAACGCCGAATAAATTTGATTTATTCTTATGAAAAAAAGCGTATTTATGGAGTTTACAAAAAAAAGCGAGAAAAGAACAAGTTTTTTTAGTTGCCGTCATACTCAGCCCAGTTGCTTGGTGTCTCATACCAGCGGAGCTGTTTAAGGGATACTCCTTCAGGAATGTGGGGGCTGATCTGGTTAAATGCCCATTTGGCCAGACATTCAGCCGTTGGAGGTTCATCAGTCACCAGAACCCTTGAATTGCGTTTCATGATAAAGTCAAGATCTTCCTGATCATCTTTCCAGACAGCAAAGCCGTGATCAAGCCTGTCGTGAATGTGTTCAACCATAATTTCTTTTAAAAACTTGAAATCCATCACCATTCCCTCTTCACTGTCGTTCTTGCGCTTAATCAGCTCACCTTCAACGGTCGCGACAACCACCCCACGATGGCCGTGCAGTTGGTTACAGAAAGAAAAGCTGTTCGGAAGCGTATGGCCGTAATCGATCTCTATTTTTCGTGAAATACGCATGGGTTTTTAATGATTGTCGTTACCGGTTTCCCTTGTCGACAGTGGCAAGCAAAGTGTACACAAAAAATTACTGTTTCACGAATTTCTGTTTTTTTGTCCAGAGTGCACCAGACGCTCGAACCCAAATAACATTTTCGCTAAAAACTTTTTGTAGCCTGTGCATAGACCATGGGGCTCTCGGTTGGAGAACTTGCTCCTGAAATTTTCCAGGCGGCAGTTGATTGAAAGCTGTAGTTTTTGGCATCAAACCATTTTACCCCAAATCCGGCTCCTGTAAGGGTGCTGGTGTTCCTGCCAGCATCGGGAAGGGGGGTGATATGAAGAGCAGCATAACCATGGTCAACAAAGGCGGAAAGTTCCAGTTTCCCAGGGAGTTCCCCGTTTGAGTCAAAAAGATAGCGCAGTTCAGCGGTCGCCACAACACCTTTATCAGCATAAGACTCGCTCGTTTGCCAGGCACGCACCGCACTTGGTCCAGCCAGTGAGAGTTGTTCAGAGCTGTTCAGGTTTTTATTGCTCCATTGCCCGTATGCGCCCGCATAAAGAGTCAAGCCATGAGAAATCATCTGGGTGCGGGCAAGACTCATGTTCAGCTTGGTATAACCGCCATTGCTCTGCAATCCCTGTGCCGTCTGGTCTTTTGAAAGCGTTTCAGCATCATTGAGGCTCAATTGTCCTCTGACAAAACCGAGGGAGAGTGCGGTGGATCCCCCGCCCAGCATGTTATCCATCTGTATACCGGTAAGCCCTGTCTGACAAGATGCCGAAAGTCGTTGATTGCGGGATTGTACACTTTCAATTCGATCGTCCAGCATTTTGCCTTCTCCGGCAAGTGTTGCATTCAGGATCAGATTTCTGTTTCGTATGATTGGCTGGGTAAGGGAAAAAATCAGGTTGTGGGCATTGCCATAAGCTTTTAATGTCTGGAATATTCCGCCCATCTGATAGTTGACGTAGTTGTAGTTAAATCCGAATTTTGTTCCGTATGGTGTCACAGGTATTGTATAGCCGGTTTGCACATTTTGCAGGTTTCCGATTGTTGATGTCTGCATGCGCAGGGTTAACTGATCACCAAGATGAAGAGGAGAATAAAGTTCCATACAGCCGCTGATGTGGTTTGCGCCGGTTGCCTCGTTTCCATAGTTGTCAATGTTCACTGAGTAGCCGTAGGGCTTGCCTTCAATGACTTCAAGGGTTGCTTTAGTTGTCCCGGGTCTTGAGCCAGGTTCCAGAAGGATACGTGAAGAGATATTGGGCAGTTCATTTGTTCTCATGACCATGGAAGTAAGGGTTCCATTTTCAAGAGGCTGGTCGGAGGGTACCTGATTGGCATAATATTCCAGGAGAGATTTTTGTGTTCTTGTTATAGCAGGTTTTGTTTCAACACGCATCTTTTCAAGAACGCCTTCTATAACCTCAATAATAAGAGGGGTGCCAGGTGTAAGCGTTTGAGGGGGCAAAAAGGCTGATGCCAGAAAATACCCCTTTTTTCGGTAGGCGTTGGTGATTGTTAGGACTGCGTTATCCAGTTCGGCGAGCGTCAGTTTCTCTCCTTTATAATTTGCCATAAGATCAGAAAGCTCACTGTCGGAAAAAAGGGTGTTTCCGGTAAAGGTAAAACCTGAAACTTTGATTCGAGTACTCCCCAGTTTTTGTTTCCCCGTTCCAATTTGTTGCTGATGCTCAGGTGGTGCCTGCCAGGGAAAAGAAGAGGGAGTGGTAGCGTTTTCATTGAGAAGTCGGCCAGCATCAGGCATATTAGCAGCGAAAGTGGTGCTGGCCGTAAAGGCTAAGATGAAGAGGAGTGTGTTCAATGATGCAGCCATACAACAGTCTTTAATCGCTATAGGATATATTCCTCGAAGCTCTGCTTCGTGCATTAATTCTTAAACATGAATTCATACCCCGTAGCTCTGCTGCGGGGTAGTTGATTTTTCAGATTTTTTATCCGATTTTGAGTAATACAACTGTCAGTACTTCGCTGCCAAACTGGTCCTTGGCAATAATTTCAACCCGATATTCCCCTACCGCCTCTTTTGGTGGTGTTCCGCTTATGATCTTCAGCTCAGGATCAATTGACATCCATGATGGAATTGATGAGCCATTAACTGAGGCAACTTCAAGAGAGATAACTGCCTCCGGGTTGCTGTGATTGAACATGCTTTCCGGGAGCGAAAAAAGAAAGAATTTTTCTGCCGGTTCAGGCACTTCTATTGCGCTGGCGGAAATAAAACCGCCAGTTGAAGCGCTTTCGGATTGCCTGGTGTAAGAGAGCCCGGATTCAAAAGTTTGTGAGATCATGTCGGGAGTGTAGTCAGGATTGAAAAAGATCTCACTGGCAGCATTGAATGTTTGATTCAGGTTGAGCGTCTGCTGTTGACCGCTGCTTTGAGCTTCAGCTTGCCAGGTCAACATTGGATCGGCATCACCGTAAATTTTGCTGAGAGCATTGGCCGAAATGTTTATTGGGCGTTTGGTGATCGAGAAGGCGTTATTATCGGTGACAAAGGTGATGTTGTAGTTGCCAGCCTTGCTTCCAGTGCCAAGGTTGATATCGTAACTGCCGACATTAGAGCCTGTCTGTCGACTCAATAGGCCGGTGATGTCGCTCAAGGCGTCACTCACCGTGACACTGCCGAGACTGCCACTGGTTATGGCGACTGCCAGCGCAGGATCCGGTTCACCGTAGGTTGTGCTCGCTGCTGTGGCGACCAAAGTCATCGGGCGCTGATTGATGGTCAGTCTGGCACCTGTGTAGTTGATTGCGTAGTTGCTGTTTTTCAGCGTATTCTGGGAGATTGCGTAGTTGCTCACATTTTCTCCTTCTGCCCTGCTGAGTTCGCCGCTGAAGGTGTCACCTGCAAGAAGACCACGTCCGTTGCTTTGCGCTTCGGCTGACCAACTCAATGCTGGATCGGAGTCACCATACGTTTTGCTGAGAGCAGTGGCTGAAATATTGATTGGTCTCTGGGTGACAGAGAATGCGTTGTTGTCGGAGGCAAAGGTAATGCTGTAGTTGCTCGCTTTACTGCCAGATCCAAGGTTTATGTCGTAATTGCCGACATTGGACCCAGTCTGTCGACTCAGGATTCCTGTGACGTCGCTCAATGCATCACTTACGGTCATACTGCCGAGAGTGCCATTGGTAATGGTGACCTCCAGTGCAGGATCCACCTCACCATAGATCGTACTTGCATTTTTGGCACTCAAGGTAATCTGGCGCTGATTGATGGTCAGGTTGGCGCCTGTGTAGTTGATGGCATAGTTACTGTTGTTCAATGTGTTCAGAATGATCGCATAGCTGCCAACATCCTCTCCCGGCATTCGAGCGAGTTCACCGCTGAAGATGTCACCTGCGATGAGACCCCGTCCATTACTTTGGGTCTCGGTATCCCATGTCAATGGCGGGTCGTTTTCGTCATAGGTTTTGTTTTGATCATCTGCGGAAATATCAATCGGCAGGGGCTTAACGGTATAGGGAAGTCCGTTGCCTGCAGCAAAGGTAAAACCGCTGCTGCTTGATAGACCACTGGCATAGTTAACAGTGTAATTGCCTGTGTTTGAGGTAGCTGTTGGAGCTCCACTCACCATCATGGTGCCTGTCAAGCCGATATTCTGTGCATTATCCTCATTATCTGAAAATCCAGTCAGCGTATAACTGTAAGTGGCGTCAGGCTGATCTCCATAATAACTGCTTGCCTTGCCGCTGGCAAGAATCGTGTTGACAGAAAGTGAGCTTGCGGCACTGGCATAGATGAACCCCTTGCCGGATTCACTGACGTTTTGTGGAGCATAGCTGGTATAAGTTGCGTTGTAGTGACGGAAGTCAGAGGTCAGCAGGCCTTTGACGGTTGAACCTGGATTGGCCGAATAGACCAGCCATCGTGCTGTTCCGGCAGTTGAGAGTATTACACCCGAGCTGTTGTTGAAATCTTTGCCAGCCAGAACGATGCTGGTGCCGCTGGATGCGCTTGCCGCAAGAGTGCCCGAAGCAAGGGTGATGCCTGATCCTGCGGTTGTCCCGTTGTTCACTGCACTGATGCTGCCAGCAGAGATAGTGCGCAGCGTGATGTTACCACTCTCACTGTTGGTGCGTCCAGCTCCATCCCGAAGTTCGATGGTCACGTTACCGGTCCCTGCGTTGATTGATGTTCCGGCAGCCATGGTGATGATAGCGTTGCCTGCCGATCGCGAGGTTTCATCGACGCCGTTTGCTTGGGTATCATTGGAAACAAGCGACAGGTTTCCGCTGTCGGTCGTGATACTGGCATTGATCAATATGCCTTTTCCTGCATAAAGCTCGATATTACCGCCAATACCAGCGGGGTTTTCAGTGACAATGGGTGAATTGATGGTGATGTTGTTGTTGGCCTTCAGCATGACATTGTCACCGGCATTGAGTAGTTTTGTAATCTGGTTTGGAGTGAAGGTGTTGTCTGTATCTGGATTGGAGGAGTACCCTTCTTGCAACACAGACTCTTGTACAACTTGAGGTGTCAGAATCTCCACTTTGCCGGTATTGTTTGACCAGTTCATGGAGCTGACCACGAAACTGCCGTTCATGCTGCCCACCGCGAGAGGAGTAATACCGCCCGAACTCAGTTGATCATCTTTCTTCGTACCCATAAGGCTGTTTGCTGTGTTTACTGCACCGATGAGGCCGCAGTGTCCATTTCCCAGTGTCACGGATCCTGCATTGGAAAGAGAACCATTGTCCATTGTTGACGAGCTCGTCACATAGTTGCTGTTCGGCAGTGCTATCGTTATGGTACCTGCCTGATCACCTGTTTTAGAACCGACCAGACTGTTGGAAGCGCTTATCTCTCCCACCGTTCCCCCAAGCCCGTTCCCCCACGTTACGGCTCCTGCATTGACCGTCGATCCCTTGTCCCATCCGCTGGACGAAATCACGTAATTACCATTCTTCAGGGCCGTTATTCTGTTTGATCCGGAGTTATCTGAGCCGACAAAGTCATTTTTGGTTGAACCAACCAGACTATTGGCTGCGCTTATCGTTCCGACAGTGCCACTGTCTCCATTTCCCCAGGTCACAGCGCCTGCTTCGGTAGCAGTACCATTGTCCCAGTTGGGAGAGCCAACCACAAAATTCCCGTTGAAGAGAGCTACAATGTTATAGACAGAACCGTCATTTGTGGCAGAACCAATGAGGCTGTTGGTTTCGCTTATTGCTCCGATGGTGCCACCAGCACCATTACCCCAGGTTACCGCCCCGACATCGACAGTGCTTCCATTATCCCAATGTGATGAGCCGACCACGTAGTTTCCATTTGTCAAGGCTGCGATAGTGTACGATACTCCATCATTGGCCGATGAACCGACCAGGCTGTTGGTTGTGCTGATCGTTCCAGCCGTGCCAGTTGCGCCATTTCCCCACGTTATAGCACCCGCATTAACGACGAAACCATTGTCCCAATTGGGAGAACCTACCACGTAATTCCCGTTTGTCAGGGCCGTCACTGTCGATGACAAACCGTCATTTGCGGTAGAACCAATCAGGCTGTTGGTGGTGCTGACCAATCCGAAAGTTCCTCCAGTTCCATTTCCCCAGGTTACTGCACCCGCGTCGATTGTTGTTCCATTATCCCACATTGGTGAATTTACTACGTAATTGCCATTGGCCAGGGCGGTTACCGACATGCCAACCTTGTCACTGCCTGTCGAACCAATCAGACTGTTGGACGCGCTGATTGTTCCTGTTGTGCCACCAAGCCCATTTCCCCAAGTCACCGCGCCCGCATCGGTGGTGCTCCCGTTCCAGAGAGGCGAGTTTATTACGTAATTGCCATTTGTCAGGGCAGTGACGGTGCCAACATTATCTCCTCCTTTGGAGCCAATGAGGCTGTTGGTTGTGCTTATTGCACCGACGGTGCCGCCAGCTCCATTTCCCCAGGTTACTGCGCCTACGTTGGTTGTAGACCCATTGTCCCATAACAATGAAGAACTTACGTAGTTGCCGTTTGTCAATGCGGTTACTTTCGATGAAACACCATCACTTGCCTTGGAACCTACCAGGCTGTTGGCTGCGCTTATCACTCCAACTGTACCTGTGGCTCCATTTCCCCAGGTTACTGCGCCAGCATCAACAACATTGCCATTATCCCATGATGGGGAGTCTGTAACGTAGTTCCCGTTTGTGAGCGTTGTCAGAGTAGAGAGAGCTCCATCATTGAGCGCAGAACCGATAAGGCTGTTTGTTTCGGAAACGCTTCCGCTGATGCCCGTTGTTCCATCAATCCAGGTGACGGCACCGACACCAGCCACACCAGCGTTTGACCATTTTCGTGTTATGGTGACGGCGTTGTTATTGCCCGTCAGGGCGGTCACCTTTTCACCAACAAGATCATTGGCACTTGAACCGCTCAGCATTGAGAGCAGTGTGCCGTCGGGTTTATAGAGTCTGACAGCTCCAGCATCGGTCGCGACAAAATCATCCAGAGGGCTGGCAACAATAATATTGCCGTTCAGGAGTTCGACGATGTTGCCGGAACCATGCTGGTCACCTTCTGCCGGATTGGTATCAGGCAGCGAAATGAGGGAGAAGAGAGAGCTTGTGGTATTGTCGTCAATGGTGATGTTCCGTGGATCGATAAGCAATTGTCCGTTTTCGCCGTATGGTGAGGCCATGGTGATCTGGCCGTTCATGGCAAGGTTTTCATGGCCCGATATTTCGACCTTTCCACCGTTGCCGCTGTTTATTCCTCCCCTGGCCTCAAGGGACCCACCAAAATCAGTTGATTGCTCTGACCAAACCACAATAGTGCCGCCGTTCCCGTTGTCAAGTGCGTTGGCATTCAGCTTGCTGCTTTTTGTAATAACAGTGGTTGTTGCGTTGGGAAGCAAAGCATCTTTGCCTTGCCAGCCCCCACCAATGAAGATGCTTCCTCCCCCTGTTTGACCTTCAGCCGTTACGCTTGCGCCTGCAAGAAGCGTGTGTGGCGCTGTGATGGCGATCAGGCCGCCTTGTTGCGAGCTGCCGATTGTGCTGATGGTACCGGAGAGGTACAGGTTTTCTCCTGCCTCGATGTGAATGCTGCCGCCGCTGTCGCCATAAGCCGTCATGCTGCTGCTGGCAGTTTGCTCGATGCCGCCTGTCGCCTTAATGGTTATGGCGCCACCTCTGTCGATGCCGTCGGCATTCCATGCTCCAGAATCGACAATATTATTTGCACTCGCGCTGATGACAGAAGAGGTGAGCGTACCGGTGTTGATGATGGTGCCTCCTTCGATGACGATTTTGCCATCACATTCTGTCATGCTTCCTGCACGTATCTTGCCACTGTTATTCACTACCGAGCCAAGCAGCTCATTGGCGGCAGAAGCGCTTATTATTACAGTGCCTCCATCAGCTTCTACGACTCCGTTGTTCGTGATCCGTGCGTTATATGCCGTCTGGTCAACCTTTATTGTTACCAGGCCGCAAGCATCCAGGCCAAGGGTAATTCCATCTCCGGCACCGAGGCCGGTTGAGCCTTTGGTGGTGATAATACTTCCGGTATTTGTCGTATTGTTCCCAAGCAGAGCGATGAAGCCGCCGCTCAAATAACCCTGGTTTATAACGGCTCCTGTTCTGCCGTTCTGAAAAAATGCGTATTTCCCGGCAAGGAAGTCATTGTCGTTGATTGCGAGTGTAGATGCGACCAGTCCACCGACGTTCACGCTTGCACCGGGGGCAAACAGCATACCGTTCGGGTTTACCAGAAAGACCCTGCCGTTTGCTGTAAGTGTCCCAAAAATAGATGACGGATCATTGCCTGATACCCGATTGAGCAGGGTGGACTGGCTGGCAGGCTGAGAAATGTTGACGGCTTCTCCTTTGCCGATACAGAAAGAGTTCCAGTTGATAATAGCATGATTGCTCTCCTGACCAATCTGCATTGTCGTGGGTGATGGTGTGCTGATGGTGGCTTGTCCAGCCGCGACTTGTCCGTTGGCAGGTAAAGCAAAAGCCCTGCTTCCAGAAAGCAATGATTGTGTTACAACAACGGCAATAATAAAGGAATCTTTGGCGTTGAACCAGATAAGGCGAAAAGAAGTTTTCATTGTAATGAATGTTAAAATGTCAAGGGAAGAATTTTTATAATCAGAACAATACTTCATTATCACGATGCGTCTTTAGGTGTATTTACGCAATTTGAACGTATTATAAAAAATAAAGCTAATAATTTTTGTTACTGGTTGGCGGCGATAGTACGGGGAGTGAGATTATTAAGGGTTGCACAGGTTCAAGGGAGTACTATTTCAGGCAAGGATGGATATGAGTCAGCAGTTTTATAGCAGACACAATAATTTTCGATATATTATTTAAAGTTCTCAGGAATAGTGTGCGTAATGCTGGTAAATTTCCAATTTAGTTTGATGAAGCATATCGTTATTGTCGGTGGCGGATTTGCAGGACTCAATGTTGCCAAAGAGCTTGGTAACCGAAAGGAGATCAAGGTTACTCTGATCGACAAGAATAATTTCCATCTTTTTCAGCCCCTTCTCTACCAGGTAGCCATGGCGGCCCTTAATGCTGGAGAAATTGCCTACCCCCTGCGCATGATGCTTTCGAAGTATAAGAACGTGACTGTTTTCAAGGGAGTTGTCAAAACAGTTGATCCTTACAATAAGATAGTTTATACTGATTTCGGTGCAATAGAGTATGACAGTCTTGTCATGACCTGTGGGGCGAAGCATCATTATTTCGGCCATAATGAGTGGGAAGAGTTTGCCCCTGGTCTTAAAACCATTGCCCAGGCTGCTGAAATCCGCAGAAGGGTTATGGAAGCTTATGAAAATGCCGAACGATCCCAGAATCCTGAAGAAAAAAGAAAACTTTTGACGTTTGTCATTGTGGGTGGTGGTCCGACCGGTGTTGAACTTGCTGGATCAATCGGGGAGATGAACCGTTACTATCTGTCAAAATATTTCAAAAATATCGATCCAAAAGAGATCAGGATATTTATTGCCCAATCGGCTCCTGCTCTTCTTCATACGTTTTCATCGGAGCTCTCGGCCAAGGCGACCCTTGCCCTCGAAAAGCTGGGTGTCCAGATCCTGACCTGCTGCAAGGTTACTAATATTGATGCCAATGGTGTGGAGATTGGCAATGAGAGAATCGAGGCGGCAACTGTGCTCTGGGCTGCAGGTGTCAGGGCGACAAGCATAGGGAAAACAATCGGGTTTTCTACGGATCAGTCTGGCAGAATTATTGTCGCTGAGGATCTCAGTGTGCCAGGCTATCCTGATGTCTTCGTTGGAGGGGACCAGGCATGTTTTGCGCTGGATCATGGAGGAACACTTCCTGGGCTTGCCTCGGTTGCTCTTCAGGAAGGGCAGTCTATTGGAAGAAATATTTTGCTTGATCTGCAAGGGAAACGCCGAAAGCCGTTTGTCTATAACGACAAGGGGCAGATGGCGACCATCGGTAAAAACTCGGCAATTGCCGAAAGAGGGAATGTTAGACTTTCGGGACTGCCTGCATGGATTATCTGGCTCGGGGTTCATATCTACTATCTCAGTAGCGTAAAACACCGTTTATTTGTGCTCATGCAGTGGGGATGGTCATATTTTACGTTTGGGCATGGTGCCCGTATTGTCAACAAAGAGTGGCGGTTTTATCCCAATCTTCCTGAACCTGCAGAGCCAGCCGAGAAGGAGGAGCTGATCGCCGATAATGCCTGTGTTCTGGATTCGAATGACCTGGCGCTCAAAGGTAACCTCGACAACTCAGAAAAGAGTTTTTGAGGCCACAGGAGGGCTGGATTTTTTAACTGGTCAGCGACCAAACGTGTTGCGGATACTTTCCTGATAAAGGTAGAGCCTTTGGCGGATTTCATCAAGATGGTCGCCACCGAGTTTTTCAAGGATTGTATTGGCGATAACTGGAGCGACAACGGCTTCGGCAACAACTCCTGCGGCGGGAACGGCACAAGTGTCGCTGCGTTCAAATCGTGATGGGACAGCTTGTAGGGTTTCGATGTCGAAGGAGTGCAGGGGAGTGACCAGCGAAGAGATCGGTTTCATGGCAGCCCGCAGGTGAATGGTCTGACCGCTGGACATGCTTCCTTCAAGGCCGCCAGCCCGGTTGGTTTTTCGGATCACACCCTCCTGAGGGGAGAGATGAAATTCATCATGAACCTCTGAACCTGGCTTTCGGGCATTTTCAAAGGCGGTGCCTATTTCAACACCTTTGATTGCCTGGATGGAGAGGATGGCTGATGCGAGTGCAGCATCAAGCCGTCGGTCGTGCTGTACATAGCTTCCAAAGCCAATGGGAACACCAGTGATAAAAATTTCTATGATTCCACCGAGGGTATCTCCTCTTTTTTTTGCTTCATCAATAGCCGCTATGGCGTCTGCTTCAGTTGTTTTGCTGAGCATCCGCACAGGGGAGAGGTCGGCCTGACGTGAGAGCGCTTCGGCGCCTTCGCTGAGGAGTCCGGCAAGTTGCACATTGGAAGCGGGTTCTGCCACCGCTCCAATGGCCGAAATATAACTGCCGATTTCAACGCCAAGCGCTTTCAGAAAAACTTTTGAAAGTGTTCCTGCGGCCACCCTTGCAGCAGTTTCTCTTGCCGATGAACGTTCAATAACAGGACGAATATCATCAAAACCGTATTTGATCAGGCCTGCCAGGTCGGCATGGCCGGGCCTGGGAATAGTGATTTTAGCAATCTTCTCATCGGGTTGTTCAAACTGGGCCATGGAGGTTATCCAGTTTGCCCAGTCGTGGTTTTTAATGATGAGTGAGATGGGCGACCCAATGGTTTTGCCAAACCGGATGCCGGATAACACTTCCGCCTGATCAGTCTCGATTTTCATCCGTCCGCCTCGTCCATATCCCTGCTGACGGCGGGTTAACTGATGGTTGATCTCTTTCAGAGTGATGGAGAGACCTGCAGGCACTCCGTCTACTATTGCCGAAAGAGCCGGACCATGCGACTCCCCAGAGGTAAAGTATCGTATCATTGGCGCGTATTCAATTACAATACCCGGCTGCGTGAGGGTGCAGCCGGGGCTTTTTTCAATGCTTAACGCAGAATTCTTGCGGCCTCTTTTGCATAGTAGGTAAAGATCAGGTCACCACCGGCTCGTTTCATGCAGAGCAGTGATTCCATCATGACCCTTTTTTCATCGATCCATCCACGCTGGGCAGCAGCCTTGACCATGGAGTATTCGCCGGAGACGTGGTAGATTGCTACTGGTACATCAAAGCGCTCTTTGGTACGGTAGACGATGTCAAGATAGGCAAGTCCCGGTTTCACCATGACTATATCAGCTCCTTCCATGATGTCGAGTTCGATCTCTTTCATGGCTTCGTCGGTGTTTGCCGGATTCATCTGGTAAGTTGTTTTGTCGCCAAACTGTGGTGCCGAATGCAGTGCGTCACGGAAGGGGCCGTAAAAGCTGGAGGCATATTTCGCAGCGTAGGAGAGAATGCCGACATCGGAGAATTCTGTGTCGTCAAGCGCTTTGCGGATAGCACCGATGCGGCCGTCCATCATGTCGCTTGGGGAGACGAAATCTGCGCCTGCATTGGCATGAGAAATGGCCATTTTACAGAGCACTTCAACGGTTTCGTCATTGAGAATAATACCATCCCGTACCAGACCGTCGTGGCCAAAGGGAGTGAACGGGTCGAGCGCGACATCAGTCATGATGCAGAGATCTGGTACTTTTGCCTTGATCGCTCTGAGAGCGTTCTGGATGATACCGTTCTCATTGTAGGCTTCGCTGCCATCTTCGGTTTTGACTTCCGGAATGCCAAAAAGGTCGATAGACTGAATTCCAAGATCCCAGAGCTCCTGGCACTCCTTGACGGCATTGTCGATGGAGTAGCGGAAGCTGCCGGGCATTGATGCGACCTCTTCAACAACATTGGTTCCAGGGCAGACAAAGAGCGGATAAACAAGGTCATTAACCGTCAGTGTGTTTTCCTGTACAAGGTTTCTGATAGCCGCGCTTTTGCGAAGTCTTCTGGGGCGCTGAACAATATTGAGTAAATCAAGCTGACTCATGGAGGAAGAGCTGGTTAGGAGTTTAAAAAGCAAAAAAACATAAAAGCACATGAAAATACAAAAATCCGGCAATATCGCGAAGGATTTCCCAGTGCTGATCTGTAGCTTTGGTGGTACCAAAAAGAAAAGGCTACAGCAAAAAGCTCATCATGATGCCTGCTGCGACGGCTGAACCGATTATACCGGCAACATTCGGAGCCATGGCATGCATGAGCAGATGATTGTCGGGGTCAGCTTTCAGTCCCTCAAGTTGCACAACGCGGGCGCTCTCAGGCACAGCAGCAACACCTGCGGCTCCGATCAGCGGGTTGATTTTGTTCTCCCCGGAAAGAAAAATGTTCATGAACTTTGCAAAAAGGATTCCTCCGGCAGTTGAGAACATAAATGCCGTTGCGCCAAGGACAAAAATAAGCACAGAACTATGGGTAAGAAATGTTGTCGCTTGTGTTGAAGCTCCGATGGTAACGCCAAGAATGATGGTTACAATGTCGATCATGGCATTTTTGGCCGTATCGGCAAGACGTTTTGTTACCATTGATTCCTTGAGCAGATTACCCAGAAAAAGCATGCCGAGAAGCGGCAGTGATCCGGGGGCAATAAATCCGGTCAGGAGCAGACCGAAAACGGGAAATATGACTTTTTCGATTTTGCTCACCGAACGAGGCGGTTTCATTTTGATTTTGCGTTCTTTTTCTGTAGTCAGCAGGCGCATGATCGGCGGCTGAAGAAGCGGGACAAGTGCCATGTAGGTGTAGGCCGCAATGGCAATGGAACCGATGAGGTGCGGAGCAAGCCGGGAGGAGAGAAAGATTGCCGTCGGGCCATCGGCGCCACCGATGATGCCGATCGAAGCGGATTCGGGATTGGTGAACCCAAGTGAGATAGCTCCGAGATAGGTCATGAAAATGCCGAGCTGCGCCGCTCCGCCAAGCAGGATAAGCTTCGGATTTGAAATCAGCGGCGAGAAATCGGTCATGGCTCCGATTCCGAGAAAAATCAGGGGAGGAAAGATTCCTTTCAGTACTCCCTGGTAAAGATAGTTCAACACACTGCCATCCTGATAGATGCCGAGTGCCATTCCTCCATGCTCGATAAACGGGGTATTGCCGATCAGGATGCCGAAACCAATCGGAACCAGAAGAATCGGTTGATATTCAAAGCGGATGGCCAGATAGATGAACACCATTCCGACAAGAATCATCAACAGGTGCCCCGGTGTTGCATTGGCAAAACCTGAATACCCGAAAAACTGTACAAGTCCGTCCATAGTGGTGTTATTCAATTTCTATCAGGATATCACCCTGCATGACTGTGTCGCCTACTCCCACCTTCACCGTTTTGACAGTTCCGGATTTTTCTGCAAAAATATTGTTTTCCATTTTCATGGCTTCCAGAACCAGAATAGGCTCTTCGCGCCTTACCTTTGAACCAGGCTGGACCATGAGCGCAATAATAGTGCCCGGCAGCGGTGCCTTGACGATGCTCAGTCCAGGGGTGTTGAGTGGCTGTGGCGGTTTCAGGGGAGTTGGCGGGGTATAGCGGACCAGTTTCGGTGTCTGCGGTCTTTTGATCTCCTGTCCAAGCTGAATCTGATAGGAGGTACCGTTCACTTCGATCTCGGCGTTGTTCTCCTCAAAAGATTTTATCTCGACATTGTATCGGTTTCCGCTGATTGTGAATTTATATTTTCTCATCCTTGAAACCCTTTGAAATTAATGACATTGTAGATTTTTGAATTCCATGGTGAGTAGCTTTTGCCAACCTTCCTGATGGTCAGAATCGCCGTCTCCTGATCGTGAAGCTCATCGAGATAAAGCGAAATCGCCATACCGATGGCCGCGCTGACCTCTCCGGGAATTGCGTTTCCAGCCAGGGCTTTTTTTGTTTCATCCCCCTCATTGTCAAAGGTTCTTCTGACATTCCAGAAGAGGATCTTCGGTATCATGCTGAAGAGCAGCGCAAGCAGGAAGAATGAAAGAAAGACGACACTGTACCCTGTGAGAGCCAATGCCAGATGTTGACTTTGGATTGCCGAAAGATTGACCGGAAAATATTGAATGATCGATGGCATGGATTTTTCCCTTTACAATGGTATGGTCGAGTGCTTTTTGGGAGGATTATTATCTTTTTTGGTCAGGAGCGTCTGAAGGGCGCGGATGATCCTGAAACGGGTATTGCGCGGTTCGATGATATCATCGATATAGCCGAATTTTGCCGCCTCATAAGGATTGGAAAATTTTTCACGATACTCCGCTGCATTTTCAGCAACAAACTTTGCTCGCTCTTCCAGATCTTCAATGGCATTCAGATCCCTGTTGAAGAGTACCTCAATGGCGCCTATCGGGCCCATGACAGCAATTTCTGCCGTCGGCCATGCATAATTGACATCACCGCGAAGCTGCTTGGAGCTCATGACGATGTAAGCTCCACCATAAGCTTTGCGCAGGATAATGGTGATCTTTGGCACTGTGGCCTCAGCATAGGCGAAAATCAGTTTTGCACCGTTGGTGATGATGCCGTCAAACTCCTGCGCACTGCCGGGAAGGAAACCGGGAACATCGACAAGAGTGACGATGGGGATATTGAAAGCGTCGCAGAATCGGACAAACCTTGCTGCTTTGCAGGATGCGTTGATATCAAGACACCCGGCAAGGTAGTTTGGCTGGTTGGCGACGATACCGGTTGATATGCCGTTGAAAGTGACAAAGCCGACAACAATGTTTCTTGCATATTGCCGCTGTACTTCGAGGAACTCTCCATTATCGGCAATCGAATAGATAATATCCTTGACGTCGTAGGGGATGGATGGTTTTTCAGGTATGATGGAGTTCAGCTTGTCGTCAAGGCGGTCAGCCGGATCGTCACAAACAGCAAGAGGGGGCTCCTCAAGATTGTTCTGAGGGAGGTAGCTGAGCAATTTTTTGATCAGCAGGATTCCTTCGGTTTCATCCGCGCCGACAAAATGGGTGACTCCTGATTTTGTGGCATGAACCGAAGCGCCACCCAGATCCTCGTCGGTGATAGTCTCTCCGGTAACGGTCTTTACAACTTTCGGACCAGTGACAAACATGTGACTGGTTTTTTCGACCATGACCACAAAATCAGTAAGCGCAGGGGAGTAGACCGCACCGCCCGCACAGGGGCCGAAAATTGCCGATATCTGGGGAATAACCCCCGATGCCATGACGTTTCTCTGAAAAATAGTTGCATAGCCGGAAAGACTGCGAACGCCTTCCTGGATTCTCGCTCCTCCGCTGTCGTTGATGCCTATAAAGGGCGCGCCGACCTTCATTGCCTGGTCCATCACCTTGCAGATTTTCAGTGCGTTGGTTTCTGAAAGTGAACCGCCAAGAACGGTAAAATCCTGGGAGAAAAGATAGACAAGACGCCCGTCAATGGTCCCGTGACCGGTAATGACTCCATCGGAAAGAAAGTTTTGCTTGTCAAGCCCAAAATCAGTTGTTCGATGCGTGACAAACATGTCATACTCTTCAAAACTGCCTTCGTCAAGAAGCAAATTGAGACGTTCGCGAGCCGTAAATTTGCCTTTTTTATGTTGTGAATCTATGCGCTTTTGTCCGCCTCCGAGGCGAGCTTTGTCGCGTTCCGCAATCAAGCGTTTCATTGGGTTTTTGCGATATTGATTAACTAACTTGCCGGGCGAAAGTATCTTGTCTGAACAGCTTTTCTGAGCGAGCAACTGTGCTGTCCCGGTTATGCAGGAATGCTGAATATGCTACTTTTGTGCTTTATCTCTGCGGCTATTTTCCCTGTTTCGCTTTTTGTTTTGCTGAATATTGGAAAAAAAATGGGAATAACCGCAGTTCTCGGTATTCTGTTCTGAATAATATTATATTTAGTTCCTTTATAACGTTAAAAGAAAGTAAAATATTCATGAATCCTGATCTTCAGCTTGCCGTTGAAATGGCCGAACAGGCTGGCCAGTTAACTCTCACCTATTTTTCCCGTAAATCCCTGCAAATCTTCTCCAAACGAGATGCTACTCCTGTTACCGAAGCGGACAGGAAAGCCGAAGAACTCATCCGCAGTGCCATTAGTTTAAACAATCCGGGGGATGGCGTGCTTGGCGAAGAATTTGAAGATCGTCCCTCCATGAATGGTCGTCGATGGATTATCGATCCTATTGATGGCACCAAGGCTTTTATTCACGGGGTTCCGCTTTATGGCGTTATGATTGCTCTTGAAGTTGATGGGATTGTGCGGCTTGGAGTTATCAATTTTCCGGCGCTTGGTGATCTCTATTATGCAGAATCGGGATCGGGCGCCTTTTTGAATGGTTCGCCAATAACGGTTTCTTCCGTTGTTAATGTTGCGGATGCAACCGTGCTTTATACTGAAAAAGAGTACTTGCTGGATTCAGCCTCTCGTCATCCAGTTGATTTGTTGCGTCATGATGCGTGTCTTGTCCGTGGCTGGGGGGACTGTTATGGCCACATGCTGGTTGCTTCAGGCCGTGCAGAAGTCTCAATTGATAAAATCATGAGTCCTTGGGACTGTGCCGCTCTTATACCTATTGTAACAGAAGCGGGAGGTTGTTGTTTCGACTACAGGGGAGTGACAACCATAACAGGGCAGGGACTGGTCAGTGCAAACAAGGCAATTGGCACTGCACTGCTTGCCGCAATTGAAAAGAGATAATGGTCAAGCGATCATTGCATCCGCTATTGCTTTAGCAAAACCTAGCGCGTCGAATGATTCGGGGATGATGTCTACCTGAAGACCAAGGTTTTTAAGTGCGGCGGCAGTAGTTGTTCCGATGGCAGCTACTTTTACGCCATCCGGAATCGCAGTGGTTCCCATGGCTTCGAAAAAATTGACAGCCGTCGAAGGGCTGGTAAATGAGAGGCAGGAAAGTTCACCTCGCTCCAGCAGCGACTTTATTTTTGCGCTCTCTTCAAGTGAAGGTGGCAGGTTTTCGTAAACAGTCAACTCAGTACATCGTCCTCCCCGCCTGATGATTACCTCAGGAATGGTCCCCAAAGAAAGGCTTCCTCTCAGAAAAAGAAAGCTGCGACCACTGATGGTGTCGGTGTCGATCTCCTCCATGAGTGTGACGGCATCGGAAATTTTCGGTACTGGCCGGGTTGTTACCCCGTGTGCCGCAAGATCAGAGGAGGTTGTTTTTCCAACCGCCCATACCTTCAGTTTTTTAAGGTTTTTCAGTTCATCAGGGCTCTCTTTCAGCAGCCTCTCCATGAAAAAGCTGACGCTGTTGGGGCTTGTAAAAAAAACACCGTCAAAAAGGCTAAGGTCGGGCACCTTCCAGCCAGAAACCGGTCTGATCTCGATTGTCGGAAAGACAACCGAGATCAGTCCATACTCTTCCAGTTTTTTTACAAATGATGCTGCCTGATCTTTCGGGCGGGTAACAAGAACGGTTTTCATCAGCGGGTTTTGCGGATTTCCGACAGAATTTTTTCTGCGCCCTGCTTCAGGAGCTCTTCAGCCAGTGCGATACCAGCTTCTTCAGCCTGTTCCGGTGAAGTAAGACCTGTTTTTGTGATTTCGTTATGTAATCCGACCTTGCCGTCAACCGAGCCTACATAGGCAAGCAGTTTAAGGGTGCCATTTTTAAACGAGCCATAAGCACCGATAGGAATCTGGCAACCACCCTGCAGGTGACGGAGAAGAGCACGTTCCGCACGGCAACAATATTCCGTTGTCGAGTGGTTGAGAATTCTCACAATCTCTCTGGTCTGTTCATCGTCAACTCGGGTCTCAATGCCAAGCGCACCCTGTCCAACAGCAGGAAGCATAACCTCGTGCGGAAGGATTTCGGAGATACGGTCGCTGAAATTCA